>Ga0307514_10006336_pt1 | contig 10337 bp, 15 predicted proteins | sample 16_EM_MG_FD_203088 | JGI IMG/M metagenome (GOLD analysis project Ga0307514, IMG submission 203088) | Populus trichocarpa ectomycorrhiza microbial communities from riparian zone in the Pacific Northwest, United States - 16_EM | ecosystem: Host-associated > Plants > Roots > Unclassified | place... | reverse complement strand
CTATCGAATTGCTAAGTGGAAAAGAAGCCCCATTCGGACCTCTCTACCCATTCTCTGAACAAGAGCTTAAGGCACTCAAAATATGGCTAGACAAGAAGGTTGAGGAAGAAAAAATAGTCAAGTCTAAGTCCTCAGCAGAAGCCCCAATACTTCTGGTACGAAAGAGTGATGGTACCTACTGGTTATGTGTGGATTATCGAGTGCCGAACAAGATTACTATCAAGAATCAATACCCACTACCGTTGATGACGGAACTATGTCAAAGATTGAACAAAGCCAGAATCTTCACGAAACTAGACTTGAAAAATGGGCACCACCTCTTACGCATGGCAAAAAAAGATGAGGAGAAGACTGCCTTCAGGACCCGCTTTGGCCTATACCATTGGCGAGTTATGCCGTTTGGCTTATGCAATGCTCCAGCTATATTCCAGAGTATGATGGACCATATCCTACATGACCTGCTGGATGAAGGAGTTGTAGTATATCTAGATGATATACTAATATACAGTGAGAGTGTGGAGGAGCACGAGAGGCTAGTTAAGGAAGTACTGGCGAGACTGGACAGGGCAGGGTTGAGAATAAACCTGCAAAAGTCAATGTTTCACACGGACTCAGTGGAATTCCTAGGGTATGGGATTTCACTACAAGGCATCCGTATGATGGACCGAAAGATCAAGGAAGTCAAGGAGTGGCTAGTACCAAGGAAAGTCAAGGACGTTCAAGAGTTTCTCGGATTTGCAAACTTCTACAGGAGATTTATTAAGGGATTCTCTAAAGTCACATACCTATTGACTGAACTCACTCGCAAGAATCAGGCTTGGAACTGGACAACGCAGTGTTGACAAGCCTTTGAGGAATTAAAAACACGATTTAGTATGGCACCAATCCTTAGCCACTTCCAGTCTGAACGAGAAACCATGGTGGAGACAGATACTAGCGACTATGCAATTGGGGCAGTCCTATCCCAACGAGCGGAAGATCACAAGATACACCCCTGTGCATTCCTGTCATGGAAGTTCTCTCCAGCAGAAATGAACTACGACATTCATGACAAGGAAATGACAGCCATCGTGCAAGCATTCAAAGAATGGGAGCCTCTACTAAAGAGCTGTCAACAACAGATTACAGTCTGGACAGACCACAAAAACCTCAAATACTTCACAACAACCAAAACCTTAACAAGGCATCAGGCCAGATGGGCCGAGTTTGTAGCCGAATTCGACTTTATACTGAAGTATAGACCAGGTGAAAAGAATGGGAAGCCAGATGCATTGTCTCATCATTGGGACCACCGACCTGAAGGAGGGAGTGAAGACCTGTAACCAATACAGCTCTTATTCAAGCCAGGACAGTTACAAGTTTCCGCAGTCCAAGTTGTACAGCTAAAGGATACCTTCAAACAAGAACTACAGAATGCAGGCAAAGCCTGCCCCAGTTGGGTAGCAACAAGAGATGCAGTGGTGGAGGGAAAGAAGGAAGTGGATAAGAACTTCTCGGTTGAGGATGGGTTATTGCTGTGGAAGCATAGATGGTTCATACCAGAAGATAGGAACCTACGGACCAAGATCCTATGGGACAATCATGATAGCCGGATTGCAGGACATTTCGGAATCCACAAGAGCTTGGAACGGCTCAAGCACAATTACCACGAGGTTAGAATGGAAGAGGATGTTACAGACTATGTACGGTCTTGTGACACTTGCCAAAGAGACAAACTAAGTCGACATAAGAAGTACGAACTTCTGGAACTACTCGAAGTACCGTACTATCCCTGGTCCTCTATTTCCATGCACTGGATTACTGAGTTGCCTGAATCGGGAGGTTGTACACAGATTTGGGTCATTGTGGATTGGTTTAGCAAAATGGTTCGACTGGTACCCCTACCAACCAACACTACCTCACGAGATCTGGCAAAAGCCTTCCTACACAACGTCTGGCGATACCACAGACTACCTGATAATATAGTTACGGACAGAGACAGCAAGGTTACATCTCACTTTTGGCAAGCACTTATGGATTCCCTGAGTATCACCAGCAAGTTATCGACAGCTTTTCACCCCGAAACAGATGGCCAAACAGAAAGGATCAATCAAATCCTGGAAGAATATCTACACCATTACTGTTCCTGGAAGCAAGATGACTGGGAAGAATTGCTACCATTAGCAGAATTTGCAATCAATTCTTGCTAATCCAAAGCTACAAGTATGTCACCATTTGAAGCCAACTATGGGTACCTACCAAGACAGACATGGGAAGCACGAAGCAAGATCGAATACCATAACCCAGCAAGTGAGTTGCTAGAAGGAATTTGGAAGGGAACATGGGACAAGCTTAGGGAACGAGTTATGAAAGCAAGGGTAAGAATGGTAAGGTGGCAGAACACTAAGCGACAGGAGCAACCAGCTTGAAAACTGAGTGACCTCGTTATGCTCGACAATCGGAATATCACAACCCAACGACCAAGCCGCAAGTTGTACCACAACAAGGTTGGGCCGCTGCAAGTAAGCAAGCAAGTTGGGACAAGAGCCTACAAGCTGGAGCTACCGCCAAACTCCAGAATGCACCTGGTATTCCATGCCAGTCTCCTCGAACCCTACCGGAAGAGCAAAGACCCTGAACGAGAAGTCCAGAGACTTGAGATGAAGATATTGAAAGGAGAAGAGAATTGGGAGGTTAGGGAGATTGTGGAAAGCCGCAGGAATGGCAGGAAAAGAGGAAAACCAGTTGAGTATCTGGTACTATGGGAGGGTTACCCTGACGAGGAAGCCACATGGGAACCTTATAAACACTTGAGGGGAACGAGCGAAGATAGATTGAAGGAATTTCACAGAAAGTACCCAGGAGTAAAAAGGGACTCTCGGGTCAGGTTATGATGTATATAGCTATACTTTGTCATGTATATAGTTCTTGAGGTCAAGGAACCTAAGGAGGGAGTAGTGTCACAGGTATGTGGCACGCATTACTACTTTAAGGAAACCCTTAAGCTGAATGTCAGTACTAGGCTAGTACGGTAGCCCTATAAGCACTAGTAGGCTACATACACTGAAGAGGGAAGCACCAACCGAGTTATCTATTCTCAGTACAGGGGACGCCTTGTCAAAGGAGATAGGTAATAAGCGGAGATAAGAAGGATCTCTTCAGATTGGCAGGCAGTACCTTATCTCCAGAGAAGAGGAGATAGCTAGTAAGTGAGCAGCTAGGGTGAGTGAGAGTCAGCAGAGGTAATCGCTGATGCAGGACCAAGAAGGCTAGCTAAGAGAAGCAGCCTGACTCACACCCGTAGGAAAGCTATCTATAGCAGGAGACAGTGTTGAGGGACGCCTGTATTAATAGGGGTCCCAACCGCCAATAGTCGACCTAGTAGACATCATGCAAAACTGAGAACTCCCAGCTTAAAGTTATTGCCGTATAATTGAAGTTGTTGCAGAGAAGTATCAACCTCGCAGTCTAAGTGTTGAATCAAGTATTCTACGCATTTAACTATAACGGTTGTGAAAGACCCCTGTTATATCGGCAGGCGTCGCCCTCATATCCGTCGCCGAGTCGTCCTGCCAGCTGGAACCACCTATGCTCATAAAGCGTCAGCTCTCATCCTATGGGTAGTCATCATGATACTATCTCTATGTCAGCACTCCCGCAAATCTGTCAGCAGATGCGTCCGCATACAGGTAGAATCTCTTATCAAACCGAGAGTGGGCCAATATAGGGGTGTTCGTCAGGCGCGACCTTAGCTTGTCGAAGGCACACTGGCATTCAGGAGTTCACCTTCCAGATACATCAATCTTGGAATTATATTTCGCTATACTCAGACCATCCCCATCGCTAGTGGTGCGGTCCAAAGCAGCCCTCTTCAGCTCATTCAGAGGTTTCGCTATCGCAGAGAAGCGAGGGATAAATGACCAGTAGTATCCGAATATCTCACAGATGCTGTGAAGAGCACCTAGAGTCCGTGGAGGCTACAATTCCATTATTGCCCTCACCTTGTCCTCAAGTGTATGGAGACCATACCGAGACAGCCCATGGCCCAGAAGGCGAATGTCATGAAAACCAAAGCGGCACTTGTCAACCGCAAACTTCAAGCCAAATTTCACTGCAGACTGAAGCAATGTCTCTAGATGCATTAAGTGGTCTATGCAAGTATCATTGTATATCACCATATTATCGATATATACAAGTACGGCATTCCACCTCAAGGTCCCTACCACCTCGTCTATCAGCCTCGGGAAAATCGCAGGGGCATTCTTCAAACCAAACGGCATCCTCTTGAATTGGTATAGGCCCCTGTGTGAAATAAATGCCGTTTTATGTCTGTCTGCAGAGTCAATCTCGACCTGGTGGTACCCCTTCCTGGCATCTAGGATGGAGAAGAACTGCTTCCCCGCCATTGCAGCAAACACGTAGTCACTTCTTAGCATAGGGCATGCATCCCCCACTATGATTTTGTTCAGCACCCGAAAATCCACACAGAACCTCCACTTCCTATTCTGCCATACCAGAACGATCGCAGAGCATGTAGGGGAAGTAGAGGCCTCAATCACATCCCATCTCCCATAGTCCTCTATCGTCTCAGCCACTATATCTTTCTTCAGGTTGGACATAAGTCGCAAAGGCTGGGGGGGAGGTAGCTTCCCTTCCATTGGTATCGTAGCCCAGAAGTTCCCAACTTTTGCAATCTTCCCATGTACACTGAACGCATCCTTGTATGTGCTCAGCAGACGTACTAGCTGTTGCTGTATCTCCTCTGTTAAGCATGGGTTAAGCAGCAACATCTCGGAAAGACTCTTCCCCAGATTGGCTGTCCTGCCATCAGGTGCCAATGGGATGTCCTCATCATCAGGCTTCAGAAAAAACATCTCGAATGTTTGTCTCAGCCGTGCGCCCCTTGCAATCAACCTCGTTACTTCCTTCGAAATCGATCTGGACTTCGCCCACTGGCTGACTGGGTTCACTGCCACTATCGCAGCTAAGCTCACAAGTGCATCAAGCGAGGGTTCCATACGGGAGTCAACGTAATGTGTCGGTAGAGCATGCCCAATTGAAATAGCACCTGACGTGGGATGCAGCATGTCCAACCAGTTTATCGTGGCACCAAGATCGACCTCCTCTATACCAGGCTGCACCATGTTTGCTCTCCCCAAAGCCATGCCCTTGTCAAGCCTTATCGGGCGCTCCCTGCATTTCGGAACATAATCTTAGAGGATGATGCATTCAGAATTGCTCTCGGTAGTTGGATATGAGGTGATGAGCCCTACTCCCAGCATAAGAATGGTTCCATAATGTAGTCATACCCCTACAGCATCGCTGACTTGACTGGGATACATATCACAGATCTGCCTGGTATTATAACCGCCTTGGCTGCCTTCACTAGTACAGAAGCTCGAGTGGGGTTCCTCGCACATGAAAGTGGATACTCAAAACCTCAGCCATCCAACCTCGCGACTATGTTAACCAGGTTGAGATCAATATTGTAGTCCTTGAGTACATCTATTCTCAGCAGTATCCCAGGTTCGAAATTCTTTACGATATGGACCTCTATATGTATGCGTGCCAGCGATGCCCTCTTATGCTCAGAGTCAATAACGTCAAAGCCTTCGAAGTAAATTGGGATCACCGCCTACCCCACCGTTCTGGCGTTCCCAACCCTCTTGACGGATAGCCGATCTGCCGTGTGTATCTTGACATGTGGATAGTTGGCAAGAAACAGGTCCTCATCTATCAAACCCGCATTTGATGCAGGGTCGTTGAGAAGAACTTGTCTCATGCCACCAGGTTTCAGGCATATTTTCGACACTAATAGGGTAAACTGCATGAATGACCTCCGATCCTTTGGCATAGACCAGGATACCTTAATAGCTAGCACAGAATGCCCTGTATCATCTACATACCTGCTGCCTCTCAAGCTGCCCTCATCCACTCTAGGTACAGCCTCACCATCTTGCACCTCTTCATTCTCAAGTACTGATATTTCAAACGAAAGCTCACCAAACGACTCTACCCATTCTTCCACATCTCTCTTCCTCACCCTCTTCGAGTTCTGGCTATACTTCAACTTCGTCGACAGAGATTCCTTCGGTGGCAGGGGATCAGGTCCTCCATCTAGTCCTGGTTCCCATCCTCGTTTCCCAAGACCTCCTCATCAGTATTAGACTCATCGTCCTCAGTGAAGTAGGATACCATTGCCTCCACTTTGGCTGGGGCCTTAACCTTACCCACCATACCCGAAAGCCTATTCTGAGGGCAGGCGAATGAGAAGTGCCACTAGTCAGGGGATTCGGCTTTGGCGCATATGGAGCACAGGTTTCTCAAGAAACCAATTGAGCCATTCTCTTTGATGAAGGAGTCGACTATCCTCCCAGAGTCGTCTTTCTGCTTTTGCAAAGACTCCACCCTTTTTCTGTTGATAGCTACGATTTCGTTATTAGACCTACGTGGCTTCTCGGCCCCTACATTGCCCCCCTTTACAGTACTCTCGCCCCTACTTATCACGCTTAACTCGGGAGAAACATAAGAAGAACGAGTATTCGAAGGAAATATAGAAGAGGCCTTAGGCACAAAAGCCTTTCTGGGATAACGCGCCAAATGATCATCATACTCTTGCAGCTCTATAGCAAATCTGGCCAAGTCATGGGTCTCCCTGGTCCAGAGCTCCACTCTAGAATCATTCAAGGTAGCCTTCACCATCTCTATGTACTCTTCAGGGCCGCATTGGGGGTATGCATTCTTTAGCAAATTGATCTTCAAATAAAAAAACTCTAGGAAAGTCTCTTCATGCCGCTTCTTGCGTGATTCTGCCTGTCTAATCGCCAACCACAGCAGAAGTGCCCACTGCCGCGACATCACCGTCTTCATTCCCTCCCAGCAGTCCCTTCCCTTCGTAATAAAAGTTTGAGTTGCTACATCAAGGCCCGAAAACCATGCACTCACTATGGAACTCTCTACGAAGCAGTACTTGGGAATAGTAGCGTATACCAGCTCCTCCCCGAACAAGTTCAGCTCCACCTGGAGCTCGGTGAACCACTCATGCAAGTTCATCTTATAATGAATATACTTAGGCAGGACACTAGGATCGAACCTAGGCCTCGTCAATCTGTCGGGGTTATTCTGAGCTGACATCTGTGGGGGTGGGGTGGGGAGCACAATCGGTTCCCGCCATCCACGATCTTTGATTAGCTGCAGCTCATCGTTTGCATGTTTGATGATAACTGCAAGCTACTTCTCTCTCGCCACAGTCCTATCATCAACTCCTCTGCCGTTATTTGCCTTAGCGACCTCCGCTACGATGATCTTCGAGAGGTCGTCCATTACGAAAGTTTTCAACTGCTCCTGGATGAGCCTGGATATATCTGCCAGTGACATGCTTATGGGGGTATCACTCCCGCATCAGCAAAAAATTTACTTCATGTCACGTGCGCCAGGTGCTTATGACGCCCTCTTACCTAATACTCAATCCTGATGTAACTTGATTTTATTGCTGGCTCCCTGGTGTCACTGGCCATATCGCCTGCATTCATGAGAATCCAACTTTTCCCTTGGCCTTCCCAATGCCTGATATCTCCTGCCTCTCCTTGACACTACTACCTTTCCGACGAATGGCATTCGTAATTCATCTCCTTATATGCGCCCCCTTGCCAACGCATCTCTCATAATCACTAGCATCGTCAATGTACCTGTAATCATCCCCGCCCTTCTCAAGGCGCCTGTTTACTCTCGCCGCGTTTGTACTACTCCTTGTTTTTCTTCTTCCCTCGCGACACCCACCTCCTATACGGCCTCTCTGCTGACATCGGACTCTCCCCCTATTGTCTTAAGAACACTTGCGCTGTTCACGGTAGCTCTGGTAACGTCAGATTCCCCGCCTATGTCCTTACCAACGCCTTTGCTCTTCACGATCTCTCTGCTGACGTTTCATTCTGCGCCTCTGACCTTAGCAATGCCTTTGCTCTTCTCGCTTTCTCTGCTGACATCGGATTCTCCGTCTCTGGCCTTAATAACGCCTTTGTATTGTAGACTGGTTCTCGCTGGTAGGTTCTTGGCTTCTATATTTGTTTCTCATGTCTCTCAATAATATTACATGTTTATTTCCCGTATTAGAACTCAGCCACACGCTAACAAATCCAGAACAACACATCTCCAACCAAACACGATATCAAATATCCTACCTCACCACATGCGAATCGAGATATTAAAAATTACAGACCCAACGCATAAAATGGTCTATACATATCCTCACACAGGAAACAAAAGACTTCAAAAAAAAAAAAAAAAAACACAGGAAACAGACACACAGAAATGCCCACACACACACACATGGCAGATGTACAGAAAGACACATGCACACATGGCAGAAACACCGAAACACACAGCAGAAACACCGAAACACACACGGCATAAACACAGGCACACACAGATACACACACACAAACCAATTCACCTGACTCAATAAACTACCCGCCTCGCATCTAATCCGACTTCGCACATTCAATTCCCTCTTCTGCGTCTACTCCTGTATCTCCTTCTGTCAGTTCCCCATCCTTTGCATTTTCCGGGCGTTGACTGCATTGCCCAATTTCATGCCTCATCTGAATCATCTTGTCGGCAGCTACTCTCACCAAGTCCCTCTCCTCATCGAGCTTCTTCATTGCCAGGCTCCAAACAAGCTGGTGTCCTGCAAGCTTGGCATCCAATTCTTCTTTCAACTCCGTCGCGTACCCCTCACTGTCATCGATGTTCAGAGCATGGGAGCTCTCAACCTCAATATTGCGTCGACATCCTATAATCCGACTGTTCAGATCGGCTTTGATGTTTGCTAACATCAATGCCTGCACCTTTGTATCAAATTTTTGCTATGTCCGGGACCGTCGGATGAAGGTTACTTCACTCTGTTAGCTTGCCATCTCCATATATCACATCGCAATTTTACTCACTGCTCACAGTTTCATATTTGAATTCGGCTACTTCCTCAGCCAACTCTCCTGTCACCCACTGCTTCAAATAATGGCGCAAGGCAGTTGCCACCAGACAGATGAATATTCCATTTATTTTTTCATGCAACTCACAGTTCCTATAGCCTCTCATCTTCTTCCCCGCATAGTACTTGTTATATATGATATCCACAATTTCCTTTGCGCGAAACTGGTAGCCAAACGTCTAATTTTCTGTTAGCATTGAAAACGTCACCCCATTGTCAGGTCTACATATCGTTTATCTGCCCGACAGATGAACCAGTCATCCTCGAGGAGCTTCTTGATCCTGTCTGCCTTTTCGTCCTTAGACAAATACTGGAATCCATATATATCATCCACACTACCCCGACATTCCGCAACCAGATATGATTGCATTCTCGAGTGTATGGATTTGAGCTATGTATGTCAGTTTCCGACTCAAATTGACATTCATTGACAACATATACTCATATAGCTATCAACAGCCTTGGTTTTTGCCTCATACCATCTTTCTTTGTCTTGGGCCTGCTCCCATACATCTGCCAGCACAAACAATACCTCAACCGGGGATAGGAATGGCATGGTGAACAGTGTATGGTTAGTCACTTCGATCTGGGCCCACTGCACCAGACCTTGCAATCGGTCAGGTATTGTCAACAATGAGTGACGACGTTCTGTCTGAGGTGGCGGTTTAACTTCTACACAGTTGGAATCTTCAGCTTGTTCATTGTCAGAGATTCGATAAATTTGCTCGTCTTCATCCTCATCGATCTCGACGGGACTTTGTTGTACATGAATATGTTTGTTGACTGGCGCACTTTGCCCACGCATTGGAGATTGTTTGCATTTCCTATTTAAGGTGCCTGTGGTTTCCACCTCAGGAGTGTATGAGACGTTCCTAAGTGCCCTAGGCAGCCTGCTGAGTGTGTGATTGCATGCAATTCTGAAGTCCTGGTTGGTGATCTTTGCTGGAGATCCGAGTTAGCAAGAGCATGAGAGTAAACAGAATACTCAGGATCCAACTTACTATGATTGTTAAATGACGATGAATGCTGGGGATTGAGCAGGAGGGTACTGAAGATCTAAGTGAGTATGGCAAATTCAAGAGAATAATGGGGATCCGACTCAGCAAGAGCGTGAGATCCCATAGAAATACCAGAAACTCAGGGGGTACGATCAGATTGCAACCCCGACTTTCTGTAGTGGATAGAATTTACAATTTGGAAGATAGCACAAGATAGTTTTGACTACTAAACTGAATCTGCCAGCGAGAAACTGCACATTGGACCTCGCACGGGTAGTACATAGAATATCACGAGATCTGAGCTGACTACGCATGCATACTGTCCTGAAGATCAGCACCCCCAAGGACAGAACTTCCTATTTAGAAGGATA
>Ga0307514_10006335_pt1 | contig 10337 bp, 8 predicted proteins | sample 16_EM_MG_FD_203088 | JGI IMG/M metagenome (GOLD analysis project Ga0307514, IMG submission 203088) | Populus trichocarpa ectomycorrhiza microbial communities from riparian zone in the Pacific Northwest, United States - 16_EM | ecosystem: Host-associated > Plants > Roots > Unclassified | place... | reverse complement strand
TGTTCTTTAATTTTATCCAATTATTTTATGAAACGTGTCTTTTTTATTTTATTTTATTAAACAAAATATTATTTTTAAGAAATAAAGTTATTAAATATAATTAGGTACAAGTTCTATATTAAATTTCTTAATTTATATTTTATTTATTTATTTAATTAAATATACATGGATAAACTTTGGAGTTTATTATTATAATCTTTTTTTATATAAAAGAAATAGTTAAAAGAGTGCATATTTATTTTTCTTTATGTTGAAAAAAAAAAAACCGACGCTAGCAAGTTGATGGCCTACACACGTCGAAATATCTTGTTTTGCAAAGGAAGTCGTAGATGGCCAACTCCTCATCTGTCTTGTTCCCAGCAGAGTTTCGTGAAGTTTTTGTTTTCTCAGCCACAAAACAAGAGAAGTTCACATTAGTTGTCCAGGAAAAAATCAAACAAACAAAATCCATCGTTTCAATGACACTTGACATACATACAGTGATATAGATCGAGCACTGAATATTACTCGCACGTATGTATGTCCAGGTCTCTCTTTTCTCTCCTTAATTTATTCTCCTGTAACAGCTGCACATCCTTTCGTTTCCCTGGCAACATGGGTTTTTCTCAGAACTTGTTTCTGATCATCACAGCTTCAGTGGTCCTTGTTGATGTTGCTACAGCTTGCTCTAATGGACAATGCAAGGTTTGTGTCTTCTCTTTTACTTGCACGTCATCAAGAACCATTTTAAGCTCTGATTGTTTTTTTTTTTTTGCTAATCCATCTTTGTAAATTTCAATATTTAGATACTCGATGAATGTTCATCGAACCAAGATTGTGGAGCTGGACTCTATTGTTTCTCTTGTCCAGCAGGATTTTCAGGCTCTAGATGTGTAAGGTCAACCATCACAAACCAATTCAAGCTTCTGGTACTTCCCTATTTCTCTTTTTGCTCAATAATTATGAGGCTCATGAGTTTGCTAGGGCAACATTTAGTTCGCACACGCTTGATTGATTCATCTTGACTGGTTTGTTTTGCATTTTGTCTTTACACGATGAACACAACTACACAAGACAGACTTTTGGTTTAGGTCTGTTGCATGATGATACCATGAAGATGGGGAGGGTGAGTGTTACAAATCAAAAGAGGAAAAGTAATAGATATAGGCCATACATTTTCTTCATCAAGTGAGAATTGGAATGGATATTGATGGGAATGTTCTATATCAACCAAGGATTTCTTTCCGGACAATTTCGAGGAAGGTCGTCAGCCACAACCACCAGGAATTCACTCTGCACCACGCAAATTGGACGAATATTAGGGTGGCTAGTGTACTGTTGTTTTTGAAATGGAGGGCCTGCCTTGGCCACGGCCCATTTAATAATAGACTGAGACCTGCCTTAATAAAAAGGGGCCCTCCTTAAGATGGAGGAGTACCGCCTGAATTTCAGTGACTGTTGATACCGAGTTGCAGAGTAGTGGAACTCTTGTTGTGGCTCAGGAAACTGGTAGATTCAGAATTATAAAGAAGCTGGGAATTCCGAGTGGAAAGCTGCAGAATTGGATATTGCATCATAAATTGAATCTTCTGTTCGTAATATCATTTTCAACTTGAATCATTGTTATGTTTATAGGGTGCACCTCGTAAATAAATGTAGTCTGAGGAAGTGTGCAAGCTTTTATGGTTACAGTTTAAAAATGAAAATCAAGATTTCAAGAAAGAATTTGGAGTAAAACTGAGCTGACGTAAACGATTTCCTATCTCACAACCATTACACAAATTAAGTAACTTTTCTTCTTTCTCTTCTTAATAGAACAATTCCCTGCCGTTCAACAAATATGCATTTCTGACGACCCACAATGCATTTGCTATTGATGGATACCCATCCCACACCGGAATCCCTCGAATCACAGTCACCAATCAAGAAGACAGCATCACAGAGCAACTAAATGTAAATGTTCTTTCCTTCTTACACATTTCCCTTTTTTCTTCACCATGTTAGAACTTTTTTTTGTCAATTAACAAGTTCCATTAATAATTTGACTGCAGAATGGAGCTCGAGCCTTGATGCTTGATACCTATGATTTTCGTGGAGATGTATGGTTATGCCATTCATTTAAAGGGCAATGCTATGACTTTACTGCATTTGTATGTACATTGATTCCCTACTGAGTCATATGATTTTATTTTTCCTTCTATTTTTTATGATGTGTGAAATGTAAATGTTTGCCCCAGTAGGGTCCAGCTATTGACACTCTGAAGGAAATTGAAGCTTTCTTATCAGCAAATCCAACAGAGATTGTTACATTAATCTTAGAAGATTATGTTCAAGCCCCAAATGGACTGACCAAGGTCTTCGCTGATGCTGGTCTAAAGAAATATTGGTTTCCTGTGTCAAAAATGCCCAAAAATGGTCAAGATTGGCCACTAGTTAGTGACATGGTTCAGAACAACCAAAGACTACTTGTTTTCACTTCAATTCAATCCAAGGAAGCAAGTGAAGGCATTGCTTACCAATGGAATTACATGGTTGAAAATCAATGTAAGAAATTTTCTTTCAATTTTTTACTTGTAGAATTTGTGATACCATATGCATATGATATTGGTTTAAACACTTTTTTTTGTGGCAGACGGGGATGATGGCATGAAAGCAGGAAGCTGCCCTAATAGAAAAGAATCACCACCTCTTGACGACAAGAGTAGATCATTGGTGTTGGTAAATTACTTTAGGTCTATTTCCATGAAGAAACTCTCTTGTGAAGATAACTCAGAAAATCTCATAAACATGCTTCGTACTTGTGATGGTGCTGCTGCCAGCAGATGGGCAAATTTTGTTGCTGTAAATTATTACAAGGTATACTTATCACATGCAAATTATCTAATAATTTCAAGTTCAATTAACATTCGAAACAGAATACAAGAGCTCAGAAGAAACATTATATTTTATTTTCTGGGTGCATGGGGCTGCAGAGGAGTGAAGGAGGAGGATCATTTCAAGCTGTGGACTTGCTAAATGGGAAGCTATTGTGCGGGTGTGATGATATCCATGCATGTGTGGTAAGTTCTAACGAGGATTGAGGTTACTAATTGCCATATCAAATTGATTTTAATGCTTGCATTACTATTCCAAACCACATTTTTGTGTTTATTTTACAGTCTTGTGATTGCATGAACTTATTCTTCTGGTTTGGACTCATGTGGACACTAGGGCATGGTCAAATTAGTTCATCAAATCTCCTTCCCAAATCAAGTTTTGTCCATGATAATGTGATCCCAATTCTGGAAAATTTTATCTAACCATATAATGTATCTTCTTCTGCTTGCAGCCTGGATCCACTTCAGGAGCCTGCTCTCTCTAAATATTACGAGTAGACTAGGAATTCGGGAGGTTTGTATTTTGTAATAAAATTGATCCAATATTACTTGAGAAAATGTTATACATTGTGTAGCTACAGTGCTGGAGCCAAAGAATATTACGTCAACCAAAGTGAAGAAGCTTCCTCCAGGTCCGAGAAATTTACCCCCCCGGCCCCAAACTCAAGTGATATGAGACGGGCTCACGAAGATGACAATTTAATCTAAAAGTCAATGATACTAATCCAACTTTATCTAAATGGATAGATTTTTTTAAGATAGTACTCGAGCGATGATCGATGGATGTGATATAACTATTATCAAACTGGATATAAAACTTGATTTAAATTTAATTCAAAATATATATTTAGATTATACAAATATATAAATAGAATATTTATATATATTTTTAATATATATGTGTTACTATTTTATTTCTTGTTGTTTAATAAATAATAGTTGAATAATCGATATCTACCTGTAAAACGAATAAGAAGTGAATATTTAATAAATATATATATATATATATATATATATATATATATATAAACACGGATAGTATTAACATTACTACTCGCAAAAAGTCCATCCAGCTTCATAAGAAATGAATATTTAATATATATAAAAAAAACACGAATAACATTAACATTATTACTCGCAAAGAGTCCATCCAACTTCATATCATATGAACCTCGATTCACAAATCTAGCAAGGATTTAAAGTACTTATTTAAATGTTAGTTGCGTGATGGAAATCAATTAACTAACTATAACTAAAAGGGCTTCGTGTTTTACTGTAGATTGAATTACTGTGAATTATAAGTGATTTTACTTTGAATTGCACTCTTTGAGTTTATTCTCTGCTGGGCTTTTTCAAAACGTGTGAGAGTGGACACAAACACATTGCACTGTGGACGACACTGTAAACATAGACTGTGTTTTCACTGTGGACAGCACTGTAACACCTTGGGAATCGTTCATCTGTTGTGTTTTTGGTCATGAATTGCACCTGGGGGCGTTGCCTTCTCTGCCAAAGTTATTCGGTCTAGCTGCCAAGTTAGACCTAAAATACTTACAAAAAGTGTCAATAGTGTTGTCAGACCCAAAATACTTCAAAAAAGGGTTGAGTTTGGTTGACCAAGTTGAGGCTGGAAATGGACATCAGACCCAAGTTGCTTGGGAGTGGCAGGGGATCAAACCCAAATCCATTAGGTCTTATAGCCTTGCTTGGCCCAAAACATTTGGGTCAGGCGTCCTCGCCCAACTTTAATAAATTTGAAGAAAAATATTATTACTATCAAAGAAAAATAATAAGTTTTATTAATTTGAAGGGATTAAAAACTATAAAAACTTAGGTCAAACAAGTTTAATATTATTATTAATATCATAAATATTATTAAATTTGAAATAAATTTTATTACTATAAAAAAAACATAGATTTGATTTAAATGTTAAAATCTATTATTATTATTATTATTATTAATTTAGGTATGGCATACCCTTTTAGACCTAAAAAACTTGGGGCTGGAAAGGTGCGCCTAAACCAAATTGCTTGGGAGTGGCAAGGGCGTAGATCCAAGTTCTTCAGGTCTTATAGCCCCGTTTGACCTAAGACACTTATAAAAAATACATCAAAATTTTATATGATTATTGGAAAATTTAAAAAATACACATGCCGATTTTATGAAAAAAATAACTTATGGTTAAACTGGTGAGCGAATATCATAAGCAGTTCACTTTTTAGTTTGATTTTTATAACTTTTTTCATTCCCATTATCTTTTTTTAATTTTTTTTTATTATTTTTAATGCTAATATGGCATTGGATAAGTCAGACCCACGCAAATACACATGTAGGTCCTATAATAGTTATATAATAATTGAATTTATCATTCTATAAAATGATTATTTAAATATATTCTTTAAATTTAGCGTGTTTGAAAGGGTAATTTCTAAAATTCTTGAGGTGAGGGATGATCGTAGAATCCTGCCAAATTTTATGAAGGATAGTATAAAATCCTCAACATTAACCTAAGAAAAAAGAGAAAAATTCTAGTATTTCCCATTATAACTAAATAGGTGATATATCCTTCCACAATTTATCATCTTATTAGCAATCTCCCTTACATGTATTAATATATTCATGGATCTTGAATTATATTTTTTAAAAAATTATATTTTATTAAATACACCAAGTCAATATAAGGTTAGATTTTTTATCATAATTTTTAAATCTCTTCTCGAGTTTAATTTAGAACAAAAATTTAGATTTTTTATTGAATCATAGCAGATCAATTCTCCTTTATTTGTTTTTAGTTGAAACTCAACTTGGTCAATACTCAAGGAGCACGTTTGGAAACGCGGGTCAACCTGCTTTTCTAAAAAATTCAATTTTTTTTTGCATGTTTTGGATCGTTTTGATGCGCTGATCTTAAAAATAATTTTTTTAAAATAAAAAAATATATTTTAATATAAAAATTATTTTAAAAAATAACCGTAAACCATACTTTCAAAACACGGCTTTTCATGTCATGGATAATCCTATACAGTCGGTTTTTAAATCAATGCTTTCAATATTATTAGAAAACAATTAATTTAATCGTGAAAATTAACTCGAAAACACAATTGACCTAGAACAAGGAAAAAACAAATTATGGGCTACAACTACAAGACGTGATAGTTACCAAGTTGATATTCTAATTTTTAAAAACAGCATGATACAAAAACATGCCGTGCATGTGAGCTGCGATACAGCGCGCGCCCACCTCCAAAACCGTCCTATCTCTCCGCTCCGCCTCTCCTCCTCTCTGTCTCTCTCTCTCTCTAACATTTCTAATATATGTTTTTTTATCACTATCTTCGCCCTTTGAATCGGACTTTCAACGCACGAGGTTCGCCGGCTTCAACCCAAATCCGACGTCCACATGGACAAAGCTGCCGGCGAAACCCTGAAACAATACCATCGTCAGCGTCACCATCACAATGATCATCATAATTTACCAACTCCGACGTCTTTAAAGGCGTCGGATGCTCTGCCATTACCACTTTACCTTACGAACGGTTTGTTCTTCGGGCTGTTTTTCTCCGTAGCCTACTTCCTCCTTCACCGTTGGCGTGAAAAGATCCGCAACTCCACTCCCCTTCATATCCTTACTTTCCCTGAAATCGCTGGGATAGTTTGTTTGTCTGCTTCGGTTGTTTATCTTCTTGGTTTCTTTGGGATTGGCATCGCTCAATCTCTTATCTCTCGAGGGTCACAGGATTCTTGGGACGTAGAGGAAGATCATATGATGGAGAAAAAAGGTGGGCTTTGTGCTGCAGAAATATGTTCAGGTCCTGCAAAAAGTCCTGCTGCATCACTTGCTTGCACTCTTGCTCCGGTTCCGAGTGCGAGAGCCGTTAGCACAATGTTTCAAACACCATTGTTAGGCAGTGATGACGAGGAGGTTATCAAAGGAGTAGTATCTGGGGACATTCCTTCGTATTCTCTCGAATCAAAGCTTGCAGATTGCAAAAGGGCAGCTGTTATTCGTCGTGAAGCGCTTCAGAGAATGACAGGGAGGTCTTTGGAAGGACTGCCACTGGAGGGGTTTGATTATGAGTCAATATTGGGGCAGTGTTGTGAGATGCCTGTTGGGTATGTGCAGATTCCTGTGGGGGTTGCAGGGCCTTTGTTGCTTGACGGGAAGGAGTATACGGTCCCAATGGCTACTACTGAGGGGTGCTTGGTGGCCTCTACAAATAGAGGGTGCAAGGCTATTTATGCATCAGGTGGGGCTAGTTCTGTTTTGCTTAGAGATGGCATGACTAGAGCTCCTGTTGTCAGGTTTGGGACTGCTAAAAGGGCTGCTGAGTTGAAGTTCTTTACCGAGGATCCTGCAAATTTCGACACCCTTGGTGTTGTTTTCAACAGGTTCTTGTTTTTCTCCTAATTCTTGATTTTTTCCCCAATTTTTTGAAGAAAATAAATATTTTTTTGGTTAGATATATATTTAATCTTCCTTTTACAAATTTAATCCTTGTCTTTTTAGTCTTCTTTGCCTTGAAATGATTGATTTCTTGATTTCTTGAAATTGAAAATTGTCCATCCCCTAGGTTAAAAAGATTAATTTCATCCAATGAGCTAGAAAGTTGGTACCATATGATTTTGGATACTTCCTTAATTTTTCTATTTTATTTGGTTTGGTTTGGTTTTGTTTTTTTTTTTTTAAAGTATGTCTCTGTATTTTTCCTCCTGGTAGAAATTTTCTTGTTCTTTTGGAAATATTTTGTTGTTGGTGGATGAAATCTTATTGGTGTTGATGGGTTCTAATTTTCTCCATTATTATTTTGCATTAGTTAATCATGATCTGCCTATTCTATATTTATCTACTACAAGAAGTTCTGTTGTCTAAAACTCTTGTTACTATTAGGAATACGTTTATATTCCAAAATGAAAATTAGTGTTGGATTATTTACTTCACACGAGCATAGTTGTTTAATGTGGTAGATGATATGCAGGTCAAGCAGATTTGGAAGGCTACAAAACATTAAATGTACAATAGCAGGAAAGAATTTGTACATGAGGTTTAGTTGCAGCACAGGTGATGCTATGGGAATGAACATGGTCTCCAAAGGAGTCCAAAATGTCCTTGATTATCTCCAAACTGATTTTCCTGACATGGAGATCATTGGCATCTCTGGTAAAATTCCCTGCTGCTTAGTTGCCATTTTTGGATTCACTCTCAGGTGATAGTCAATGATTCATTATTTTCAATCTGTGTTTTGAATTTTTCAGGCAACTTCTGTTCTGATAAGAAACCAGCAGCTGTAAATTGGATTGAAGGGCGTGGAAAGTCAGTTGTATGTGAGGCAATCATGAAGGAAGAGGTGGTTCGGAAGGTATTGAAGACCAACGTAGCCACCCTGGTGGAGCTTAACATGCTCAAAAACCTTACCGGTTCAGCTATGGCTGGTGCTCTTGGTGGGTTTAATGCCCATGCCAGCAATATTGTTACTGCAGTCTACATAGCCACAGGGCAGGATCCTGCTCAGAATGTTGAGAGCTCTCACTGCATTACCATGATGGAAGCTGTTAATGGTGGCAAGGACCTTCACATATCAGTCACCATGCCTTCAATTGAGGTAAAGATTTGTACTATAGAAGCCTAAAATATTTATTTCCAATTTATTGGTTTAGCACTTTGTTTAACAGGTCTGTTGAAAAGTACTAAAATGGTTATGCATTAAAAAAATCTATTTAATTTGAGCTCTGGCATCAAGAACAAAGTTCCAACTCCTTTTTTCTAATAAGGTATCGACTATTTGGTTCAGGTGGGCACAGTTGGAGGTGGCACCCAACTAGCATCTCAGTCAGCTTGCTTGAACCTACTTGGAGTGAAGGGTGCTCGCAAGGACTCCCCAGGATCAAACTCAAGACTCTTGTCCACCATCATTGCTGGTTCTGTTTTGGCAGGGGAGCTGTCCCTGATGTCTGCTATTGCAGCCGGGCAGCTTATCAAGAGCCACATGAAATACAATAGATCTAGCAAAGACGTGTCAGAGATAGCACCCTCAAATTGAATACTATCATCCCATATTTGATTAATTGATATGACAAGACTTTATCTTATAATGAAAATCAGAAGTAAATCTCCAGCAAAAGACATGTGGGAAGTACAAAAATCAAGGGTAGTTGTTGACTTGTTGGCTAGTGTTAAGGACTTGAGGGGACAAACAAGGGGAAGTCCATGTGGACGAACTAGTACCTAGAAAATAAACAAAGCCTGTTCATGTTGCCGGATCCATGTGACTCTGGTGGGTATCTCTTTCAATTGTGAATTTTTTTTTATTTTTTGGAGGGGGTGGTGGATAGTGGATGGGACACCAAGACTTGTTTAAATCTCTGTCTGTTGCATGGTATGCCAATTGCTTGCATCACACCAAGACTTGGTTTCTCTGTTCCAGCCTGTGATCTTCACCAGCATTGTTCAAATAATTTAATCCATGTTGTTAACTGTATTTCAGAAAAAGAGCATATCTTAATCAGATTTAGATCCGTTTTAAGTGTCTGTTGTTTGTATTGTAACTTCACTCATTGACTGCTATCAGGCTAATCACATGGTGTTAGTCAGGAGATTAGTCAAGGCTTTGTCCAAATACTCTGTACTTGTGTATCAATGCTTCTATGGGTGTTTGGTTAGATTTGTTAGCACTGTGGTCACTAATTATGGAAAGCTGGTCCATGGATCACCTTGCAAAGAGGTCAGTTACACTAAAATACACAGAATCACTTAGCTAGGTCACAAGGAGAATAGCAGAAAAGCTAGACCATTCCTGGCCTTTCGCACAAAGGAAAATGAAGGCTGTGCTAGTTAATTGGTCAATGTTTACTGCCCCAGTTGCTTGATTGAAAAAAAGTTGGATACAAGAGTATTCGATAAAAATATGTTTGGACAAAACATAAAATAATGTTTTTTTCCCATATTTGGGAGATGTGTTTGGTTTGCTTCTGCTTTTACATTTACTGTAGACATATTTAATTATTTTATACAAGAAAAGGACTGGGAAAAATTTCCTTGCAACCCCCCTTGAAAAAATCAAGTGGGGCCAAATTAAAAGATAGTAGCTCCCTTAAAAAAAATCAATATTGGCTTTGGATGACGCAGGGAGGGGTTGGGAAAAAGAAAAGAAGTAGGCCTTCTTGAAAAAAAAAGAAAAAAAGTAAAGAAATAATTATTTTATACAAGGAAAGGGCTGGGAAGCCCCCCCGACTGTAGAGCCGACTGTAGAGGGCAACCTCTCGAACGTATATTAAAGAAATGTTTGGTAACATGGTTTGAAATATTTTTTTTTTTTTGTTAAAATTTAATATAGTTTATACATTTTGCTGTTAAAAATAATTTTTAAAAAATAAAAAAATATCATTAACACAAAAAATAATTTGAAAAGCACCCGCAACCACACTGCTAAACAAGTTCTAAAAACATGTGAATACATTTAAAAAGATAAAAAAAAAAACAGAAT
>Ga0307514_10006333_pt1 | contig 10339 bp, 6 predicted proteins | sample 16_EM_MG_FD_203088 | JGI IMG/M metagenome (GOLD analysis project Ga0307514, IMG submission 203088) | Populus trichocarpa ectomycorrhiza microbial communities from riparian zone in the Pacific Northwest, United States - 16_EM | ecosystem: Host-associated > Plants > Roots > Unclassified | place... | reverse complement strand
ACAAGGATCCCAATGAGGAAAGTTTGGAAATGGGAAAGGAATAAAAGCGTTGGATTTTCGCCTGTAAATAGAGCTTCATATTAGAGTATCAAGTTCAGACCCAAGACTTTCGAAGTATTACACTAGTTGATAAAACTCTCGCGATATACCGTCTACCCCCACTACTACCGCAACCATTCCGCGAATAACTCATAGCTTGTATTCTTGCACATATATCGAGGTACTCTTGCCATGATTGTATGGCCCAGCGCATAGATAGAGCACTCACCTACTTAGCTACCCTCCCAATGTGTATAGTTCCAACATTAAAAATAGCCTTCCAACAAGACCCGCCAAAATCTGGCAAAACTTGGAATTACTTTGTGCACTTAGAATTATGATTATGGGGAGGATCTTCAAATACGCCAGGCTGTTATTGTTTTTTTTTTGGAGGTGGTTATGTTTTTTTGTTTTTTTAAGGAATTATTAATCGTATTCAGCCTATATAGGCTGTGAAGGTGGCTATGTTCAGTTGGCTATCACGAAGTGGTTGCTTCTTGTACAATTTCTTGCTTACATATAGACTGCTATATGATAAAGATTGGAAGCTTTAACCAAGCCTTGAGAGCTTGTATTTGTGATAATTTTCTATAACTCTTCAAAAAAACATCAGATATTGACCTTCCCTGTGGTCAAACATCCAATTTTCAATAGACTCGACCTTAAAACCAGTTTATACACTATAACAGATATAGTGAGCAAAACTTCATTCAGACAGTGTTGTAAGTAAAGCTAAGCGTTACAAGTAGATCCCTACATTCTGCGTACTAAACAAACCCTTTTCCTCCACTTGCGAAAAAGGGGCGCATACCTTTGACCAGATTCACCCTGCGTTTTGTAATATTCATGATTACATACATGATCAAGTCATATATACTACGGAGTACAGGGGGCCGGGCTGCATCCGCAGACACGCCTCAGCCTTTCTCACCTGATATTCAGCTCAAAGAGACAACGACAAACACAATCAGAAATCCTGCTAGTGCTAGTTTATCCATGTTTCATCAATTGTTGGTCATTTGTAAAGTAAACGACATGACGTACGCAAACATATATCTCCGCTTACAGTTGCATGCAATGAGTAGAGTAGCCTAGCATGATTGCAGTGATGGATTATATTAAATCACAACGTGCTAAATTCACTCACACTAATTCCTACGCCTGTACAGATCCCAAAACATCTAGCTAAGGTGTAATTAGTGACCCTATGGTCCCTTTTTTGATCCTTGGTCACAGGGTCCTCTGCAGGCGGCCCGGTGTAAGACTTCACCTCCATTACCTACCATACCCATGAATATTAATACCGGGTGACCGGCAGTTGCCCTAATATGTTATATCAACTCATGAGAGTGTGGATGCCTTAAACTGTAGTAGGGTAAGTGATTCTCTTATGTATTTCTACTTTAGGAATGCCTGCATGTACCCTACATGTACATGTAATATATTGTACGGAGCTAGAACTAAGGACAGTTTTAGAGGTCGTTAACACTGACCCCGGTAGTTGAAATATACAAATATTGTGTGAAGATACTGCTCTAAGCGCCCTATCGGATCCCGATCGACCCGGAAGAGACACTATACAACACTGAGACCTCAGTACAAAATGATATTATTACTAACTGGCAGTTACATACCTTGCCACATATGTATACTGCAGTGGTGATGGTGGTGATAAGCTGTAGACTGGAACATCTAACATATACATATCCGTAAACAGCCGGCATGCCATACATGCCAACACTTGCTGGAACCAAGTAGACCAAAAGTGAGCTACTTATCTAACACCTATACCCAACAATATTATATAATCAACCACCATAATTCAGCGCCACGGAAACCCAATTTCTGAATCTGAAATGTGATGATGTTTGCCTAGCCTAACTATTTTTTATTTTTTTTGGAGTCTATACGCCTTTCCTCCGAAGGGAGCCTTAGGCTATGAGGCGGATAGCCCAACTATGATGTGCGTAATACTCCAATATATACAGTATATGCTTGTATGATGATATCTTGAGCCTGCTTGCATGAGCGCATCCGGATACCTCCTTACTCTTGAATTATGGTCATTTGTACCATAACCTACCTGGGCGTTGATACTTGTATGGGTTTGGAATAAGGGCATGGAAGATATGTACATCATAATCAGGCAATATGAGATACAGTCGGCAGATTCCCCCAGTGCCAGGACATTAAACTCTTGGAATCGCCAGGCTGAGTATATGGCAGTGGGGTAGGGATGTCATGATTCAGATTGCCTCCCCCAAGCCTCCCAAGCGAGATTTGGACCTAGGGGCTTCGGCTCAGGCGCGTCTGAGGCGCATGTAAGTACATAAGCTATCGGAGAACAGCTAGGTACGCGCTATGAGTTGCTGAACTCAGCACTAGGGGTCTTATACTTTCTCCAATCCATTCACGATGTTCTTTTTTTATTCTAAAAAATACCCACTTCTCGCATGAACCGTCACAATATACACGGGTACACTAGGGGAAAGATATTTCTAGCCCGTGAACTGACACGACATGTTCACCATAGTTGAGGCTGCATATTCAACCGTGCACCACGGAATTTGCCATGTAGCTGCCTAGGATAACCCGTTCCTGTCTTGAGCAAAACTCTAGTTTCACGGCCAGTGGATTCGATGCAGTTTATTTGAAGTTTCGAGCCTTCGTGATTGAAGACAGCAATTATCAGATAATTTTTAAAAATTTAGATGCAATGACTCTGGGAACATGGAAGTCTATGCTATACACATCCTTGTGGAAAGTAGGAAACTGTTCCAATCCTGGCGTAAATGTAATTGGGATCATGGGCACAAAATTGCATGGAACCCAAACGCTGGGACGGCTTAAGAGATAGCCAGCTTTGTTGTCACTCTGGGGCCTATAGTATTCGTCGATCAACTCTGGTCTTGGTTAGGTCATTATATATGTATGTATATCTTTGTTCAAACATCCACCCCCCACACAACTGTTACCCTCAGAAAGCCAACCTATGTATCTACAATAACGCCCGGCCCCGGCACTTTTTAAAAAAACATTTTTAAAAAGGAAAGCCAGATCATCGCGCCCTCGACCCTATGCAATGAGATGAGCTCGGCTGTAATATATATCATGATCAATCTATATGCAGGTGGAATGTTGAGTGAAAATCAACGGCCGAGGAAAGAGCTACCTAGACCAATTTCTTATGAAACAATTCATCCACGTGGCCCAGGCTAGGTAGCTTGCTTTTTTCGAATTCCTAGGTTACATAATCCCCACCACACCCAGTCATAGAATTGTGCCCAGCCTCATATCTAAAACTAGAACTCACTCAACAAGTACCCATGTATGCCGCGACCCGTTGTCTCTTATCATGTCTTGTACTAAATACAGTCACACTTGATCCAGTGTGCTGGGTCGGATCAGCATGGCTCTTTGTGTATCGCTTTGTAAACCCCCCGCCACTAATTATGTCCATTAGCTGGTATAGAGTAGACAGAACATGAACTACATTATAGGTTCTTTACAAAAGTCGGCGCGCGGTATGGTATGGTAAACAACTGAGCCCACCCTATTCAATCATTACCGTTGGCACCCAATACCCTCTGCTTTGTGTTGCATCTTCGCAGCTAAATTGCATCTGAGATAGAACTAGTACAGCCAAATTCGAGAGTGTGCCTCGATCCCTATTCCGAAGATTCCTATAAATGGTTTATAGGTTCTTGTGGCTAAATCTACTTTGAATTTAAATCTGCTTGCTTGCCGTCACGGAACTCGTTTGGGCAATATCAACCTAAATATTTTTAACTTAGATTATTACGTCGTTCTATACAATTGCCAAACTTTAACCATACCACCGGGACATATATAAGAAGGTATTAACCCCAGGACATTCCAATACTACATGTACTTATACACATTGAAGATTTGCATGTTAAGAAACCCACTATGAGACCACATGCAGATCTACACCCCTAATTTGATCATGACCAACCATCACTCCACCAACCAACTTTGAATATTCAAGTTGCTGGCATGTGCCGAAAATAGAAACCCTGTACCTACGTAGTGAGCCTGCTTTCCCCACACGAAATGTCTTAACGAAAGCGCGGGGAAGTAGTGCCTACAACTAAAAAGGTTTCGATGTACCGTAGCATAAGACGTTGTGGAGCGCGATACATGTACGTTACACGCCACTAGAAAGATCTCCTGTAGCGAAACTGGCAGTAATTTCACCAGAGGATGCTTGGTATGTTACTTAACGAGAAAACATCAAAGAAGTGTTGACTGTGGGTGGATGAATCAACTTTCGTGTCACACGAGCTGCAGGTTCTCAAATCCAGAATAATTTGTCCTGCAGCTGTAGGGGTATATGCAGTACATATCTTAACTCAATTTTCTATCCTTGAGATTCTACTTGCAGACACGTGAGAAGCAATTTGCATGGTTGTGCCCGGCGTTAGCATTTAAGCAGGTACCAGTACCGGGATATCTCACCCAGGCGAGAACAATCTCGGTGGCACATTTTTCGGATGTTTACATAGCAGTCCAGCTCTAGCTAAAGCTTAAGCGGCCCAAGGCCTGGGGCAAACTGCGATAAAGCGAACAGGAAGAGAGGCTCTACAGTACTACCGTGGTACTCAGTTAAATTTTATCCTAATGGTGACTCTGTAGGTAGCACGAAATCTTAGAGTGCCTAGTTTTGTAGCGGACAGGTAAATTTCGTGAGAGGCTGTATTTGACATGACATCGAGTAGAGAAAACAAAAGCAATCACCAAAGCCTCAAAAAGCAAAATGAAGATAGAAACACCAAGTCAGTCAATCGGCGTAGTCTTGCTGCCCAATAGGAGTGTGGCGGGAGAGACACAGGCTTATGCTGACGCAATACGGTGTCTATTCTTTATCGTTGACAGGTGAGCGGTTGTAATTCGACTAGTTTCACATTTTATAGTTGAGGGGGCACTGATAATGGAGGTTTTGTAGGGGATTCTGCAATGGATCCCAAGATATGGTGAGTTGTTGGGGCTTGGGGTGGGTGTTATTCGAATTCTGGTTGCGACTGTGGTAACCTGCCAATCGCTCTCTAGTTCAGCGCAAGTGCGTTGTTAGTGAGACTGATCACCATATACATCTGAGGTACCACTCCGACCATCTGTCAAAGGATGAATTCTGATATAGTCTACCTCATATCCCACCGGCCCAGCCGCGAGTGGACATCTTGAGTATCCCGACGCTAGTAAATTGGGCTTGAACCTTGTCCACTGAGCTTCACTGTGCTGACCACACCTCCAGGTGGGGCCTCAAGCATTTATTTTAAAACTGCCATGAGCCCCCCAAATCCATGGGCTCTCAAAATATTTCGTCATTAACGAGATCGCATCCACAACTTACAAATCACTTCACGAATATAGTCAAGCTTCGCATAATTTCGCTGGCAGAAAAGGACAAGCAAGTTCCCTTACATATTCCGCGCCCGCGGCCCAGGCATTGGTAAAAACCTAAAGTGGGGTTAGCTGGTCACATTTGGATGAGCGTTAGAATTGTCAATGTCAGCGCAAGATAGAGAGGGTTACTGAGAAAGGACGGAAGTTCTATCACGAAATAATACGACTCCAGGCTTATAATAGGCTCCATGTTGGGAAAATATCGACAGAATACTATTTACGTTTCTTGGTATGTATATCTGGTAGCTTCATATAAGCCTTCATATTTTATTTCATTACTTGCAGTTAGTTCCTTTCTGAGTTGCCGGCGATGGGTACCATATGAATACTGGGGCGTCACCTAGAACGAGGGAGGCATATTATCGACAGAAAATTCATATCTCTTGAAATCCCCAGCTGACCCGCCTCCTTACAGATCACACTTCTACGAGCAAGAGCTATTTTGTTAGATTCACGATCACTTTCTTCAGCCTAACCTCCTTGCTTCAACCACCGACACAGCGGGACATAAACCAACAATTAAGAGCTCCGAATACGATCCCATAACCTTCAGTTGGGGAGGGGGATACAAAACCCCCCATTTTTCCCACCCAAACGTACCACTTTAGCACCACTATTTCTATACAAACTCACCGGGGAAATTCAGGCAAGCAATCATGCCCTGGACAAAGCGTGAACTTGCAATTCTCGAAACCACGACACGAGTGGGCTCTGTTTTCTCCCTGCTTGGGGCTGGATTCATCATCGTCACATTTTGCACCTCGAGGGCATTTCATAAGCCAATTAATCGACTGGCCTTTTTTGCATCGTTCGGAAATATTATGACAAATGTGGCAACATTGATTTCACAAGATGGAATAAGAGCTTATCACAGGAACCCCCACGCTGGGATTTGCAAAATGCAATCAATGTTCATCCAATGGTTTATGCCTGCAGACGCATTATTTGTGAGCAATCTATACCTCCCTCCAAGCCTCAGAAGTGAAATTAACAATCAATCTGGGATAATAGTGTGCTGCTATGGCTCTTAATGTTTACCTCACCGTGTTTAAGAAATTCTCTTCTCACCGCCTTCAGCAACTCGAAATCCCATATATTATCATATGCTATGGCGTACCTTTGATACCCGCTACGGTGTTTTTGTTCATCAGCAAAAAGGAGGATGGGGTCCCAAAGCCACTTTATGGTCCGGCAACGTTATGGTGCTGGGTGTCCGATGAATGGCAAATCTTCCGCCTCACCACCTTCTATGGCCCTGTATGGATTTTCCTGGTATTCACCTTCTCAATCTACATTCTCGCCGGGAACGTCATCTTCAAATTGCGTGGTAGTCTAAGGTTCTTTGCCAGAGGTGAACTATCATCTGTCTCATCTGGGACGGGTAATTATGGGTCTGGAGGTGGCACAATTACGTCTCTCCCTACAGCGGAAATTGCGGGCCAGGGTATCACCAAGACGCAGAATATCAACATCCAAGGGGAGCAGGTGAGTAGGCTGAATACAAGCACTACTGTCCCGATATTAAGCGACCCGGGACCAGTTGCAGGAGTGAGGATGCTCCAACCCCAAAGTTACCCTTCATATTCATGCACTGTAGAGTCATCAGGAAGGCCCATTCCTCCACCATCCAACACTGTGATAAGGCAAAGACAAAGGAGTGCAGTTGAGGCCAACACAGCTGCTTGGGCGTACTGCCGGTGTGCTATGTTGTTTTTCCTGGCTCTGGTCATTACTTGGGTAAGCTGAGGCCCTCACATCCGCTAATAATTAGGCGATATCACTAACATCAGCTCCATGATCAGCTGCCATCGTCCATCAACCGTGTTTACACCGTGGTTCACCCCGGTCGTACTAACTTTGGTCTCCACTTCGCCTCTGCACTTGTGTTGCCATGTCAAGGCTTCTGGAACGGCCTCATCTACATCATCACCACCCTCCCTGCTTGCAAGCAATTCTTCTACCGGATTCAGAACCAACTTAGAGTCCTCGTCGGCAAGAAACCTATCGACCGGCGGCGACCCGTGCGACACAGATATGAACCCAGCAATGCACGGCCAGGAGGCTTCGATGGGGACTACGACACCAAGAAAATCCAGAAAAATCAGGCCGATTCAGGGATAATAGGGAATCAATTTGGGGAAGAATTAGGCAGTATGGACTCGATATCAATACCACAGCCTGCTGCACGATGACATGCCGAAAATGTGTTTTATGTCCCTTCCCGTCAACGGGGTTTATGCATGCCATATACCGAGTATTACGGTTATTTCTTTATGTCTTTTTTCTTTGCTTGGCTTGATTTTCATCATCTTATAGGCTATTCATTTTATGAGCATTTTTCGTATCTGAGGATTTGGACTGTAGGCATGTAGGTATACTTTTGGACGCGCGAGATACCATTCATGGGATTTTTATCATTTTGCTAATACCTTTGTTTATTACTCATTCAGGAGTTTCGTGTACATAAATAGATAGCTTTCACAGCTGAGGTTCCAGGACACTGCTCTAGCCCAAACCGAGATTACGGTGGCTATTGTTCCTGTTAGGGCCAGGTTAGCAAGGATATTTGCTTCATTTCTTATTTGAAGCCGCTTATCGACGTCGCGTACCTACATGCAATACCAGTGAATGTTTGAGTAAAAGTATGACTGCAGGCTGCAAGCTGCACAGGTGGAAGTGGAGGGGCCCCGTACAAACTCGTATTGCGGGGCATGTATGAATGTGTGGTAGCCACTATGCTGCGCAGGGTAGGAAGATGCTGCCGAAAGTTATATCGGCTTTAGGGAACGATTCCCTTCACATGCCGGCGGTATGCGATGGCAACAGCATCTCAAACTACTTTGACTTCGTACAGAGTACAGGTAGGTACCTTCAGCGTTAATAAGTTGCTAAGGCAATAGGTACTCGACATTTGATGTCCTGGGAAAAAAGCAATTGCAAGTTGCCAGGATAAACGGTTATCACTGGACGCCGATACCACCTGTTAAGCATGTCGCACTGTTCATGTATAATTAGTGCCACCCGGGGCTAAGACATGTACAGGTTCGGATAGGTACCTACTTCAAATTGTAAATAAGCAAACATGAACGCCCTACCCGTGTAATACCTACCTAGGTACGGTAGGTAGGACAGACATTAAGAATTGGCAAGGTACTGAGCGGATGAGAGGAAAATTTGGCGTATATACCATAGTTAGTGTACTTAGGCCGATCTCTTCCTGAAATTCGTAAGTATGCCTCTGTTGGAGAAAGGTTGTGCCAACCAGACTAGTAAGTATGCCGCCAGACTATATACACATACATATGTATAAGTATAGGCACGCCATCCGTTCAAGACTGTCTAAAAAACTGCCGAGGAATGTCTCACACTAGTGAAGGCACAGCTTGATCAATTGAAGAATGGAAACAAATTCCCCGCGGAATCATATATGATATCAAGTTGGTGGATCCCAATCACCCCGGTAAATATTTGTGCTAGATGTGGATACATTTTTACAAAGCAAATGGCTACAAGGTTTACACTTTTAATAATGGATAACAGAACGCTAACCAAATTACTAAGAGACACTGCAATTGTAACACCATCTTCAGATCAATATGTGAAAGTGTGGGTATCAAAGCAGCCGATGAGTTTCATTATTATAGGCACGAGAAGAATTATGACGCCCCCAAAATACATGATATCACGTGCCTAACTGTGGAGTATTATTCCAGCGAGAGTCCACCGGGCCGCCTACGAAAATATAGTGCAGCATAGTGCGGCATAGAGTGGCATGTTAGGAATTGATTGATTGGTCCGTTGGGGTTATTTGGGGGCGAGCTGGGCCTTGCACCTAGTAAACCACATAACTTTTGTCCTAGTTTGTAAAACGGAATTTGTAAGTCCTATGCATAACACTTATATGTTACGGTAATGACAAACACGTCCTTTTTCAGAAATAGTACCCAAAGTAGAACTACCTTCCAATTATAATGCTTAATCTGCCCACCACGTTCCTTAATATAATATTCTTCTACGTGAATTACCAGGAGATTAGCTTTCGAGTATCGAGTGGCATGGTATCGTGTCCCGGGGCTGAGAGTCCCAAAAGAATTGCTCAAATGTATGTGGAGGGATTTGGTCTAATGTAAACCATCATAATGATATTACCCAAAGTAGATTGTGATCAACAGTTCTGTGTATTAAGCATCAAGGCGATCTGCATGTTCGCAATTGTAGCTAATATAAATCTTCCCTACCGAAAATCGGAAATTACGCTGTACCCATCTTACTCTCGAGCCCACCATACCGGGCATCATTATGCTTTTAACAGTGGGTGATCGACATCCGAACCAACCCTTCATCTACACGTGTATTTTGTTAATCGGCTATACCGGAGTTTTCGTGCCAGTATTCCAATGTCTCACAATCAGGAGAGGCATAATAGCTACCATCCAAGTTCAAGGCATGCCCGTCACGGAGGAAACCAGCCTCAGATTTTTTGTGCTCCTGTCAAGCCCGGGGCGACGCATGGTTGACTATAGTGGAGGCTGCGGCATGTTTCTAACCGGGCGTTTTTAATATTTGAAGATGTTCACTCGCTTGTGCGCGGCTGTAGGTAGATAGCACGGGGCATATGAGGTAGAGTATATCAGAATTCATCTTTTGACAGATTGTCGGAGCTGCACCCCAAATATATGTATAACCAGTCTCACGAGTGCCGAACTAGACCAGTACATGAACGAATTATCACTGTACAACCTGGACTCGAATAACACCTACAGTTGAACTTCTATATTAGCCTAGCGTCGGGACCGGAAGATCCGATGCTATTAGAGAGGTTATGCGTTTATAGAGGTTTCGTATGAAATCACGTGAATACCCCCCTGTGCCA
>Ga0307514_10006332_pt1 | contig 10339 bp, 10 predicted proteins | sample 16_EM_MG_FD_203088 | JGI IMG/M metagenome (GOLD analysis project Ga0307514, IMG submission 203088) | Populus trichocarpa ectomycorrhiza microbial communities from riparian zone in the Pacific Northwest, United States - 16_EM | ecosystem: Host-associated > Plants > Roots > Unclassified | place... | reverse complement strand
GTAGTCAATAAAAAACTTGAGTTTCATCCTATTTCAGCTAGTACGTGGCGTTTGGTGGCGTGCGCTAAAAACTGTGTAAAGTTTGTATGTTCTTTATTGACTACCCCTAATGGCATCTGTACCATATTCATCAACTTCCCATCCAACAGATGGTGAGCGTGCACAGCTCTATCGCTACCATTTGGCAAACAAATTCTTGAACCAACATGAGCTTGCACAATGGTAATTAGTCTACGAGATTATAAAATGTATGCTAAATTAATAATAGGTTCCAGCGCTCCGTTGACTGATCCATTAACCAAAGTACTCTTTGACGCATCCTCCGCAAATTTAATGAAGATCCAGATTTGCTTCTTGCAGCAGAGACTACGCACAAATCAAATAAAACATAAGTGTGAAGTTCTACATCCTGAGTTGGAATCTGCATTATTAGAGTGGTTTTTAGAACATGAACGTGAAGGACCTACTAGTGGAGAGCTTCTGCCAGAACAAGCAAGAAAATTATATGCTTTAATGTATCCAAGCTATGTGGTTTCCCAATTGAAGCTTTCCAGGAAGGCATGGGATTAAAGACTATAAGCGGCATAGTGAGCCTGGAAGTGCTGATATGAATGCGATTGAACAACAACGACCCGAGACTGTAACGATCTTAGCATCTTATGAATATGAAGATATTTATAATATGGATGAAACAGGTACGTCTTAGCTTTTCGTAATAAATATAAACGGAATTATTAATATTTTTTATAGGGTATTTCTGGAAGCAACAGCCTGATCGAAGTCTTGCTACTGAGAGACATGAAGGGTTTAAGAAAAATAAGAACCGTTTGACTATTATGGTGTGCACAAATGCGGATGGGTCAGACAAAGTACCTCCATAGATCATAGGAAAGTCTGCTTAACCAAGATGTTTCAATGGAGTTAATCTTCATCGTCTCCATATGCAATATCGAAGCAATGACAAGGCTTGGGTTGCTATGATCTTATTTCTCGAGTGGCTAAAATGGTTTAGCAAGTGACTTCATCATGGACGCAAAGTGGCATTGATTTTGGACAACTTTTCTGGATATATGGTACCTATTGCAGATGTCCCATCAAATATTTGAATTATTTTTTTCCCTCTCAATAGCACTTCATACCTACAACCATGCGATCAAGGAATTATTGCTACATTGAAAGCCTATTGCCGACAGCTCCACTGTCAAGGGCTTTTAACCTGGCTGGAAGCACATCCGACATCTGAATTCTGAATTTCCTGAATTAGCACCTCCTCTACAGGGCGACAAAAACCTCTTTAATAGAATCCAGATGTTCTTACAGCAATCCAGACGCTATTGCAAGCATGGTCAAAAGTATCTACTGAGACTATTTGTCGTCGCTGGAATCAGACACACTTTCGTTTGGAAGGCCCTGTGGAACCCTTTCGACTTGCTAATGGCAATCCTCATTACGAGCTTGGTTAAGTCTATGAGACTATCCGAGTGCAATTGCGTTCAATTCCCTCTGTTCCTTTTCTTGACCAACAAGATCTTCGAGATTTTGTACCCCCCCCCTGAATAATACATTCCTGAGCGTCAGACAAACCTTACTATTGGGGAAATTGCGGCTGCATACTCTACACCATCTAATCCGCCAGAAAACACCAACCTACCAAACAACACCAACCCGCAAAATTCCTCAGACCCTCTCGACGACTTAGAACCACAGTCATTAATTACTCGGACAGAAGTCAGCCATGTCCTTGAAGTCCTTCAATTGTACGTCATTCAGACCGCTCCCAGCACTGCAGCACTACCAGAAACATCAGCCTTGATTGGGTCTATTACTACTCTAACCAACCGAATGGCAGACCTCAACATGAAACACAAGCAGCAATCATACCTCAAGAAGTGGTCTAAATCGGATTAAGGTGGGTGGGTGGAAAACGGTCGAGGTATCATATATTTGGTCAATACTAGCACTTTTTCTTATTTTCGGCCGTACCGCATAAACCTGTTTAACCCCGCCATGCTCGGCCAACAGGTAGCTAGTGTTTCTGTAGGTACTCGCACTTCTGTGGCCAGTGAAGGAACACTTCACCCAGTATGAATATATGTATGAATATGAGATTTATGAATATGTAGATGTGTATAAGCATGTATTCCAGCAACTTATGGAACGTAATGAACTGTGTGAACCTTGTTCTATGTGAGCTAAAACACATGCTTCTCATATATGTGGCGTGAATATATGAGTTATACTTTAGCATGTAATGCTTCACGTGATTCAGTATGTGGTGGGGTGTAATGGTGCAGTTGAAAAGCCACAGCGTAATGATCGCTGTTCTTTGTTTCTTTGTCATGACCACTTCTTTCACATATGTCACAGCATACGACATCTAGCACAATCATGTATGCTCACTCGCTCTATATAGTGGACGCTCGCTCGCTGTGGGGGGTTAATGCAGCGTTGATATTAGATAAGCAAGAAGTGATAGATAGCTTAGATCCGTAGATAGCTCCTGAGAGGAACATCCTACTCTCTGCGTACCAACCCTCCCACAACCGGCTGTTAACCGGGAGGTTGAAAGTTCGAGTCTTTCTAGTACCGCCAGTTTCTGGGAGGGTTGGTATGTAAGAATTACAGGCTATAAGTAGGCTGAATTGTTGCGGTTGCACTAGGCAGAGACGAGAGGATCGTGGTTGAGAGGACAATGTTCGCTATAACTAAGAATTCTCTTTAAAGACTTGACTTGCTATGGAATGAAAGCTCTGTCTAACTACAGGAAAAACATTGATAACATGCGGTAATCCTTTGTCTTATGAATTCACCATGTTTTTCCCTTATAGGAACGGCCTGTATGTTCACCGAACTTTATCCCAATTAGACATCCTGGTCATATCACGTGGGCGAGAGTATTTTCCCACATGGTACGCAGAGAGTAGCTATATATCACTTCTTGCTTATCTAATGTCAACGCTGCATTAACCCCCCACATCGCTCTCTACTACATGGATAAGCAAAACGCTCTACTATATGAATAAGCTTAACGAGCTCTCTGACTCTACTCTGAAATATACGAGTGTATACATTCTGTCTGAACATACCGATATATCTATTGATTCTTTATTGATCACATATTTATGCACCACAGCCTGTTGCTACTCAACCTCTAATACTACACACCAGACGTTTGCTCCTTGGCGGCCTTGGCAATTTTGTTGATTAGGCCGGCCAGTGATACAAGAGTGCAAAACCGAATCCAGAGTGCGTGCAGATCGCGATCGCGGCTACCTACCTATACAAGCATACGGTATACAAGTACCAGGTGGGAGGGATTGGTTGACTGTAATTGGCACGTCGATTAGCACAATAGCTAAGAGATTTTGGGTTAGGTAACAGCTGCCTCAGCTTGAGGCACGCATTTTTTATGAAGTCCGAGTTACCCGAAGTCTATTTCCAATACAGATCTGCACTCACTGCGCTGAAATTTATTGCCTAATTATAATTGCAAGTCAGTCTAGCTACAGACCACTTGCGCCAGAAAGGATAAACAACCTATAATGATTGGAGATTTGGGGAAAATTACCTATACAAGTAACGTCCCCGAGAAATGGTCCAAGATCTTAGTCTAGTTGATCGTATGCACATACTTTAATAGGAGTGTTAAGGAGGGTAAGCAAACGGAATCCGGGAGCGATACCCGCTTTCATATCCAGAATCTGAAGCGTTAGGGTGGGCTGGTTTGCGCTGGTAGTTTCTAGGTAAGAACTCGGGTGGGTCACAAGTTGCCAGCACCGTAATACATAATCGGAAGTGACCTGAATAATGATTGAATACCGTATACCATCGAAGTCGAATATTAGGGTCCGCGGGGATCTGTCTGGGTTCAGCTGATATCTAGATTTGCTTGTAGGGTATAACCATGGAGATTTCGAAATCGACCATGAAAACACAGCCACAAGCAACCCAAAATAGCCTATGGCTATAAATACGCAACTAGAGAATGTCGATGAGCTAGGTAAGCCTGCCTCACGGGGCGTGACCAACTGTTGTGTGGATCTGCAGTGCGCATTCCAATTGTTATCTCAGCACAGCTTTATATTTCGGCATATGCATGATTGTAGTTGTCTACATCGACTCATACTCTGGGATTCTGTGCAGTTGTGACGCCACCCAAGTAGTTTGCTAATGAGTTGTGGGCCGAGACAGCCACCACTCTTGCATTAGTCTGCTACTCGTGCATTTCACGTCAAAGAAACCTACGTACTCGAGTACTGTTGATCTTAGCATAAGGCAAGAGTGGTGGGTGTGTCGCCAGCCTCATAATGACGAAAGATGTAACGGAAATCCCGTCCGCATGTTCTATGACTTAGGATGATCTCGGTTGTGGCGTGCACGTGGGAGGCATGACCATGGGTCGAGGTCAACGTCAATGTCACTGTCATTCCCGATGGATGTACAGGATGTTCTGTTCTGGGCCACCTAATGTTGTGGAACAATACCCGTTCGCTCGATCAAGTTAGTGTCTGTGTATACGTATATATACGTAAGCACAACAGAATTTTAGAAGGCAAGGTTATCGTGAAAGTGACTGTTTGGCTACTCTATAACCAGCAGTTTCAGGGGGCTTGGCATAAGACTAGAGTGGAGGTGGGTACACATTTTGCGCAAGAAGGGATTACTAAATATAGAGAGAGTGGTGGAGAGGGTATATAAAAGGTTGGGGGGATCCCGAGACGAAGAAATAACCCATCCCTAGGCCCTTCCATCCACTGCAGCTCCGCGCTTATTTTGCCAGCTCTGCTGTTCCACAATCCTCCCCATCAATACCGATTCAGCAGGGACAAGCCGGCCGAAGCAGAAGCTACTTTGACCCTCGGTCGAACAAGCACCACTTCCTTCCACTAATTATGCGTTTCGGATCGATACTCACTGTCGCGGCAGCCACCTTGGCTCCTGTGGTCTCCGGGATCATTACTGGCATCGCTGTCCCCGAAACTATCAAGGCTGGTGGTGGCTTTAATCTCATAATCACAACAGCGAACTACATTCAGAGGGTCTACGATGTCTCTGGGGCTGTTGGGATCGCACCAGGCAAAGGATACCCGGGTTCGTTGGGCCCGGTCCTTGGATCCTTTTACCTCGGGCCCGGTAGGTTGATGTCCGCTTCACATAAATACTTGCTGTACTTTCTCTTTATCCCTTGACAGCCCATATTGCTTTGCTTGCTTTCATCCTAGTCACTGACGTCGACCCACCTGCTGATTAGGCAAATCCAATATACTCACCAACATCACCGAATGGGTCTCACTCAAGGATTATACTACCAAGGGCCATGTCACGGTTAGTGTCGCCATTACTAGCCTCTTCGGCGCTGTGAGTTTCCCAGTGATCAACACCTACAATGTTTCTGTTACCGTAGGTGATTTCACCAGCGGTAACTACGTCCACAGTTAGAGTGGGCGACTGGGAATATAATTAGAACCAGGCTCGCTGTAATGGAAGACACGCGCTAGATGGCGGGAGGGAGGTGGTAATATTAAACCTGGATTATACTAGTATACAGTCGGGACCAGTGATGAGCATGTAATAAGGGAGGATATGATATGCAGTTATGAAGGGGGTTACGAATTGGTAGCATATAGAGGGCTATGCAAGCATCCTAGAATATGGACTACATACAGCTGGGTATTCTTATATCCATAAGGAGGTGTGTAATGACAATCCTCTTTATATTTCCAAACGTGCACTCTCCAGAATGACTTATTTGGGATGAAATATCCTCATAGTCTCATACCATGTTTGGAGGAGTATTGCATTGAATTGCAACACATGCATTGGGTCTATGCATTCTTGTATCTGCAGGTGCTATGTGTATGCTTTGATAGCTATCTACAGTATATAATCTGCAAAACCTGCTATTCCCGGGGTGGGGGGAAATGACTTTTAGTATACTCAAGTCTATTTACGTTTTTTTTATAAACTATCGCAGGAGCCCCCGGAAGGTTCAGACACACCACAGGTGCCCCCTCGGGACTAGTCTCAGTATGGGCTTCACTAACTAAGCATACCTTAGGACAAACCCCACTGTTAGGAAATCATTTTGGGGACTGCCAACTATATACGTTGATTACTGCTCATGACGCCCACTATAGGCTTCTAATTATGTGCTACTATAGCTCTTGTACTTGAGTTCTATTTCCTCTCATAATTATGTATAACTACATTTCGATAAAACCCGAGCAAGGCCACGGCCATGTGACGAAGTCTATGGATATAGGCTGAGTGGACAAGAGGATCAATCCCACAACTACTCTCCCTAGGAAGATAAGGATATTGATCAAGCATTCAGTAGCTCCCAAAAATCTATTCACAAAGCTACATGTTTTAAACCCATGGACATCCTCGTCTGAGAAATTTTGCGTTACTTAACAAGGTGATATAATTAAAAGGATAAATCTTAGCATATCTCTAGTAAGAGACATCCAGACAGAGCCCCTGAAAACCCAAAAGAATGTCTTTCATATAAGCAAACTCTTCGGCTATTGAACACATCATGTAGCCCTTGTTTAATGGAGATATCCCGGGATATACCTCCCCTCAGCCTCCAAGCTTCCCATAGGCAGTAGTAGTCCCAAACAAAAATATTCCACATACTAGGTTGTCAACAAGTAGCTACAGTAGCTATAGCATTCACTGTAGCTTCTGGTCTTTATTTGTTCCGCTACGATGGATATATACATCGGAGAATGACGTCCTTTACCGCAGCTCCCCGATTTCTTGGCAACGTATCTGATTGGCCAAATTTTGTGATGGCGTAGGTACTACTGTACCTAACTGGGTAACGATCAATTGTTGGAGGGTAAGACTTCTCCTTATTGAGATCCCTCAGAGGGCGTGGCGCTGGCTGGGATCAGGGGTCCGCATTGGAGGAGTGCAAAGACCTTCCGAAATACTTCTATAGCTATTGGAGTACGGAGTACCGAGGATGGCGTGGTTAAAAAAAAAAAGTCCTATTTATTTGATTGTGCACATTATCTTATTTCCGAGTTTGGCAATAAAGCGTCATAGCCTTAAGTCGGAATCTGAGACTTCAAAAAAAAACAATTGTTAGCAGATAGCTTGTCAACCAGGCCACTCGCGAATCTGCGCTCTCGCGGGGGGCCCCTCTCTGGACTTGTTTCCGATGCGTGGTTGTTGAGGAAATATGGTTTGAGGTTCTCTAGAGTTGTGGTACCGTCACACTTGGCGCTCGTTGCAGGGATTTTTCGCCCTCTGGAGGGATTTCGGAAGGTCTCTATTAACGATGATGTCGGTGGATCACCCCAAGAAACTATCTAGCTATCTCCCTGACTATCTGACTAATCACCATGTCTTCCCTGATTAAGCTCCCATAGCTCCCATGTGTGTCACCTCTCCACACTTCCCCCTGGACGACACATAGGTCAAGGAAAGAAAAGAAAGAAAAAAGGAGGGGGGAATGGATGCTTTAATATATATAAAAACATCAGCTGTCGCTGAAGTTTTCGAACCCGCGACAGAGAGAAATAGAAAGCAAATCGCTACAGGGACACACCATTTCTATATAAAAGCAGAAAAACCACACTTCCCTCTAAAAGCCATACTTCCCCTTAGACGACATATCGGTCAAGAAAAAGAAAGAAAAAAGAAAAAAGAAAAAATTGATACTGAACGGAACAGAAACGCTTAAAATAGCTATGCGATATTCTTCATCATCATCATGAAGTACTCGGGGCCTGGTGGTTCCAACACGAATATTCACTGAACTTTATCCCAACTTGGTATCGTGGACGAGAGTAATTCCTACAGCCTGAGTTGGTGCCATGTTGGTATTGTTGTGTTTGGTTGTTTGTGCTTTTGTTCTGGTATCGTTGTAGTTGATTGTCGAAGGTTTGTGTTACGTGTGCCTGGTAATTGTTGTTGGGGTATAGTTACCGCTCAAATAGGTCATTAGGTTGACTGTATTGACCATGTAACTGGCGTGGCCTTGGAGGCGGTATGTGGGAGGGCCGTTTCTCTGGATAGACGTGATAACAGTCCCTCACCAAATGGTTTGTTCCACCGCAAGCATGGCATCTCTTTACATTGCTCCCACTATTCCCCATTGAGGTTTTTGAAAAATCAGAGCGATCTCTGGTAGTTGGTATGTCGTTAACGGGAGAGGTGGATCGTCTATCTCGAAACCATTGCCTTCTGTGGTTGTTATACTCCTTCTCCTCACTTGCGAGTGCAGATTCTTCTTCTAGTAAGGCTGTTGTGCACTCAACCTCAGTCATCGTGTCTCTGTGTCTCATATTGGCTTTTATGATCGTATATTTGCGAGGTAGGCCAGAAACCAATCGATTTGTCCAGCGTGCATCAGGGACATTTTCACCAACACTCTTCAGCTCACGAACGATAGCTTTCATTCTCCCAATGTATCTATCCATTTTTTTCGTCGTCGTGCATTTTTATGGCGTCAAATTCATTCCATAAACGGTTGATATTTACGGGTGTACGGTTCTCGTACTTAGCCTTAAAGAAATCCCAGATCTCCTTTGGAGCGGTGAAGTCTAAGATTAGATATTGTTGGTCGGGCTCGCAAGAACTGTAAAGATCTTGTAAAGCAGATGAGCTTCGCTGAGTAAAAGCTGCATCAGGTGCTTGGGGAGGGGGTTCAACGACGGTAGGCCAAAGACCAGCTCCCCTGAGTCTGATCTCCATGTCTCTTTTCCATTTTATATAGTTCATATCACTCAACTTTGTAACGTTGTTACTTCATGCAAGCTGCATGATGCGGACCATTTCTTGCATACCTTGAGCCATGGTTGCTTGCTGTTCCCTTTCTTCTAGGATCAGAGACAGGTTTGTCTCTGTCCTGAGATGGGGCTTTGTCTTTCAGAGGTTGCTCGCCTTCCTGCAATTCTTTTACTCCGCCTAAGGGGTTGGAGAGTGTGAGCTCACACCCCACACGGATGGTGATAGGGATGATAGATGAGGTAGACTAGTCGCTTGGCAGGTACACATGGATGATGTACTATGTAGGCAGACAAGGTAGACTAGCCGCTTGGCAGGTACCCTCAAAACGGGTCCTGGGGACTGTAACTTAGACAATCGAACATCATCACAAGGTCGACCCTTAGGTACAGAGAGATGCTGAACGTTGGCTTGTCAGTCTAACGCTGGCTTGTTGGGGGGACTCCCCAGGCAAGATTAAAGGAGCCGTATTTCACTGATATAGAGGAGAGGTGAAAAAGAAAAAAGAGTTGGCTCTGGTGAACCGGGCTCAAACCTGTTGGAGGGTAAGACTTCTCCTTATTATGATGATGATGATCCCTCGGTGGATCACCCCAGGAAACTATCTAGCTATCTCCCTGGCTATCTGACTAATCACCATGTCCTCCCTGATTAAGCTCCCATAGCTCCCATGTGTCGGACATGTCACCTCTCCACATCGATTACAACCCGACCTGGCACGACATTGAACTATCTCATGGAATGACAGCGTCGATAGGCTAATTACAGTCGCTGAATTCGATTATGGCATCGACAGACCGCTCAGAGTCGGCCCGAACTCACCATAGCACTTATAACCTTTGTAGAGTCTAAAACACCCCCCTCTATTCCGAATGGCTCCGCTTCGACCACTCTTCCCTCCACCTGGCTGTTAATAGCAGGAATAGACTCCTTATGGGTCCCTTATATAATTATCATAAGCATAGAGCATAGGCTAACTTCATGGATATACTGCATGCATCATAAAGTGTCAAAACTACCATCCTATACTTACACATCTAACTTGGTGTGATATTCTCTACGCTGTAAGAGCCTTGACCGAGCTATTCTCGTGCAGAAGAGGATGGATAGTATACAGAGAAGCTCTACGGTCCGTTCGAAGCACCTGAAGCCACTACAGAGTACTCTCGATACAAGCATATCGTTCGGACAGGAAGAAATATGCTCATAACCAATACATTCTTAAGTCAAGAGATAATAGGAACACATAAGGTTGCGGAAGAAAGTAATAAATACAAGGAGAGTATACAAGCAACATTACGTCGATAGCAAATGTACGTAGATGCGGAGGGCAGGGACTGGCCCGGGGGTTGGGGGAAGCACCTGGGCAACAGGGAAACTGCAGTCCATCGCCATAGTTTAAATAGGCTAAATGTGATTAACGACTTTTTAAATAAAAAAATAACAAGCAACAAATCGACGAATAAGAGTAGATGTGGAGGCCAGAATCTCAAGGGGCGGAGGAGGAGGAGGAGGAGGAGGAGGAGGAGTATTACATAGGCTTCATGTAGATAGCTCGGGGAGGGCAGGGACTGGCCCGTGCGGGAGAGAGAGGCCACCT
>Ga0307514_10006331_pt1 | contig 10341 bp, 2 predicted proteins | sample 16_EM_MG_FD_203088 | JGI IMG/M metagenome (GOLD analysis project Ga0307514, IMG submission 203088) | Populus trichocarpa ectomycorrhiza microbial communities from riparian zone in the Pacific Northwest, United States - 16_EM | ecosystem: Host-associated > Plants > Roots > Unclassified | place... | reverse complement strand
TCTTGGTGTCACTTAGAGTACTCCTATACCAAAGAACAATAATTAAGATAGGGAGCTGACCTGTAAGAATACAGCTTCCCCATAGCCGCATACAGCACAACAAACAGATTTAGTCCGAGGCAGAGCTGGGTCTGAAGCCACATCCTGCAACACTTGTGTGTATTCTGCAGCATAGTGATATATCTCATTTCTGTAGACACGATTATTACCAGCAACCTCCTGCAACGTTTTAGAAAAGTTATTAGATAGGCATACCCTACAGCTTAATTTTGGTTTGGTTAAAAGCTAGAAGCATGCCGGAGTCAGTCAAACATGTATTATAACCATTAACCTGTGACTCAAGGATTGAAACTGTCTTAAAATTTTCAACTTTTAATTCACGCCGCAACAATTATTCACATTTAGAAATATTTCTTAGAAGTTGAAGGAGGAAAATCAATATATTACCATATTTCCCATCTATCATTGCTATATCACTGAACACTGGCAAAGTGGATCAATCATCAGATGCCACCCAGCTAGATGATCAGAGAACATGGTCACACGAGACAAGAAAGATAAAGAGTTTCAAATAACGCACTTAAATAAAGCTTAGGAAAATCTTCCAGCTTGTTCCGTCACCCATTCGATGAGCAGTATTGATGGCGCCTTCTCTAAATTGTACTGTCTCCTCCGCATATCCATCGGGGAATCTAGATGGAGATCAAGTCTCACTTATCTAGATTTGGATGCTACTTTCCTAAGCTTACAATTTTGTCTTCCCATGTTTTTCATGTATGTTTCATTCCTCCAGAGTTCCCTGCTTCTATGTTTGTTTGATTCATCCCATCAACACATCTTCATCCTTACAAAAATGATTGAACAAGGAATCAATTCGATGCTTTCAAGAAAAAAAAAGTAACGTGGCTGGTTTTCTTACGAATAGCAATCATTTCTATCGAAGTTACTTGTATCAGTGAAGAAGAGGGGGAGGGACCTGGTGATCACAGCTGCGGCATGCATAGAGGAGAATCTTCTGCATCTTATCTTCCTTGGGATAGAGAATGTTGTTGCTGAAATTTACAAAATCCGTAAACAACCTTATTTAACAAAAACAGAGTCCTGAACGAGAATATGCTTATGCACAGATACGTTGGTGATCAATACTGGCCATCAACAGCAAAGTTGCAATATTTACCCTTGTGGGAGCTTTCAGAGAGATACTCTCTTTGGGGGTCTTTTGCAGTAAACTTAATTAAGATTTAAAATCAGGCGTTGGCAGATATTTAATCCTAGATGAGATATACTAGAATCATATTAGATCCCGTCGAATTGAGAAATTTACGCTGAATCGACTTTTAAGAATGAGGGCTCCCTCACTTACAACCAGCATGAGTAAATGCTGACAGACCTCATGGAAAGTTTGGAAAGTTGCGCACTATTGAATAGCTAACATGGTGAAGAAGTGGAGAAATTGAAGTTAAATAAAGTCCTGATATTCGTTGTTAATCACAATTTATCTACTCCTGGATAGGTTAGGACTAGGCTTGCTCTGAATGAATAGCAAGAAAGGAGAGGCTAACCATTGAGGGCAGAACTTGTATACATCCATTCTAAAAGATGCTTCTTTTGCAACCTCTTCCTGCAAACTTAAAAGCTGTTTCACAACACCATATAACTGACCTTATTTCTACTTTGTTCATTCCGTTCCTTCTGTTTTATCTACTAATAATACTGCCAGAAGAGGGGAGAAATATCCAGAGAAGGCTATGGAAAAGTGACGGACTAGCCCAACTTCTTTTAATACTGTTTATATTACGATAAGAAACAACTGGAAAGTCTAAATTCAGACAATATCTAGAGACACGGTAGACGCTTCTTCCATGTTCTAAAGAGGACATGCTGGTGCTGCTTTAGGAACTGTGCGGATATAAGGATGCGGGGTATTTACAAGGCCTTTCAATCCTTGAACCAAATTGGGTCCTATATATGTTCAGCACTTCAGCCCAGCTAGACTAGAACTTGGATGCTCGTCTCTTTACTAGCAAAGCAAAATGCCAGCTTGTTCTCTAGATTAACTTAAAACTGTTCAACAACATTTCCTGAAAGCGTATGATTTAATTGGATGTCAACCGAGTTTAATCCGTTTCTTTGAGAGAACTACATCTCCAATTACAAGAAACAATCGAGCATAAGAGCCTTGAATGGCTATTCCATTTTGTTCTTAAATCTCTCAGCAGAATTGCCGGACTATTCCCTGCCAGGGTTTTGCAGGACACAAACATGGCGCACCACTACTTGAGAAAGGCAATGTAAGCTATGCAGTTACATGACCATAAACATAGTTCAGCAGTGCAATAAAATAGACAGTTTAAAACCTAGCAACACAACGGATTCGTGCAAAAAAGAAAAAAAATCTTCCCACACATTAGAAATGGTAGAACCACCGAGTAGTTATGGCAAGAACTTATAGATGGCTTCAGGTCTGAGTAGCAGGTCAAATTTGAGTACTGCTAAACCACAAGAATGGACAACCAGATGAGATAATTTGAAAAGGGGAGTAAGAGCATACACAATTTAGTTTACCACTGACAATAGTTTAACAACAAAAAACACTAGTAAGCAAAAACAACCAGCAAAAGTGCATTCCACAAACAGCCATTTCAAAGGAGAGCGGATGGCATGCCATAATTCACAGATCATATTCCTGACTACCTTACAAAACCAAGTCTAAGAACAACCGAAACTGTTACAAGTTTTAAATATTTAAGCAACAACAACTTAGAATTATTACATCACAAAAAAAAAAAAAACAAGGACATGAAAGAAAACACACCTACTAACTTATCTCACTTATTCTGTCACATTGGCCCGGGTCATAATGTGAGCTCCAAAGCTACCGCTGAGTACAATCTGAGTGAACCTCATGTTCCTCGAGCCAAACACACCAGACAAAGACACACTGCTCCTTTCTGCTTGATTGAGTCGCTTCATCTCCTCCTGCTATGCCTCCTCTTCCTCCTGCTGCTCTTGTCATCAGAATCAGATTCCGAACCTGAGTCGGAATCAGAAGACTCGTCAGAGGACGAGCTATACCTCCTACGCCTCTCCTTCTTCTGCTTCCTCTTCTTCCTTCTCCTCCTCCTCTCCTCCTCCGAAGAAGATGAACTGTACCCCGAACTACTTTCCTCCTCGGAAGACTCGGACCCTGTCACGGACGACGACCCACTATCTGTCTCAAAAACTGAAGCCTCACTGTTAGTCGCAGAATCCGAATCTGACCTGTGCTTCCTCTTACTCTTCTTCTCCCTCTTTTGCCCCTGGTTATCCTCCCCCTCCGGATTCTCCAAATCGTACGAAATAGAAACCTTCATCCTCAACTTAGGATTCTTAAGCTGTTGAGTCCTTGATGGTCTAGACATATAAACCCTCTCATTCTTACACTCGTAAGTCCAATGTCCACTTTGAAAACACTTCTGACACTGCGCATTGCCACCAAAACCTTTTGACATAGAATTAAGATCCTTTCGCTCACCCAATCTCACTGCCTTTTCCGTACTCATTAAATACATTTGCCTTTTCGCTTCTCGTTTCTCTTGCCATCGGCTCGGCCCTTCTTCTTTTTGCCCATAAGCATTTACATTACGAGCAGCAGCAGTTGCCGCCCGTTCAGCTTGGGCTCTACTTAACCCTTTTGCCGCACTCAAGGCTGCGGCCTTGATCCTCTCCGCCGCAACTTGAGATTTCTCTTCTTTCTTACTCGACATGACTTATAGATCCCTACTACAGTAATACCGAATCCTTAAAGCACCTGCGATGATAAATATAACAAAGCTAGGATAATTTTTTTCCTGTGAAACTAATCTCGAAAACCCTAATTTATGCGTTAATTACCCTGCAATTGATGACAGAAAAACGAGATTGAGAGATCACAACCAAACCCTAATCTCGAGTGAATTTAATGCCAAAAACCCTAATTTTGAGAGAGAGAGAGAGAGAGTTGCATACCATGAAGATCGCGTTATTACTTGTCGGAGCCTGGTTGAGATTTAACCGAGTGAGAATGAGCGTCGATGATATAAATATAGAGAGAGAAATCTAAGGCGGTCAAGATCTGAACGGGCCCATCATTAGCCCAAGTAACAGGCCTGATATGGGCAGCTAGCCCATCCTATTCTTGGGCTACCTTTTGTATTTTGAGACAAGGGACTAATACGTGGTTGGGGAGTGGAAAAAACATAGAAAAATTGTTCGGTCAGTCCACTCGGGCTGCGTAATAAAAGGTTATTATAAAAATGTATATGGCTGCAAAATTCATGTTATTCTCTCCTCACATAAGAAAAGGCATCATTTCTACACCTCACACAAACTCATACCTTAACTACGCTTTATAGTTTAAGCAATGCCTCATACATGATGATATGCGTGGTAGTTTCTTTTGATATAGATTCAAGTTGTTGTGATTTTAATTAATTTATTTATTATATAATAAGTACGGTGATTTATTTTTTAATGATTTTAATTAATTCATTTATCATATAACAGGGAGAGTTTATCTTTATTATGTTGCCCACTGTCCAAGAAACCTTTCGATGGAAAAAATTAAAAAAACATTTTGTCATGATAAAAACACCTTCCAGTACTATTTTTTAAAAAAATTATATTCAAAAATATTTATAACCGTAGTTATGTAAGAATTGCAGTCATGAAAAGATATTAAAATTAATAATTATATAAGTTTTTAGTGACTTTAAAATTTATAAAACTGATAATTTTTTTAAAATAAATTTAAAATTTAATCAATTAATTTTTTTTTTAATATATGAATTAGAAGTAGGGGTGATGAAAGGAGATGGCGGGTAAAGGCTTCGACAGTAGCATACCCGACAACATACTTTAAATGTTTTTGTTTCTTTCTTGATTCGAGTCCCTCCTTTTATTTCTCTTCTTCCCTTCTTTGTTCCTTGTTAGCACACAGGCACGACAAACAGATCCATATTGTTGGCACAAATCCATCTATTTTTATGTTTTATTGAAGAAAAAAGACTCTTTAGCCTCTTCAAAAAGTCCAAGCTTAGTCATTTCTCTGAAAACCTGATTGTGCGCAAGGTTATTATATAAAATCATACAAAGAGGGTTTTTAGAGCTAGATTTGGTTTTGGGGAAACAGGTATAAGAACATATTTATTAAAATTAAATTAAAAAAATATTCAAACAATGATAATTCAAATTAAATTAACTAAAAAGCAGCCAAAGATATGAGATTAAAAGAACTCTTAAAAAAACAAAAGGAAATTTGTAAAGTTTAAGGCCTAGTAATCTATTATCAAATGAAAATTAAAAAATTCTTCAAAAAATACAATGTCAAGGAAAAACCCGAGTTAGCTCGTGGTAATTTAATGAACCAATAATCCTTAATATGAAATCGGGATAAGAAAAAAAGAATTTTAAAAGGATGACCTAGTAAAAAAAACCAAATTTCAATAAAAAAAGTCAAATAAAACCTTGAGCCAATCCGAGTTAACTTTACTGACTCGCTTTTGGAATAATCAAACAGTAAGAAAAGTGAAAAAATGACAAAGCTTAAATGCAAATAATTAAATGTAAAATGATGAAATTACAAAAAAATATTCATAAAAAAATCAAGGGAAAAAAAATTGATTCAACCCGGGTTAACTTGACTAACCCGCTATACACGACATGAGTTTGAGATAAAAAATAGATCTCCAAATAAAGATCTAACAAAAAAGGCTCAAGTTAAATTAAAAAACACTGTGAACGAAAATGCAAGATGACATGGGTTAGCTTGACCAATCCACTCTCAAAATAACAAAACATAAATAAAAGTGAAAAAATAACAAAGCTCAAGAGCAAATAATTTAATGAAAAATAATGAAAAAATTAAAGTCATAAAAAATTGAGGAGAAAGAACCGAGTCAACCTGAGTTAACTTGACTGACCCACCACTTATGATATAAGATCAAAATAAAAAAAATTAGACTTCCAGAAAAAAAAACCTAGCTAAAAAGATCAAAGTTAAATGAAAAGGCATTGAATAAGAAAATGCAAGTTAACCTAGGTTAACTTAATTAGCCTGCACTCAAGATAATCCAACAAAAAAAAAATGAAAAAATCATATAACTTAAGGGTTAATAATTTAACGTCAAAGTATGAAATTGTTTTAAAAAATTAATTTATAAAAACAAGTGAGGGAAAAAAATCTAAGGCAACTATAGTTAACTTGACTAATTTATTATCCGAGATATGAGATCATGATAACTCAATAAAAAAAAAGGCGAAAAAAACAACGAAGCTCAGAGGTTAGTAACCAAATATCAAATAATAATTTGAAAAAAAAATCAAATTTCAATAAAGGATGCCTTTTTGAAAGGTAACCATGAAAAAATAATAAAGTAAAATGTACAACCATAAAACAATTTAAAATCCAAGACCAAACATGGTATGAAAAAATAAAAGAAAATAATTAAGGACTAAATTGGAAAACAAAAAAACTAAAAAAAAATAAAAAAAATTATTGAAAGAATAATGATCAAAATTAGGTAAAAACCAAATGAAATTAATTGTCGAGGAACAAAATTTAAAAAAAGATAAATCAAGAAAAAAATAAAAAAATAAAAAAACAAGAATAAAAAATAAATTAAAAAACAAATGCAATAAATAAAGTAATTAAAAGTACAATGATCAAAATCAGATAAAAAAATCAAATTAAATAAAATATTTAGAGATAAAATTAAAAAAAATCCAAACTTTAAAAAGCATAAAAAAAACAAATAAACACTAATTAAACCAAACTTTAATATTTACATTTTTCAAATAACATTAATTTGTTTTTTGTGTTTAGATCCAAAGTAAAATGCCCACCTCATTTAGTTTTTTTTTTTTTTTTTAATGTTAAAGCTTATACTCCTTGCCTATTTCAGTGTCAGGCATTTGACCCCGATTAAAACACGAGATGAACTCGATAATTAAAGTTACATGCATAGATTTTTTTAAAAAAAATTTCTGGCTAAAATAGATTTTAAATAAATTAATTAAAAAATAACTTTCAATTTACAATTGAGTCAAAAAGTTTTTTAAACTGGCTATATCGAAAAAAATGTTTTAAATTATTTTTACCAACGATATCTTATCTTAAATTTATTTTTACTCGGACACTAAACACTGTTACTAAATTAGAAAATCTAAAAAAAGGGGAAAAAAGAAAAAACACCAGTTCATTACTGCCCATCCCAAAACGAAGGAATCCATAAAAGGGCAGGCCAAAACCTCCATTCAAGGATCACAAGTTATGATAAAACATCCAGTTCAAAAAGAAATACTAATAAGAACATTCTTAAGACACCAGCAACAAGTTAAGTAGTGTGCTAAATTGGAAAATGGCAGCCAGGGTTTGATATGAGACGCCACCAGTCTCTCACAATTTCCTTCTTAGAATATCCCTTTAAGAAGATTTGCAGCAGTGGAGATCGCAGCTCCAGTGATAGCACATTGCACAATCTGCTCATGGGATTTGTCGTCTGCTGTCAGTGCCAGTGCCACACCTGTTATTGCTCCAGCCACTGCACTGTTTTTCTGCACCAAATTTCAAGGGAAGTGCTTAGTATTGATTAATAATTGAAAAGGGCAGAAATCTGCCTGATGCAAAAGACCTGACACGATAGCATGTGGGGTGGCAAGCACCGGCAGCTAAACAGCAGCTTTTCATTATACTGCTCAAGAGAAAAGCCTCGGTGGTGAAGACGGGCCATCACGGTACTGATACTTATCTCGATCAGTATCGGGGGCCAAATTAAAATTAGCCTTGCACAAGCACTTCTAATCGAGAACCATGATGCTATTTCCCATCAGAAAAGGGAACAAAAAAAAATTGAAGCAACGAAAACAGAACACACTGCCCATGATGCTTTACAATCTTTGGTGTAAATACTAAATAGTTGGTGCAGCAGCATGTGCCCAGAAAATTGTTTGTCATACGTCAAAAGACAGTAGATAAATTTACTTGTGCCCCCTAAACACCTTACCCAATCATGAACTCCACGAGACTCCCTCAGTCCATAAGTGAGGCCGGAATACACTCCTGCTGCGAGTCCTGCAGCATTAAGAAAACAGATCTTGTGAAGGCATTTTAATGTACAATTTTTCCTTTTAACACCCGCGTGGAGTAGAAATCCTCACTCGCTACAATGCGCAAATGCCCCCATGAACCACATTGCAAAATATATATGATTATACTAAAGACCTAGTTAGCTCTACAGAATCATATAACAAGATATTTTCCACCCCATTGTATGAACAAAACAAAACGAAATGATTCATTTATTAAATGTATTCTCACCCCATTGTAAGGATTCCTTTCCAGTGTTCATCACCTATGAAACAAAAATAACAAGGCAATGTTACTCAGAGACATAGCAGTACTCAAAAAACATAGCATGGAAAAGCTGTAGATGCAACAGAAAGAAAGAGTTTGTCTAAAGCATATCTATTATTTAAGGCAAACATTTGGGTGGTACTACCACAGGAGCGTGTCCCTAATCTGAAACAAGGTCTGCAATACAAGTACGACAAGTAGGATTTGAAACTCACCAAGGCTTCAAGGGATTTTCTGTTGGTTTCACCTGTGAAACACAAAGAAAACTAAATTAACACCGTAAGGCAGTGCCAGCCATAATATGTTCAAAACATGTCAAAATTTGTTCCTGCATCAAAATCATAACTACCAATGCCAGTATCTAGCAAAGTAAACTTAGTGGCTACATTTAACACTTCAAGATCTGAGAGAACAGGACGTCTACCTCTGAGGTCAGGGAAACGATGGGGCTTCTTGCCATCAACAGAAATCTCCGCTGGCAAACCACCACTCGACTCCAATCCAGCACCTAATCATAATTATTAACACGCGCATCCACATACATGGCATGAATCAAACAACAGGACGTTATTCCAACCCAAAAATAAATAAATAAATAAATAAAGCTATAATCAAAATTAAATGTTCTCATCGCCACCTTCAATGGCTGTGAAATAAGCCTCCCGAGACACCGCTTGAATTGCTCCAATCTGAATGACCAACATGGTATTGTTAATTTTAGCTAAAGTTCGGCATGCAACACGAAAACCACTACATGCATCTACAAACACTAACTACTACCAATTCATCACCATGAACATGATTTCATTAGATAGCACTCGTGTTCCGCACCCTCATTCTTGAAAAAAACAACAAGAAGAAGAGAAACTAGCTAAAAATTAATCAAGTAATTAAGTTTACCCCAGCGGCCTTGACAAAACTCTCGGCAATACGGTTAAGGAGAGGGTGACCAAAGTCGAAGAAGCTACTTTTATCAAAGTGACGGATTTCATCAACAAATGACCTCGTTTCCAAGTTGTGGCTCATCTTTCCTTTCACTTGTCTACGCAGACACCAAGATTCCACAGTAAGCGATGATGATAAGGAAAACAAAAACAAACACACAAATACTGAAGAGGTGCAAGCAAGCTACCGACTGCAAGTATGGGCTAAAGAGGACACGTGTTTTGGAGAGCAGGTTTACGTGTCTGCTTCTAGTGACGAGAATCCTTCCCTGGCGGCTATTCCTGGGATCTTACTATTATTTTGCGCTCCATGTGTCGGTAATTCCATTAATTTTTTTTTTAAAAATAAATATTTTTAAAAGTATTTTTTAAAATTAATATTTTTTAATATCTTCAGATATTTTAATTAATTAATATCAAAAATAATTTTAAAAAATAAAAAAAATTATTTTAATATATTTTTTAACAAAAAATATTTAAAAAATCAACTATTAAGTATTTTTTTTAAAGTATTTTTTAAAAATTAATATTTTTTTTAATATTTTCAGATATTTTGATTAATTGATATAAAAAATAATTTTAAAAAATAAAAAATAAAATATTTTAATATATTTTTTAACAAAATTTTTTAAAAAATCAACCACGAAACTTTCCAAATTCCAACATCCTTATTTACAGCATGTTCTGTTGTTGTACTGGTTTTAACTAACAATAAGGAAACCAAACATACCAATACCTAGTACAAAGCGAAGCATTAATTAATTATTTGTGATGTTAAAATCATATGAACACACATCCACTAATAAATAATATTGATCCATTTGCCTTACGTTACGATTGATTATTTAAATGTAAAAAATATAATTATAAGATTAATCAGAAGAAAAAACGCGGTCATGAGAACGACTTGAATTAATTATCGTCCAAGGGTGCTTCTCAAGCTCACATTTTGGTTTCCACGCCATACAGCTAGCTAGCTAGCACCATCTAGCCCCCGTTCTTCCCTTGATCAAAGCCTTGTTCCCG
>Ga0307514_10006330_pt1 | contig 10341 bp, 13 predicted proteins | sample 16_EM_MG_FD_203088 | JGI IMG/M metagenome (GOLD analysis project Ga0307514, IMG submission 203088) | Populus trichocarpa ectomycorrhiza microbial communities from riparian zone in the Pacific Northwest, United States - 16_EM | ecosystem: Host-associated > Plants > Roots > Unclassified | place... | reverse complement strand
CCGCTTCCATCACCACCATTATTATTTGGCGTGTTGTTTGGTGGAGAGCCCGATCCTGTAGCGTTATATGCTCGCAAAGTTGCAAACATATACCCTGGGACGGTAGAGTTGCCATCGTTGAGAGTATTGTTGATCGCTAAAAAGGACTCGTTGAGGCGTTGCGCGTCGAAGCCCCCATAAAGGTTCTGATTGATATGATCGAACCGCTCCTCAATTAACCTGTCTGTGGGTAAACTCGGGAACCGGGAAAGGGGGCTGGTTATCCGCGACTGACCGAGCAGTGGTGAGCGATTGCGTTGAAAATATGTCAAACACCTGGTCGAAAGTACTAGGGTCTGCATACTCCGAGTTGATGATGCACGCAGAAGAATAGAGGGAGAAGAGGAGCTAGATCAAAGCAGAGTGAGCGATAGGGGAACGTACAACAATTGATGCGGAACGCACCCCGGCGACAGCACCCCTATCTCTTGCAAGCGAGAAGATATCGTCAATATCCGAAGCATCCGTGGAATTCCCATCGCAGGAAACGAGGGCTATCCAAGGAGTTATGGCTGGTAAAAGACGTGATCAGTGAACAACTTTGAAATGTCTGGTGAGAAGCCGATCCACGTACTAGTGGCATTCGTGAGATTCCTCTCGCTGAAGTGCACAAGTGCACCCTAAGGGTCCGTCTCAGTGAGGGAGTAAACTTTCTAAGCGCATGTGACGCACACGGCTGACGCCATTGCTCCCGGCCCCTACCAACTCATAAGCGACATTGATACTATACGGACTGGTTCCTCTGTACAATCAGGGGTTGAGAATCACGACCATAGCCAAGAATTGCAGCAAAAAGAGGAGGCGCACCCATTTTCGAACCACAACAAATTCAGGATCGAGATATCGGTAACATTCAATCCACTCTGGATCGCTTTTTGGGTGTCGTTCGTGGGCCCTGCCGGTATATACGCATGCACAATTGCTGATAGCCACAGGGTGTAGAACAAGATGATAGAGGCGAACTTTGTGGAACGAGGATCCATGGTCGGTTGATCTGAGACAGGCCTGCCTTCCCTGGGCTTACCGTGTGCTTAATATCTTGGGGGTGGAGACTTTAAGCAACGGAATGTCGGGGAAGTAGGGACGCGTGTCCAACGCCCTGGGGTCGTGCTGGTGAATAGGGGAGCGTAGAACGCCACCTCGCACAGACTTGGGTCGCGGAAATCAGGTCCTGATCGCTTTCGCGAAACCAGAGTAGTCGTTGAAGGTCAAGTCTGGTAACAAGAGGAAGGACCCCCGAATATAGGGGGGGAGGTTGGTCCTGGAGGTGGCGGAAGATGTATGGACACGGAGTTTTTACCTCTGGCGCGGGGTGTATGGATCGGAACCGACCTCCGCCGGAAAGCCAAAATTTGTTCGGACGGGACTCAAAATTCTCAATTCGTGAAAAAAGCAAAATATATTCCTAGATGGGTGCATGACCCAGCCAACTTCTTGAAAACCAGCCAATCTTTGTCGGATAGGACAATTTTCCCAGACACTGCAGAAGCCAGTGGATCCTGAAGCCTGCAAAGGAACTGAGTTGCTGGGATGTGTAGAAAAGCCCTATCTGCCCGTGTAGTAACCTGAGAATTGAGGCCTCATGCATCATGCATCATGCATGAGGGCGTGGAACGGAGTTGACTATCGATGGGTAGGAAGGCCATGTCATTCGGCATTCCACTTTTTCCATTCCTCATACCTAAATACACATATGGCTCACGTTCGAGCCGCGTTACACGCCTTTTGTTGCGCATAGCTACCTGGGCAATATCCTACCACCCTATGTATGTACGGACACCCCAACCGACCTCAGTGATATTACCCCAATTTTTTGTCCGGATCCAACCGACATCATGGGAATTTGGGATGAAAATTTGTACGGATCCCTATATTCGGGGGTCCTGGGTGAAGAGACTTGAGGTGATCGACCCCGATGAGGACTCGTTCTCTCAACTAAACAGCACAACCGAGTCAACCACCAGCACTTTTCGCCAGAGCTTCTCGTTCCCTGCGTTTACTATCCGCAAACACGAAAGTCAAGATGACATCATCCAACATCTCCATCCCGGCCGGCTGGACTTCGAGCCGGGCCTTCCGTTTCTTCACTAGGCAGCGTGCGCGGTGGAATTTCGCGATTACCGTCTTCTTCTCATCGTTGGTGACCAACTTCGAAACGTGGTCTCAGTTCCGGTGAAGGCGGTGAAGGCGAAGAGGATACTCACCTTGGGACAGTTCATCCCACACGGGCCCAGTGCCCATCTATACTGAACACCGTCTGGTCCAGTGAACATGTAACTCCTGGCGTTTTAAGGTGTGTCAACCTCGTTTCTTGACCTCCGGTGAGACTTAACCTACCCCTTCATCTTCCCGCACCTGGGCAAAAACTGAGTCCGGTGGTGTATTCGTCCACGAAAAATGATCCTGTCCGACGAGAACCACTTCCAACAAATCCTCGCAACCTCGTCACCGGTCCCAGTTAATTCCACCTCTGCCTCCTTCTCGGCGTTCTCATCTTTCTTGGCCTTTTTTCTCTTCCCCCCGCTTGTGGTATCGCTGAGACTTTTCTTCTTCCTCCCCATATCGGTGATATCGTCACAGGCCTTCTTCTTCTTCCTCTCCTTATCGGTGATATCATCGTCATAACCAATGTCGGGGTTGTTTTCCCGATGGATGGGAGGCTGTGTAGACGATTCGAACTTCCTGATCCGAGTGACGCGTTCGGTGATCCTCATGGGGGTGTCGATCTGGTACCTGACATGGCCGGTGGCTTCGTCGACGAGGGTCGTGCGGAGGGGAGAATCTCGAGTGAATCGGAGTGTGCAGCCGCTCATTGTGGTAAGATGGATGGAACCAACGAAGATGGGGTGGTGCTTATATGTACATACATGACCAGAAATCGAATCTGGTATTGCATCGCCTGCGGTATGATATGTACGTACTGGGGTCATTGGACGGCCGAACTCGAGTGGTCTATTTTCGGAGTCATACATCTAATGTTCCTGCTGCGGCACAGCAACTACTTAAGCACCAGGGAATGAAACCGAGAGGACCAAACCCAAGTTGGAAATTGCATCCGGGTCATGTGTTTATTGATCTACGGGATGACTGTTGCACAACTCGTGGAAAACGGGATGATGAATTGCAGGCTCAGTTCATCCCAGATATCTCGAACGGCAGTGCTCTCGAATCGTCGGGAGCATCGGCGGGTCGCATTCCAACATAGCGACAATACGACGGCCGCAGGAAGAAGGGACAACTCGTGCACGGAATATCAACTACTGCGTACCATGTCGATCCGGAGCTTGAGAGCAATCTCTGAACTGATCAACTATAGGGGTGCAGCGAGTTCCTCCGATCTTCGACGACGTTGCAGATCCGACCGAGTGGATAACATACTTGAGACTGCTGCGATGGAGCCTACAAACTTGTCGAATTCACCGGGGGTAACGCCACTGGGGAAGATGAGAAGGCTTTTGTGAGCTGCATTCACGATGCAAGCGATCTGTTCTCCAGACTGAGTGACCAAATTGACCTTTTTACACGACGGGCGCTCGACTTCCTAGTCATCCACATCCGGCTTGGAATGCCAGGGGTGGGGACGCTACACCAAATCTCCGACGAAGATTCTGGCCTCACAGGCGTCCTCGTCCCATCCCCAGATGACTACCCGTCCGGTGGCTTCGTCCATGTCCATTTCGGATGTTTTCGGGGGCCGCTCGAACTTGAGCTCCTCAAACGGCACGGACATCCGAAGGGCCCCCCTCCCGTCCTCTAAAACAAGGTCATCCAGAGGTGTAACCAGGATACCGAGTTTTCCCGTCAGAGGGGCTTTATCCGAGTGTAACCCCTTACGACAGGAAAACCCTACAGAGTCCCGCCCGTGGCTCTGGATTTAAACTCGAACACTGGAGGTTCGGTCGACTTTGAAACGAGATCGTCATCGGTGTTGATGGGCATCGTAACGGTGATCGCGAGAGGGTCTCTCCGGACAACGGGATGCTTGCAGAGACAGTGAAGGCTCAAGCCAGGGGATAGCACGGAGAAGTTGGGGACTCTGTAGGTGAAAAAGTGTTGGGTGTTGAAAATGATCATCGAGCTTTCGGTTGGGATGCAGAAACTCCATTGATAAAACTGGAAAAAAACGTTGTATTAGGGAATGTCAAGGGCATCAGAGAAGGGAATATCGCTGAGGTTTAAACTAGCTTGAGGTGAAACCACAGACTCCATAATGACCCCAGGATAATCGAGGTGGGTGACGGTCGCCTTTGGAGGTCCGTGAATTAACAAACCCGACGACGCGTCAACGTGACGGTAATTTGTGGCCCGGTAGAGGCCTTTACAAGTCTACGAGATTTCAAGGGGAAAATAATGAGCGATCGTGGGTACTGAGGAACAGCAGCTGTTAGAGAATTCACCGTCCCGACGCGAACGATATCGACGATACCGAGGTCTTGAAAGACCACCAGCAGAACGTCGGGGGGAAGTGAAGGCAATGTCATTGTGGTTGACGCGAATGGAAAGGCGAAGGCGACAACTACGTGTTGACGTCTGGATCCACCGAAGTCCAATTCATGGACCGCGTTCCGAATCCAGTGTCGACTTGAATTGTGCCTCAGGGCGACGAGAACCGATATGGTGTCGTCGACCAACCTGTTGTGGGTTTGACCAGAAGAGACCGGCCCGACTTCGGATCAGACACCATGATGGCCGTGAGGGCAGCGGCATCAGGAAAATGCTGGGAGTGGATCGCCGCGGACCTCCAGTTCCAACCAACGCTACTGAACAATCATTTATCTACTCTGGATGAACAGTGGAGACGATAACCGAAGCCAGTTCACCAGCAGCAGTACCATTGACTGATTGGTATGGGCAATGCACCATGTGGATGGTTTGCGCAGCAGATCTCACCACTTTGTATGTTTTTCTGACAACAGTTCAACGTTCAACGTTAACTTAACCCGCAGTCGCCGGTGCGAGGCGCGCGGCGCCGTTCCCCCTCCGCTATCTCCGAAACTGGACCCATTCTGAATGCCGAATCAGCCGTTTTCACCACTACTCTTAGCTCCGTCCGTCCTTCCTCCTGCAGTGGTTACACGTCGCCGGCCGGCGAAGAATCACCGACAGTGACACAATACCAACCATGTACCTTCGACCGAGGCTACCCTGAAACAACAACGGCGGGGTGGTACGCTAATACAAAATTATGCGCAGGTCCGATAATGCCGTCCACGTTCCTTCAATGCCAAGCCCCCTAGGGCGCATATATATAAAAGCAAGCCTGGAGAAGACGAAACACCCCAACCAACGATATGCTCCCCTCACATACCGGCCTCACTGCTTTCCTTACTCTGGCCCTACTGGCAAAACGTCTGGTCGCCACACCCGCACTCACATCTCGAAGCAATGTATCTGTGAGTTTCCTCCTCGCATACCTGCCCCGTCACACCTCCTGAAATACCTTGGAGATTTCCTGGAGTGCCGACCAGTGCGAGAGCTTCGGGGTGAACACCACAGTCACCGGCTTGGAATGTGGATCTCTCGACGTCCCGATGGACTATCACGACAGCTCGGCTGGCAACGCACGCCTGGCCGTCATCAAGTTGGCCGCAACTGCGAACAAGCTGGGCACCATCTTCTTCAATCCAGGTAACCCACTTCGTCCTCGGTTCGTAGTGGTCTTCCGCTGATTCAACCCTACAGGTGGACCCGGAGGCTCTGGACTTGTATTCCTTCCTGAACTCGCCGAGGAATTGAATCAACGCCTCCAGGGTGCCTTTGACATCGTCTCCTGGGATCCTCGGGGAGTCGGGCAAACGTTGTGGGTACACTCCGCGGCTCCTCGGTGTCGGATCAATTGATCGTGTGTCATCAATCAGCCCCGGAGAGGTTTATTGTTTCAATTCCACGGAGGAGGACGCGGAATTCTGGCAATACACTCCGATCAGTGGAGTCAACGAAACTATCTCCGGAAAGTTCAACGAACGAGACAGCCAAGAACTATACTCTAAAGTTGATCTGACCGGACAGAAGGTCAAGGATTTCGGGGCGCGTTGTCAGAGCGGTTCCGTTGGACCATACTTGAAGTATATTGGAACGAGTTCGACCGTTCGGGACCTGGTGTCTTTGGGAGATGCGATCCTAGGAGAGGGTGAACCCATCGACTACTGGGGGATTTCTTATGGTACAGTGATCGGTTTCAATTTCGTCAACAGTGAGTTCCTCCAGCATTCGCATCATATACTGTTTGACTAAGACCTGGTTCTAGTGTTCCCAGAGGTACTAATCGATCCTAATCTAACATCGGACGCTGTACTAACCATGTCTGTAGCGTGTCGGGAGGGTGATCTTGGATGGTGTTGTGAATCCGATCGAGTGGCACACACACAAGGTAGTAACTTTCAATATTTCTCTGTAATGGAGCTCGCTTCTCACTAATGGTACCAGCTTTTGCATTACGCTCTCGCAGATGCCGAGAAAGCGTACTCGGGCCTCACGGATGGTTGCGCCAAGGCAGGAAAGGCCGGTTGCAAACTCATCGAGATCACCGGAGATAACGCCACTGGGGAAGATGTGAAAACTCTGTTGAACTACGCTTTGGATGTAAGCGGATTACTTCCCAGGCTGGATGATCAAACAAACTGACTGCAATACTACCACAGCTGGCCCTCGAGCTCTACCGTGATGGATATGAAGTTCCAGCTTCCCCCGGCGACTTGAGGAGTACGGGTTTTCTGAATTTCCACCTTCCTGCAGCTGATTTTTCCATCAGTTGGGTTGTACGATCTTCTTTACACTCCAGTGACGTGGAGTCAATCCGTCAACAGCTACGTCTACCAAATCGTGGCTCTCGTATTGCAATCTGCGCAAGCCCGCAACGTCACGATCCCCGGAGGCGACAAATACAACGTGCCTTCCGGGAACATCACCATCGATCAGGATTCACTGAACCAGAATTCCGTCTCTTCCACCCCGAACTTGACTTCTTATTCGATAGTGGCCATCAGCGGGGCAGACGACTTCCGCGATAACAACACCCAAATCAAGGATGTATTTGATGATATCGTGGAAAACACCCGAGATGTCTCCCCCACCTGTGTGTTTTCCCACTACTCGCTCGTATCTATATTCTGTTTTTACTGACCCTCCGTCCCGGATTCAAGTCGGAACCGTCTTGCCTATTATGTGCGTTCAGGATGAAACACTCTTCGAGAAATGCCTTCTGACGATGGTTTTCCCCCAGCTACCTTGCGTCTTTCTGGCCCGCCCGTTCAGTCGAACAACTTCCCGCATACGGCCCTAGCAAGGAGCTCAAGAACCCAGTTCTCATCATCGGAAACTCGGTGCGTGTGCACCCCCATCTCACCAACCGGACCCCCCTCCATCACCTGACCACCGCAATTCCTGTAGGCTGACCCTATCACGCCGCTCGCGAACGCGAAATTAGCCGCAGACCTACTCGGTGACAAAGCTTTCTTGATCGAACAACTTGGGTTCGGCCACACGTCCCTCGCTCAGGTCTCGTCTTGCACATCAAGCGTCATGTACAGTTACCTTGCAAACACTACGGTTCGTGCCTTTTCTCTCTCTGACCCATCGGTTGATACTGATTGGTTTGTTTTTTTAGCTTCCAGAGGGAAACGGGACTCAGTGCTCGATAGATAATCCCGACCTCTTTCCCGCTTTGAATGGAGCCACGACCGTAACCAAACGGACAACATTCTTGCGCAGGTGGTTGTGATAGGATCGGACTACTTGGTCCTATGACGTTTCTTTACGAGAATCCTTCAGACGCCTGTTATTAAATTCACGACGTTTCCAACTTAATGCCAATGATAAGTTGCCTCGAAAATACCCTATCCAGACCAAGAGCTACGGGGATGTGGTGAACGGCGGAATCCTAGCGGAGCTAGGCGCCCTGTTTCCGCTTCCGTTTCTGAAGCACAACTGTCCTTGTCCTCGTGTGGGCTGGGATGATGCAGGGTTACGACGGGGGATAGACTCAGGATCCCGTGACTGTCCGAGTCAACGCTCGGGATGTTGTGAATGTCAGATTTCATGTCGTCGGATGTCATGTAAAACTCGAGGTGCATGTTTCTCGTCGCCTATGGTCGAGGTTAAATTGCGTCCGGGTTAATACGGGTGGGGTTCCTCTATGCTCGACTCGACCGTTGGAATTGGAGTGCGCTTCGAGGACAAACCTCAATTTCTATGGTTACTTTCCCTCCGGAGCCCTATTATTGCATTAAAGCTCACTGCACCTCCTCAAAGTCCATGTTTTCAAACCGCACGTAGCATGCCGCCATCCAATGTAATTAGGTTCAGACGAACCCGAATTCTGCGCGGCCGCGAGGGAATCGATGATCGACATCAGCGATACTCAAAGAGGGACCTCTCTGGTAATATCCCCCTTCCCACATCCCGCTGCTTGTAAACCTGATCCAAATACCCCAGAATAGACCGCGCCGTTGACTTCAGGCATGCCCGTAGAGGCTTCCCCAAGAAATAGTAGACAAGACAGTCGACGAAATCGCGCGGATCGAATTCCTACATACTGCTAAAGGGTGTGGTTCTCGAATCGCAGCTTCCAGCAGTGGTGCGAAAACGTTCGACCACGAGAAGACGGACCGTCCCGACACGTCACTTTGACTTTCATCGGACTACACTACGACTTCACAGTGGACCTAATTCTTACCAGCCTACACCACATCTCCTCCTTTGGGACGGAACGTTCGCGAATTGCGGTTGCGAGATTGTTCGGCGACGATGGACTGGTTCCTTCCGTTTCTTAAACGGTTTACGAACCTGGAGGATTTGCAGCTTTTGGATATCTGGACCCCGTCTAGTCCAAAGCTCGAGTCTCTGGACCATTTGGAGCTTATCTGCCAGGTGGGATGCCAACGGAGGATTTGCGGCCTGCAGAAAGACGCCGGCCAAACTCGAGTCCAATGGTGAGTTTCCCGCTCTGCACCCGGTATTTGCAAGTTGACCGAGTTATATACGTTCCAGCTTCCCGATTGACCGATTTCAGATGTCTCCAAGGAGATCAGCCCGACGAACTTTGATGCTCTCAAAGAGTTAAAGTTGAGCTGCTATGAAATCAGCAATATTTCTCCCATTCTGCTTACGATAACCTCACGGGTCCTCATGAACATCTAGTTCTTCCTCTACGAGAGGGGAGATGGGCGCACATCGATCGAGAGCTCTGTGCTCTCGCCAACCGTCTTCAGTCCGCTCAAAGCTCCGGTCGCGCGGGCTTGGAGGTGCGATGCAAGAACGGGCTAGTTCGTGCCGCCGTGTTGACACGTCCGCCAAGTTCTTTCGTTGGGAGCATTTTGAATGTCAGTTTCCGGGTTCCTGCTGAGTTAGAACTAGTGATCATTTGAACCAGAACTACGCCTGAATTAAAGAAAAAGTGCCCAAAGATTCGAATGCTAAGGAAAGGGAACAGAGTTCCGAGATAATTCAATGCCGTGGCCGGCGACCCTCAAAGTTGAGGTCCTCTCATGGTAATGTCCCCTTCCTGGCATCCCGTTACTCGTAAATCTGATCCAAATACCCCACAGCTTTTCTATCGGAACGACATTAATAGAGCGTATCCAATTCGCCATAGGCTGGAGCGCGACCGGCGAGGCAGCGGAGCTATAATCGATTTAGTCCTTCTGACTGGGGGCGCCCTACTAGAAGCTTGTCAGCGTCACTCGACTGCCAGTGGTGACCGGTGACCGGCGACCAGGCAGACGGATTGTTTGGAACTTGTGGTCGAGTCGTTGTTGAGTGCAACAAGCTGTTGGGACATCCACGATTGAGGGTTACTATAGTCCAAACTTTCGATGGTGGGTAACATACATCAGCAAAATCACCTGCTCCTACGCGAGAGCTACCCGGGCCGAATAGCAGAAATCCTTCATCTGAAATTTGAACTCTTCTTCTTTCATCTCCGAAGTCATGGATACCCGAGCTACCCGACGACATACGAAGCGAATGACGTGTGACTTTACATAGGGGGTCAGGTCATTCAAGTGCCACGTCAGTAGTGGTGACTTACGACGGGCGCGGGGCGCGACGAGGACGACTGGTAGGGACCCGAGCTTGGTAATCCGGGGTTCAAAAATGATATCTTGTGAGGGTTCCCCTCATGGTCGGACGCCGAGCGCATTCTGAGCTTTTGGCAAACGCGTGGGAACAAATTCGCGTGGCCAGCACCCATTAGGCGTACTCAATTCTTAACGAGTCGAGCTGGCTCGACTCACCGATCATGCGAAGAAACAGTGGGGACCCCTTATTTAGTAGTCGTGCCGATGTGCCGGACGTGCCGATGAC
>Ga0307514_10006329_pt1 | contig 10343 bp, 11 predicted proteins | sample 16_EM_MG_FD_203088 | JGI IMG/M metagenome (GOLD analysis project Ga0307514, IMG submission 203088) | Populus trichocarpa ectomycorrhiza microbial communities from riparian zone in the Pacific Northwest, United States - 16_EM | ecosystem: Host-associated > Plants > Roots > Unclassified | place... | reverse complement strand
GCGATAGCTAGGAACGAACATCGGTCTTCATTTTTTGAGCCTGATATGCGTCCAAAAATACTTTATTCTTCTCATCGACCTTGACCTAGGACACGGTCAGGCAAAGGAGTGCGACAAACCCAGCTGAAATACTCACCAGTAGCTTTTTGCTGACGCACCCATCCTCCAGAGCCGGTAGCTCAACTCCATTCAGAAGTTCCAGAGCCCGCAACGCACCGTCAGGGTCCTGAAAGTCACAGAAACCAAATCCTTGGGGTTTCCCGGCCGGCGTTATCAGTCGTTTTAGAGGTTGTGTAGAACCGCAAGCCTAGTTACACAGCAGTCAGCACGGGTAGCTGTGACATGAGTAACCACCTGCCACTGACACTCAGAAGATCGTTAAGAAAGGCATCACTAATTCCGCCAGAGATCGAACCGATGAATACTGGCACAACTTTTGGTGGTTGTGAGAATTGTTGGTGGTGTATCATTTGTTGCTGGTGAGCCAGGGCACCCATCGAAGGGCCCTGGCCAAACGAAGGCAAGGGCGGTCGCATGCCGAGACCTAGTCGGTTAGGAGCTGGTTGCATGTTGTCGCGTTCGTCGTCCTAGACGTCTCTCGGTTTTTGTCGAGTTTTTCGTGAGCTGTCGAAGGGCGGAGAGTCGCAAACAAAGGACACGCCGGCTTGAACGCGTAATGGGGAGAGTCGAGTAAGAAACTGTGACAGTCACACCGTCACCACCTCCGTGACGCGGGCGCGTCAGGGGCAGATAAGATAAGAATGAACGACGACGGGGATCGATATCGACATCCTTCCACGACGCAATCTCCACAGAGCTGGCATAGCTATGGGGCGTGAGTCAGTGCCAGAGCTAGAGCAAGTGGCGCTCGTCTACGACGGTCTGCGCATCCAACCCGAACTCGGAATGCGGTCCATCGGGGCTCCCGTTGCGTCTGAATCTATGTCTGTCCCATTCCTTTCCGAGCGGCAGTGGGATTAAATTGTGTATTTCTATGCTAGAGGGTTGGTTGTGGGAAATCAGAAAGTTTTCTTGACTGGCTACGTAGATCCAACCCTCTCCAGGACTAATCACCACACTACGCATAGAATGTCTTTTCGCACAGGGCGTAGCGTTCCTCTCCATGGATTATCGACTTGTTCCGCTCTCCATGGGACACGATATCCTGGAAGACATATGGGACCTCTTCACATACATCCGGAATGGTTGAACTCTGCTCTCGCTGAGGCCACTGGGAATCCTAAGGCCCTGATCAGGTCCGCGGGTTTTGAAACCTGCGCCCGCCAAATCAAAATACTGTGGGTTTGCTGGTGCGGATCTTGATTTGGCGGGCGCAGGTTTTGAAGCCAGCGGCCCTGATCAGGGCCTAAGCTGAGGATCGATAAATGGCGTCGCCGGGACATCTGCAGGAGGGTTATGCGCTTACCCATGCGCGATTCACCTTTAACTAAGGGCTCTGTTCTCGACGTACGGTAAAGCATGAGAATGTATAGTGACACATCTTCACCTTTCAGGCCGAAGGCCTGAGTTAACGTTCACGATGCAGAGTGACCACTTTCTGGAACAAAAGATAAAACCCAACAGGCGGCTAGTCAACCCACCCAATTTCACAGAATCCATCTTCCCCCAATCCGCATATCCTCCGATTACGGCAGGATATCCATTGGAGTACTATATCCGCTGACTCACCCAACTCCAAGCCTGCCGACGGCGAAACGGACGTACTTACATACACACCTCAACAGCAACTTGGCGAATGGCTAGACTATTACACCGGTGATCACGCCCTTGTCAGCTGCGATCATTGTCGTTATCGGAGACAGCGCCACCCTCGGCGTTAGATCCGATAACAGCGAGAGAATTGATTCGGGAAGAAGACATTTGTCTGTTCCCACAGTTCGACGTCGGGGAGCACTGGCCTCCGACGCTACTCATGCATGGGTTAGATGGCAAAAAAGTCCCAATTCTCGAGTCCAAACACCCCGAAAGAGGTTGAAAGCCGTGGGAGTCGAGAGCGAGTTGGTCGTGGTGGAGGGTCAAGACCGCACGTCCGGTTACGCTTCGGACGCAGGGAGCGAATTTAGGGGAGGGCTGCGGCGTTTCTCGTTCGTAATCTACAACAATAGACCTATATATACAACCAATAAGTTTGGAGATTATCAAAAGAACTCTTTCTTCGTGTATCCGTAAGAGGATGTACTACTCTTCCGGATGCTATTTGTGGATTCTTGAGTCATAAAGGGACATGGGTAATGGGTCAAATTTAACTCGAAACGCAGCGAACGTAACATTAACGCTGGTGGTTTGAAACAACCGGGAGGAGGTCGTGTGAGAAAGGTGTAGCTAGAAAACCAATCAGCGACGGTGGGATAGAGCAACGACGACAGAACGCCTACGATCAAGCAAAGATCAGCTGTGGGCGGAGGGTGCGCGGGAGTCTTGGCTCATCCTTCTTCTTCTTGTCCTTCTTGCCTTTAGACTTCGAGTTCTCCTTTGAATCTTTGGAGGAGCTCTTGGGTACAAGTGTGGCAGTTGACGACCCAACGGTATGATCAGAAGGAGCAGCCGTCGAAGACGACATGATAGAGACGTTGTCGGACGACTGGAAGTGAAACTGCATGATAACGGTTCAGAAGGGGGGAGGTAGCTTGCTCGTTCGGCTCCTCGATAAGAAACCCGTACACTTATAACTCATGGAGGGTGTAGGAGCAAATGCTCACACGCCTACGGCACCACTCATTAACTCATTGGTGAATCAACGAGGCGATAAGGGGCGGAGGGTGTTTTGAATTATTGCATCAGAAACGGATCAATTGCACCAGATCCTACCAGAAGACATGACTGTTCAATTCGGCGAAGCCACATCTATGGCGTCACATAAAGTCATCCTCCATCTCCCGGACCGATTTTTTTGGCACTTCTTCTTCATCCGTACCCGTGAACAGTATATCGTAGGATCTCGCCGCTTTCTCGGCCTTGCGTTGTTCAGCAAGTTCCGCTTCAGCCTTTTTCTATAGGTCCAGACCTGACATTTAGTGATCTCGACCCCCGGAGTCATGAGCATCTACGGACCTGTGCTGCAGCTGCAGCTCTTTTGATAGCATTTTCTCTCTTGATTCGTTCTTGGCGCTCTTGTTCGTGATCCACCTCGTGTTCGACCTTCGTCTTGTTGAGACGATTTACAATCGGGTTTTCCCGTTTCTCTATATGCACTGAACACTCCGTCGGATAAACGCTTCGACTGGATCGAAATCGCGATAGCGCACCTTTCTTCACCTGTCATCTTCGTGAGCTACGACCGTGTTATCTATGATCGCAGATGATTACCGACCTTCCTGTCATTATGAAAAGACACCTGCCCGATTGCCATGTCCCCAGTTTTCTGAGAATAGTTCACATGTCGATCTAAATTCGGGGGCAGAAGCAACCTATTCTTACCTTCAAGTTATCCGCCGGCGTATAGATGATGGTGATGTTATCCTTCTTGTTGCCTGATTGTGCGGGGTCATCGGATCAATCAAATCAGGGTAACAGGACTAATCCTACCCTCGATAGAGTTCGCCTTCACCAACTGAGAGCAGTCAACCAGCAGCGGCTCGGGAATACGATCCCAGGTCATACCGTCAGGCATCCGCAAGTACACGTGCGCTGACGAGAGTTTATCCACATGAAACCAAATGTCCTGTGGCCAAGCAAACTTTATCAACTCCTCATCTAAGTTGGATCACAGACGGTTATAAATGGCGTCCATCATGGAGAGAAGAAGCTCACTTTCGTGCTTATCTTTCCCCATGTAGATCACTACTGCGGGATCGTGAGCTGCGGAGGATGGGAAGCACGTCAGAGATGTGAAGGTTTCAATCGCTGGGGATAATGCAACCTGCCGAAGAGAAGAAAAGGACCATGATCGCACCGGTAAGAGGCGTAGCGCCCGTGAGAACATTTTCCAGAGCCGATCTGAGACGATCGGTTCGCCGCCGTCGGGCTCTCGAAGTATAGCAGTCTCATTTCTCGAACTCGGCTCTCGCGACCCACTGACACTACTTTAAAGATCCACTCGATTCATCAAGATGTACAAATCCAGTACTCTGTCTTTATCAAATCGGTCCAGAAAGTGTGGGTCCAGATGCCCCAGTAACTTTCTCAATGAAGACTCCAGAATAAAGCAGACCCTCCGTAGTTCCTTCCTGAATACCGTGGTGAACCACGTCTCCTTGCTGGTCAGCAGGATCTGAGGGATTAACTAAAGGCAACTGTTTTCAAAGCCTCATCAGTCAAGGCGATTTCGTGAAAACAAAGGTGGCGGACCTTCAAGAGACCAAAGTGGAATTCGCCCTGTCCGTCGGGACCCTGCTTGACGCCTTTGTTCGCCTTTGCCGGGGAAACTACTTTCAGCGGTTTAGCGTTCTTGGAGTGGAGCACCTCGAGTGTGAGCTTGTCCCAGTCAACCACGACGGCAAAGTTGTGCCAGGTCTGGGGGGCGAACGGGGTGGAGAACAATACGTTCAAGCTGTGATCCAAGATCTTGATATTCCGTGCGCCAGCTGCGGGAAGTTTTCCGGTTGGCTTGGTGAAAGGCGACCCTTGATCCGAATCAACGATCCAGAAGAAAGAGAGTTGATGGTTGTGCATATTTACCAAGTTGTACCCCAAAGACGTGAGTTCCGTCGGTCGGTTCTATGAACACGACTTGATACTCGTGGTTGAAGTTGAGTTGCTTGCAATCATCCTCCGCGATAGAGAAGTGGAAGGCGGTTGTTCCAACTTGCGAGATCGCCGTGAGCTGGGCAATGCTGAAGTTCTTCCAAGCAATCAGTTCTGTCCTCCGGAATCCGAACTGGGAATTGCTGGCATCGCCTCCGGGAACAAAGACTGAGCTGTTGTCGATGGAGATAGCGATTGTATCCTCTGTGTTACCGGATTTGCCGCTCCAGAGCGGCGTTGGGGGTACACTGGCGATGAATTGGGTGTACTGAATTCAATTTAGCTGTAAGCGCATCTGTACGCAGAAAAGTTTCGAAAGGCATACTTGGCTTGCAGCCTTAGACCCCCTGGCAGCGCTGTACACAAAGCCATTCAGTAGGCTCCCCGCGGAAGGGAGAAGTGACATACGTGAGGTAGGGACCACTGTTCTTGTCGAGGACGTCCGCGTTGAAGTCCGGTTTGGCCCTGCCATCATAGAGAATCTCGGCGCTGAGTGCTGAAGAGAGAAAAAGGGAACAAAAGGATAGAATAAACAGGAACTCCATTCCTGTTGCAGTGTGGTGTTGGGGTTGTGCCATTCATGCATCACCTCGATTTTATACGTTCACCGGAAAATCCGTATTTGAGGGTTGTTACCAAACTATAGACGTGCCAATAGAGGGATAAACCTTGTTTTGCTTAAAAGGTTTATCCGAGACTTTTGAATCACTTAACAATCACAACTTCCTTTTGGTTGGACAACCAGGGGGGTTGCGACTTCCAGAGAAGAACTCGAGGCCGAGAACTTGTAGGCGGAAATATCACTCACCCGGGCGTGGGATGCAGGGGAGAGAGGCTTGGCCTGTGCGAACCGTCAGTCTCCATGGAGAGGAATTGGTCGCGCGAACCTTCCAGGAATCAAGTAGAACAAGCCATCATGGCATCAGCTCAACCGATCGAATCCACCCGTATCACCGCATCCCACAGTTCGGCACGCGTTCGGTATCTGCCGACGACCAGGTGAGCTTTTGTGTTGATCAAAACCAAGCGTAAGCCATTGGGCCTGTAAGCTCGGCTCGACGTAACGACCTGTTGAACTCTCAGGTGAAAATGCGGCGTCATCGCAACGCAGTGGATGGGGTCGCGACTAACGCCCCGACCTTTCCTCCTCTCCTACTTTTAGATATCCTCGTCTGAACTTTTGGTGAGATTGTGAGGCCTTGATGATTTCCTTCCACATACATCCCCCTCTCGAGTTAGAATCGAACGATAAATGCTTGAGGCACGGGTCTCTTCGAAACGTTCATGCAACGAGTGGTGGACCAAGTCATTTACAGCGAGTACATCGTTCGGGCTCCATGCGCAACCTTGGCCCAAACTCAACAAAATCCCCGTTCATGTTCGTTTCGAAGAATATCCGTTGTCATTTCTATGCCAGCACGTTCACCCAAGCGACGGAAGATAACAAGTGATCGGTGCGAGAACGACTGGACCCGGACCCGGGCGGAGGTCTTTGCCAAACAAGAACAAACAATCATTTGCTCTGGACGAGAATTTGCCTTGTGGCAACAATCCGTTTTCACCAGCCATGCCGCGACGACCTAGAAAACACACAGCCAACCATAACCATGAGAAAAGTTCAGCTCCTTCCTTTGACCGTTCGAAGGGTAAGATGAAACCATGGAACGCGGTCGATGACATTCCGTTGGATGTGGAAGATGAATGTGCGTTTGTGTCTTCGCGTTCTTCGTGCGCATATACTCACCGGAGCTTGTCTCCATTCCGCTCTGCTTTGCAAACGGCCAGTCCATGCCAGCCGGGATCGAATCCTCCTCGATGGCGACGAAATGCAGTACGATGAAGACGATTTTGGTGCTGAGGATGAAGTTTTCGCGCTTAACGGTGTGGACTCATCTTCTGAGGACGAGGACGAGGAAGGCGAGGAAGATGCAATGGATGTCGACGAGGGACCTTCGACTTCCCGTCTTCCCAAGGTTTCCGATGCCAAACCAACAAAGACTCGTAAACCCTCTACGCCAGCCTCCGATTCGGACGAACACGAGGACGAACACGAGGAAGAGGAGACGTGGGGTACCAAGAAGTCTGCCTATTATTCCGCCAACGATGCCCATTTCGACTCCGAGGATGAGGAAGCGAACGAGTTAGAAGAAAAGGAGGCGAGGCGATTGCAGATGAAGGCTAGGGAAGGGATGCATGATGAAGATTTCGGCCTTGATAATCTCCGAGCGCTGGTTGGAGACGGTCCAATGGAACCAGACGTTACCAAGTGCGTCTCATTTTGTTCTGCCGTGTGCCTCGAGGCGCTAATAACAAAGCACCCAAGGGACCTCGTGGACGATCCTGTGGCCACTCTATCGCTTCCGCAAGACAGACCATCCCTTCTACGACACCTTGAGAAAACTAGTCCCGAAACACTGGCTCTAGCTCGCGATTGGGAAGATATCGCAGAGACCGTCGTCAAAGCCGGCCAACGGCTCAAGAAGTTCGTGAGGATATTCGCCTTGGGGAATCCGATCTAACCCTTCGCCGTCAGGATGGAGTCAGAGAACCCAGATGCAACGAGCCTGGGGATGGTTCACCTCCACTACCGTATGCACTCTTATACTTGGTCTATTTCGATCTATGGAGCGACTGAATCACGTTCGAATAGAAACCCTGCTTACTTATGCAACAACGCTTGCATTCTACTTACACCTCCGGTCAACCCCGAAGTATGCTGCCCACCCTGATCTCGCCAAGTCTCATCCGGTCCTCGAACGCCTTCTCACACTGAAGCAATCTCTGTCCACCCTCGAAGATCTCGACTTTGATATGTCTGATTCTCCGTCTGGAGAAGACGGCGGTCTTGCAGATGACTTTGATGAATCAGACGAGGATCTCGAACTTGACGACGAAGAAGATGAAGAGGTCTTTGACTTGTTCAACCACACAAAGGGGGGAAAGAAGAAGAAACCAAGGTTGGAGCTCAACGAACTTCAAGACTTGTTGAAGGATGCCGAAACAGACATCTCCGACCTCACCCTAACAACGAACGGCGTTGTTTCTCAAGAGAAGAAACGCAAGAAGGCAACGAAGGGGCCGGTCCTCAACAGGGAGGAGGAGGCGACCTCCGAACCCCCAAAGAAGAAACGGAAGACCGACAAGAAGGACAAGGATTCGCTGAGGTCCACCAACTCTCGAACCACTGTCTTCGATCTTGTTGAACCTGAGTTCGAACATTCCACGACCAAACCCGACCCTTTTCCTTCTGTCCCCGACGCCGCGGACTCGTTCGGTGAACAAACCACTCTCCAATCGTCCGATGCTGCAGACAAGAAGGCCAGAAAGAAGTCTCTTCGATTCCACACCTCGAAGATTGAGGGTGCCGCTACTCGGCGGAGCAAGGGCGCGAAGAATCTCTTGGGTGGCGACGAGGATATCCCGTACAAAGAGAGGAAGAAGCAGAAGGAGATCAGGGAAGCGAAAGAGGGTGCGAAGAAGGGTAAGGGGTTAGGGGGAGATGATTTGAGCGATGGGGATCCTGAAGTGGACATGGACGCGGAGTTTACTGGGTTCAATGGTGACGCTGGTGGAATAAAGTCGGGTAAGAAGAGGAGTCGGGATGATTCGGATGGGGAGAATGGGGATATTGACCCGGGTGAATACTATTCACTTGCGGAGAGGTCGGCAAAGGAGAAGAAGGAGAAGAGGAAGGCCGAGCATGATGCGGCGAAGGCTGCTGAACGGTATGCTTCACTGAATTCTTGAACCCGGCACACCTTGCTTACGAGTGCAACCCCAGGGATGCTCTGACTGCTTCCGAAGCTGCTGATGGGCCCAGAGCGCTGACCAGAGTGATTTTGAAGAACCGTGGACTCACCCCTCACAGGTCAAAGTCGGCCCGCAACCCGAGGGTCAAGAAACGTCAGAAGTTTGAGAAGGCGAAGAAGAAAGTTGGCTCCCAGAAGGCCGTGTATAAGGGCGGGATTGGAGACGCGGTCAATTATGGGGGGGAGAAAAGCGGTATTTCCAAGGTGGTCAAGGCCGTTCGGCTGTAGGACACGTCCCGTCTGTGTTCGTGCATTACATACTCGATTTTACGCGTACAGTCCACCGTCGCGACCGTCCGACACCCACGTGCATACCGGGTGCTTAAACTTTGTCGGATCCATCAAAACGCCCCCCGAACGGGGTGATACATGCCCCAGGAACTACAGAAAGCACGATACAAAGCTCATCGAAACAACGTGAAAAACCAGGAGGGAGACGAGGTCTCGAGTGCGAAAGAACATCGTAAAATTACTAGGGAATGCAGAAACCTCAACCCCGGAGGTGGGTCTATCGACCGGGGGTGACCATAGTCCGCATATACCCGCCGTACGGTGTACTTTGAGCCAGGGCAGGCGTGTGCATGCCTCCCATGCCCATTGGGCCGGGGGTTTGTGATTGGTCTCGTGGGAGGCCGCGGTCTTCCCGTTCTGCGATGGTAGCTGCTGAGCCTCGACCGGGGTCGGGGATTCCATTCGTGGGTGTGAAGGTTTGACCCAGGCCATAAAGTTTACCGTTGTACTCAGTGTCGTCGATGAGATCGTTGAAATACAACTCCCGCATTTTGAAGAAGGTAGACGCGGTCAAAAGCGAGTCGGACCCGGCTTGATGCGAAGACCCAACCCGTAGCACCTTTTGCCGCCCAACCTAAAGATCAGTGACAAAACTAAATTGTGTGACGTTTCGGACTGACCCCAAGGTCATCGGCAACATCCTGGAGTCCACCCTTCAGCTGCTTGCACGCACGCATCATGAACTTGACGTCATATACGGTCGGGAACCAGATGCGCAGTATGTCAAAGAAGGCGTCTTCATTTGTGGGCAGTGAAACGGCCGTGAGCAGTTTGATGAAGTACCCAAAATCGTAACCACTGATAAGCAAGGGACCGTCAGCTCGTGTAAGCTTGGATCACCTCACGACGGGTAACAGACTACACACCTATGGAAGGATATCCACCTGGTGTCGTCCGTCAAAACGAGACCAGACGTGATCATCAATTCCGCAAAATCGTTTGGATCAATGCCCATGTCTTCGTGTCGTTGGAAATCGATTCCGTGTACGCGCAAAGTGTCGATGGACTCGGGCGTGTACATATCCTCCCTGTGTTCCAGTCAGTGAAACAGATACTCGTGGCGATAATAGATCGTGCCCGCACTGTATGTCAAAGTGAAAGTTGAACTGCCAGGTGGAGATATCCTGAGGAAAGTTTCCATCCTCATCTGCAAGGGTCAACCCAACCTGTATCGTCTTGAGCAGGTCGACATTGCTCCTCATCGTTTGGTAATGATAATCCGACGACGTCTTGAATGAGCCAATTGGTCGGGCAACGACGCCAGGAAACTCCGTATCCTATTGCAACACCAACAACAGAGTTTTAGCCACACATGTAATGCTGGTCAAACTCCGCGTGGGGGTCGTGAAGTGTACCATTGCAACGTAAGGATATTTTTCGATGAGATCGCGAATGACTCGCATCTCCGCCTCGAGGTTTGGGGCCCATACTTCATGTATTCGGGACATGGCAGTCGGTGGAAGTTACAACGACGACGACGACGAATGAGTCGACGTTGTGCGAGCGGGGGGAAGATGGTGGCGGGAATTGACCAACAGA
>Ga0307514_10006328_pt1 | contig 10344 bp, 16 predicted proteins | sample 16_EM_MG_FD_203088 | JGI IMG/M metagenome (GOLD analysis project Ga0307514, IMG submission 203088) | Populus trichocarpa ectomycorrhiza microbial communities from riparian zone in the Pacific Northwest, United States - 16_EM | ecosystem: Host-associated > Plants > Roots > Unclassified | place... | reverse complement strand
TTATCCAGATATCCAATATATATATATATATATATATATTTATATTCCAATAAGTGTCTAATGTCCAAACACTTATCCAACACAACTACCTGGCCGGCCATACTTTCCCACGAATCCACCTTCAATTTCCGGCGTTATGCAGGACTTTCTTTATTTTACTTAGTGGTGCCACAAGCCGACCTGCTTGAACCCAAAGCTCGCCCTTTGGCTCGGGTTCAACGTCGTCAGAATTAAGAGCCCATAAATGCCTGCCCGAGCCCGACATCAAGCTTAGCTGCGCCACCACCCAGGCACCAGGCGGCACCAGACACGGCTCTCGGCTCTCGGCTCAGCCTCCAACTTCCGGCCCACGACAACGCTACATTTCGTTCGTTTTCTTCCGCACCCGTGCTATCCTTCCTGTTTCCCTTCCCAGTAACTATTTCCGTATCGACTCAACATCCTCCGTTATGCCACTATTCAAGTGCAAACGCGACCTGACATCCGTGGCGATTGCTCTAGTCCTCTTCCTCTGTCTTTCACTCATACCCCGCGAGGCTGCCATAACCTATCAAGAACTCGAAGATGAAAAGGGGCTATTCAATAGACATGACCACAGGGTGGGATATGCACAATATGGCGCTGGCGAGCGAGTCGCCTCGGATGTTTTCGTGAGCTGGGATAGAGGACTCGTACCAGAGACCGAAATTACATCACACGTTCCGGGTTCATTGTTCCAAACGCCACTTTGAGCCGATTCCACTAACCTGTTGGCTACCAGGCTTCACCGTAATTCGATCCTTGTTGGTCGCCAATGGTACATTCTTTGTCGTGGCAGACCGTCCAAATCGACTCCCTGGATTGCAATTCATATTGTCAGCCTGGAACGATGCCAATGGCGAACACCCGAGCAGCACCATCCCAAGTCAACAGGAGATCCGCGTCGTCAGCCGAAAGCTCGCGGGGCAACTGATCGGAACTTCTGCGAGTCTCGTGGATGGAACGACGTGGATATACAACGAACCCTATGTCTGTATGTGCCTTTGAGTCTGCCGACCCCCTAAAATCTCAACTTTCGCTTCATAGATATGGACGGCTCCTGGCCATTGGCCTTCCTTCGAGCTCATTATATGCAAGATCGTCGTTCTACCAACAACGCTATCCTCCTGCCTCCAAGACGTCTTTTCTTTTCGCAAATACACTCCGAAAAAATCTGGCACAATCCGGCTCTCCGGTCTCTTCCTCACCTCCTTTTTCCGGGTTTAGGAGTGTTGTACAGTGAAGATTGGAAGGACTACACTGAATCATGTCGCCCATTCCTCCTCGAGCATGTCGTTCTCCTCGATCGTGGAGCTGCGGCCCGCAACCCTCGTGTGCAGGGCTCCTCGGGCGATGTGGCGTGGGAAGGATGGAGAATCGATGATAAAACGGAAAAATCAAATCTCCAACTCGGAACACCGTTCGATTCTTTCCGCGATGTCGGAGGGTTGTGGTGGAGTCGGTGGCGACATTTACTGGCAGAGAACGCGAACCTGGAGATAAATAGTGAGGATGCCAAGACCAAAAAGACGGTAATTACACTTGTGCAGGACCACAGTGACCAACGAGGCCGGTTGCAGCTGGATAGCGACGCCAAACTGAGAGCAGAACTCGTGGCCATAAAGCTTGAGGAAGGCTACGAAGTCAACTACGTCAAGTGGAATGAGACTAACTTCTTGGATCGACTTGACCTTGCCTTGCGTACCACCGTGCGTCAGTTCATTTGAACATTCCTCCGCGGCCCTGCCTGATGGAAACACTGCATTAGGTATTTCTTGGAGTTGCAGGGAGTCTCATGGAGGCTGCGTGGATGACTGTCGCACCTCACTCTACGGTGATGGAATTTTTCCCCGATAATTACATCTCCAGACAGACACTAGGAATGGCCAAGGCCATAGGTGTACACTACATTGCGTGGCAGGGATCAAAGTCCGTGTAATTTATTAGTGTGCCTTTCCGGTCCTGACTTGACTTTGTGGGGTGGACAGATCCTATCACTTTCCTTTACTCGAACCATCGTCGAAAACTCCCGGTATTCAGAACAACCCTCACCTCACCCCGCATGAACATGAAGCTCGTGACTTTATCGAACTCCGAGATGATACCATCATTCACGTCGATGGCAGGGCGATCGCAGATGCTATCCGTAAATGGGTTCGAGAACATCAACCAGTGGACAAAAGGCCCTCATAGTCCTATACATCCTCTTCTCCTGTCCGCCGGGCTCCTTAATCCTACTCCTTCAGCTATAATGTGCGTGATCCGGTTACGTGCTTTGGTTTGTGTCCTGTCTGTCTTCGTGGTCCCTGTCTTCGGACCCTTGTGACTGTTTTCGCGCCCATCATATCACATGACAATGTAGATGCTTCGCATTACGACTCAGTGACGCAACCTCCAGTAACCTTGTCTGGTCCCCTATAGGTGCGGTGGTTTAATTCCCCGTGACTGCTAATGATATCTCGATCCCGAGGGGGTCTACAACACCGAGCACTTTCACGCTTTACTGACCGTAAGGAGCCCAGACGTATCAGGCGTGTATCACGAGCATTTGTTCTAGCCGAGGGGCTATGCCTCTGTGGAACAGAGAGGTAGCCGTGTTGACAGAATAACCGATATTCACAAGCTCCGTAGGATCGCCAATATAATCGTATCTGGATGGGCATCGAGGCTTGATAAGCTTCAAGGGCAATGGATTCGCTTTTATTCACCTGCACGTTGTAGGCAGCGATGTATGATGTGTGTGGTTTGGTCAACAACCCTGAATTTCCCTACCTACCCATATTCCTTCTACCTAGAGCAAGCACAAGACACAATTAAGATTGTCCTCTGTTATGGTGCCGCTTATTCTTGGAAAGAAATAGCTGGCACTGGAATTATCACTACTTGGCCTCACCAAGACGCTTCCGATGAGCCACGATAACCCTGTCCTGTGATACTGGTGAATGGGATAAATACACACAAGAAAAGAGGTCCATACCGCAGGAAAAGTCTCTTTCACGCTTTCTCGGTTCAGAAGCGCATCGAGATACGCGACAAACCGGGAAAACTTCTCATCTTGAAATACGCCATTGAGAAGGGCCCTCCCCTCTGCTGCTTTGTACCCCCCCAACCCATTTTCGAGTACGACCTTGAAGCGTTGGAAGAACGGGGCGACAGCAGCATCCGCTGCGCTGAACTGCTCACCCAGGAAGTATGGTCCCTTGCTTTGTTGTACGAGAAGTACTTGCACCGCCGAGATACCTTGACAATTGCAACTTATTCCTAGCCTTTATAAATCGATGGGCCTACTAACCTTCAAGGACAGTCTTCCCGCCATCTTCGGCGTTACCCAGGAGGAATGCATGCCACGCACTGACGAACTTGTTCGAGAATGTATCAATGAAGAAACGGATCTGAGCCCGTTCAACCGGATGGTTCGTGAATAGGTTGGCGGACGGGAAGAGGTCGGCGATAAATTCAAGAAGGATCAAAGATTCAGCAATCTTGACAGATTCAGGAGAAGGATTGGTGGGGTCGACCTTTGGTCCGCCATAGGCAATCGCCGGGACCTGCGCATCATGTGTGTTCATGCTTGCTGCAACGAGTTCTAGGCACACGGACCTTCGAGGCGGGGTTGATCTTTGAAGCGTACCATTCGGGCTTATTCTGTAGGTCCACTTCGTATTCCGTGAAGGGTGCCTTGGCCTCCTTCAGCGCGATGCGGGGGCGCTGCGCATACGGGCAAGCCTGAATCAAGAATTGGTCACTGGACGATCGATTAAAGTGTCATAGAGTGACCTCGTTTGAGTACAGAGTGACTTGTTCAGTTCCTGTAGCCATGGCGCTGTTGCGGAAGGTTTGGAGCGTCAACGATGAGTCCAGAACGCTTATATATCACCAAAGAGACGAGAAGGATGACGTGAGCTTACGTGCTATTGGTGTGTTTCGGACATCCGAACTGCCTCAAATTGGCGTGACGAACTTTCGCATCTTGCTGACGAAGATTAGATAATATGATGTCGCCTAATAGTGTCCCTGATGACTGCAAGGAAAGTCTGGAGAGCGGCCCGATGGGTACAAATGTATCGTTGCTGAAGCCAGTAGAGATAACGGAAGAGGTTAAACTGCCTTCAGGTGTGGCGGCAATTAGAACACTTTATATACTATGATAGAAGTGGACCCTGCATCCCAGATGGCCGAGTGGTTAAGGCGTCAGATTCGAACAGTCGCAGATCTATCTGATGGGGTTTCCCCGCGTAGGTTCAAATCCTGCTCTGGGAGTGGAGTTTTGTGGACCTTGTTTCTCCTTTTGCCCCCTCAAGTGCGCGAATAAAGACGGGACAGGTATCATTACATTGAGGCGCTTTCTCTTTTGAAGAATCATATTATCAAGCTATTAAGAGTTGAAACTTATGGTGACCTCCAAATTGACCTCTGGAGCCTAGAACGCCTCTATCAAGTGATTAATGTCCAAAAGAGACTATGAGACACGAGGGACAGATGATCTTCTGTTGTCTGGGCGTCTTGTTTCGTCGACGTCGACAGGTGAGTTGAGAGTCCGCCTGGTTCCCAACTTCTTGTCTCCTTGCCTTTCCACGAGTCTTGGATATACATGACTTCCGACAACTGGTGTTCATTTGCGTGGAAGGCCTCATTGAGAACTTTCAGTGGCGATCGGCACGTTGCTTCACAAATTTAGTCTATACTAGGTTTATGTAACCCCGTAATATGCCCCTTTACAGTCAATCCACTCTTCACTTGACTGATCTTCCACTGCCGCTTCCAAGTCTCGCAATTAATTGTACAAGAATTGTAAATTGATTTAGGCTAAGCATAGAAAGTATCCACAGTAGCTGTCTCCGTATATCATTTGCTGCCCCTCCTTGTAAACTGGTCGCTTAGAATCTGACTCACATGCCTTATGTTAAGGGGGTCTTTCCCAGGAGTATCACTTCTGGGTCGCTATTCTTGTCCTGTAGATAAGCCGATTACAGGAACCTTCTACAATAATTAACGTAGAAGGATCGGAAGTCTCCCAGCTGAGACCTAGGGGTGAATGGTAAAATGCGAGAACCGAGTCGAGATTCTGACTAGAGTATTATGTATAGGTACCTAGAAACTTGAACCATGTGGAACTAGAAGCCAAGGAGGTCAACTGGGACGGGAGGTACATTTGGGAGGTCGGGGAGACAGCACCAGGGACAAAGAAACGAAAACCATATGCATAGCTGAATTGCGAAGGAGGGCAAGGGGACCTGGATTAGTAGGGGCGGCTAAGAAAGGGGGCGAGGAGGTATTAAAATCCAAGTCGAGAAATAGTAGCCGTACGAAAGCTTTCTCTATGTATTCGTGGCTAGGTCGAGCAGTAGCCATTATTGGTTACTGCGGTTCCTTTTTTGAATTTTCCGTGACAGTTACAACACTTCAAGGAAATTTCCGCTGGTGCCGGTGCCGACATTATCCGAAGTGGTTCACACTCTTATCTAACAACTCAATCTGACATCTTATACAAGTGGGCGAGTTCTATTTAATCAAAGCCCAATAGACGAGGCACTTGTACAGCATGAGTTTGATCTGAAAGGTCCAACAACGATGATGGAACCAGCAAGAAGTAAAGGACGATGCGAGCGAGTAATCGTTTCCCACCTTCCTCTGCGGTGACGGGTCTAGGAATGCGCGGATAGATGATATGGAAGAAGGAAGGAACTATGATATGGTACTACCCTAGGTGATGTGGATCATGCAATGAGTGACTTAGGTGGGATGGTGGCTGTGGGTGGACTGGTCAAGAAAGTGCGATTATCATGTACGGCGCGTGCCAAGGGAAGTATGCACAGAAAATGAGGTTCGTTTACTTCCCGCCCGAGGTCTTAAATAAGATGAGACCACCCAGGGCGACACAGTATCCTGATCGGGGAGCCGTCAGAAACAGAGACGGTATACGGGGGAAAGAAACATACCGAATACTTGGAGTGGTGTGATCGGATATGAGAAGATGAGCACAGATCCGGTGATGAGGAGGATATCCTGGGCGGCGTCAGTTATCACTGCAGGATTAGAGGATCGGAGTGGGGTATACCTTGAAGACACCGGCAAGTGTCAGTACGAGACTGCTCGTAACTCCAATCAAGAACACAGCAGCGACATTGAGCCCAAAGGCGACGGAAGCATTGGAGAGCAGGATCATTGGGCCTACTTGCAGAGCCTCTTGGAAGGGTGCCATCCCTTCTGTGAAAGGCAGGATGAAGAGGTTGATCACAGCGACGACCTAGTCGGATATCCATAAGTGTGTTTTTTCAGGTAGCATTGAACGACCCGAGGACGCACCGGTGCATAGTAATGAAGCGAGACCAACGGGTCCATCTTCATGCCATGCAGGAGGACCTGAATCATGACGAGACGGGACGCCTCGAAGATGACGGCGAAACTCTGTATGACGAAGCCGAACAAATCGAAGCGGAGCTCGCCGTAGGAAGCGAGGCAGACACCGCCGGAGATCATGAGGACGATCATGAACAGCCGCTGGTTCATATCTTGGATACGGAAGATCCATTGGATGAGGAGAATTGCGACAGGGTTGAATGCCTGCGGGACGGCAGTATGAGTACCAGTGGAGGCTGCGGCAAGGGCTGCGGCAAGGGCCGACGGGAGGACAGACGCGTACCTTGAGCATTTGAATGAAGGAGACTGTGAGATGGAGGTAGGCCTTGTTGGAGAGGATGAGGGAGCCGCTGAAGAGGATGGCGATAGGGAGAATAGATCGAGTGAAGACTTCACGTGTCATATGGACCTCCTTTGCTGCATCTAACAAGTGTGTTGTACGCGCAAGGATACGAGTTCCAATGGCCTACGGGTGCGGTAGTCAGCAAGGGGTTCGTTCGTCATGGGAACGAGCGGAGGCATCCGCAGAGCCAATGAGAGCGCTCGAAATATAATGGCAAAGTAACATACAGCAAATGCGAGGTGCCAGGTGACGAGGAAGACCGGATACTTGAAGTAGAGTGTGTTGTAGATGTAGTTGTTGTAGATAATAACTGTCGAGGAGAGAACGATCCAGACAGGAATGATTACTGCTGCCGTGAGCTTTGGTTTCTGGGGCTGCGTCGAGACCGGGACGGGCAGCGGCGAGGGGGCCTCCTTCTCGGAGGTCAAGGGGGCCATGACCTCTTGGTCCTTGTCGTCCTGCATCATGAGGAGTGACTCTGGAATGACTAATGATACACTGGGCGACGCGAGAAAGACGACGACGGAAGAAACGGATACCAAGGAACAACTGTCCAAAGCCAAACTTCTCCGCTCCCCTTCTACACCCGCGCTTCGGCTTCAATCTTGTTGACTATGATCGGCAGATGACTAGTTATCCGATCGTTCCATAGCTGGACATTAGGAACCTCCGATGGACACGTACTTGCCGGAAAGCTCATTTCGACTATCAGCCATTGCGGCGGGTGGCAGAACCATCCGGCGTGCCCGTATAAGCCTCTCATAAGCGGACATATGATTTGTGGTCCCTCTCTTAACCCCTCTTAGCACCGCTGCGGGTGCCAAGTACGTGGGACGACTGCGGGGCGAAAGATGACGGTTCATCGGTTCAAGGGACACTGTCACCAGTTGCGCAGCTTATTTGTCAACGCGTCCTAACTGCATTCGAGTTGTGTGCCTGAGCTTTCTTCGACCGCGAGGATCAAAACGCGCCTACTTGCCAAAAATACACGACGCGCTTATAAAACACGGCAAGATTCCATCGTACTACTTATCGGTCAATGCGCTATCTTATCTTGTAGATCCGATAGCCACTGAAATGTAATTGGCGTAGTCAAGGCTTATCCTTGCCCTGACACACGACCGGATAGGGGCCATCGCTTGGGGTGCAGAACGAGAGAGTGGTGGTTCTCTACGACCACCCCGTATTTCGAGCGCATCTTCATCACTTCCGTCCCCGCAGTACATCTGCCCTCTTCTCACTTGGTCGCCGGGCGATTACCCACATATGGAAGACCCCAATAGCACCCTCTGACCTCCCTCTTAGCACAAACAAGTGCATGCCAGTTCTGACATTCGTTGACAGCCCTTCCGCTATGACAGTGCCAGCGTTGGCGCCCTGATCACCGATAGGCTCTTCACTCTCAAGGAACAACCCTGCGCTGACAGCCTCATCCGTTCACATTCACTCTGACCACCTGTGCAAGCACGAATACCCTCACCCCCCACCCTCCTTCCACCTCACCAACTCCACCACCATGTCCGTAGCAGTCGTCGATATCGGTTCGCCCGACCTGTGCACCGCTGAAGGACACTCGTGCCATCTCAAGAGCAATGATATTGCTCAAATCGAGGGACGACCTGCCCTTGAGCTGTCCGATTTGAGTCAGTCAGCGCTGGCAGAACCAATCGAATTCCCAGCGTCTACTAAACAACATAAATCACATTACCGGACCGTCCTCGCTGCGCTCTTTTGGTGTTTTTTCACTTATGGGTTAAACGATGGTTCCACCGGTCCACTTTTGCCTGCTTACCAAAGGGATTATAAAGTGCGTTTTTGTCCTCTCTCAAGCTGGTGAATGGATCGGAGACTGATGAGATAGTCAGATTGGCTTCCTTTCTGTCTCTCTCATTTTCGTGTTCAATTGTACTGTGCGTCCCTCCCTTTTCCGCATCCGACATCCGACATAAATAGCTACAGGGTTTCGTGGTATCCTCAATAGCTCACATTTACCTCACATCACGGTTCACATTCGGTCAAGTCCGCTTCGCATCTTCTCTTACCAGAATAAATAAATTGATCTCTACCAAACAGCTCCTCCTGGCAGGTGCCTCTCTCCTTCTCTCAGGATACGCAGTCCTCTCCCCAGGGAAATCATTTCCGTTGATGTGTTTCGGGTATTTCCTCGTTGGGTGTGGCCTGGCGCTGCTCAATGCACAAATGAATGCATTTATATCGATGATGCAGAACCCTGGCGTAATGGGGCTCGCACATGCTTCATATGGTGCGTACTCCCTCCTGTGTCGCTCCCGCTGGAACTTGATTATATCCTGGTTGGCCGCATAGGAATTGGCGCATTGATCTCCCCACTCATCGCTACTCAATTCGCGCAGACGGAGCACTGGTATTTTCACTACCTATTTCTCCTTGGTGCGACAATGGTCACACTTTCGGTTATGGTCATTTTCTTCAGAGGCAAGCCCGCCGAAGGTACCTTTTTATTACCCTTCCTGTATGAGAATGACCAACATTACTGAGCGAAACAGTCATCCTCGCAGAGATGGGGGTGGTGCACCACGATAATCGCCATACGACCACCTCACAAGGAGACTCAGGCTTCGGGGAGGTAATGAGGCACAAACTCTTGCATATCATGGTCGCCTTCGTCTTTGTTTATGTGGGGACTGAAGTGACGGTCGGAGGCTGGATCGTTACGTTTATCATCGACGAACGAGGGGGAGGTGCAGAGGCGGGATATGTGTCCTCTGGGTTTTTCGGCGGTACATTCTGACCTTCTTGGGTCCTATGGCGCACGTAGTTGGGTCTGAGCCAGCCTTTCAGGTTTGGCCTTTGGCCGTGTTGCGCTCTTATGGGTGAACCGTAAAATAGGGGAGAAAAGAGTGATATTTCTCTACATTGTTCTCGGAATGGCGTACGTTTCCTGCTCCTGTCCTCACTTTCGATCTCAATCTGACCCGTTCATAAATCTAGTCTGGAGATAACAATCTGGTTCGTCCCCTCAATGATCGAGAACGCGGTCGCCGTCTCTCTCTTCGGAATGCTCCTGGGCCCCATGTACCCGATCATGATGAACCATGCAGGGAAGATTCTACCCAGGAAGCAGCTAACTCCGAGTGTTGGTCAGTTTCGATCCTTTTCCCCAGATGCAACACAAAGCCGTCGTGGTGCTGATATTGGACTGTAGGATGGATAGCTGGCTTTGGACAGGCAGGGTCCGCGGCTTTCCCATTCGTTACTGGTCTACTTGCGAGTCGGTATGGAATTATTGCGCTCCAACCTTTGTGAGTCCCTCCCCTTCCCCAGACGAAGGGACGATCGATCATTGAGCTTACGAGCGTAGAATCGTTTCGATGCTTGCCCTCATGGCGGGCCTTTGGTTTTTCGTCCCTAGTGCACCGAGGAGAGTTGAATAAGGCCAGAGAATGAGAAACTAGGTGATTGGTTTTGTCAATAATGAATTTATCTTCAAGGAATCATATTGCAGACCATCATACCGCATGGTACCAAAGATACGGTGCGAACTTTCACTTGCGATGCTACAGTAAGGGTCAAGCACTTGCTCTACTTGCTACTACCAGCGTCACCCAGTCGAGCCTGAGATTGCAGCACTGAATGATAGTCGC
>Ga0307514_10006326_pt1 | contig 10346 bp, 9 predicted proteins | sample 16_EM_MG_FD_203088 | JGI IMG/M metagenome (GOLD analysis project Ga0307514, IMG submission 203088) | Populus trichocarpa ectomycorrhiza microbial communities from riparian zone in the Pacific Northwest, United States - 16_EM | ecosystem: Host-associated > Plants > Roots > Unclassified | place... | reverse complement strand
GCCCACCCGGGCGGACCTGCAAGCGCGGCTGTACCGGCTGGCGCAACTGCCGGACCAGCCCGAGGTGCACCTGCGGCCCAACAAGCTGGTGACCTACAAGCACGTCGCGATGGTGATGGCCGAGGCCCAGCGCCTGGGCGTCACCAAGATCGGCATCATCGGCAACGAACAGTTCATGGACTGAGCGGCTGTGAACGTCTCACTCAAAGCTTCTCTTCTCACGCTGGCCCTGACGCTCGCACTGGCGGCCAGTTTCGGTGCCGCAGCCCAGACTGCGCCGCCCGCCATTCGCCCTGAAGTCGTCAAACCGCTGCTGGCCTCGCGCTGATGGCGCAAGGCCTGGACGGTGCAGGGCAACGACGGCGCGACCGATCTGGCGCGGCTGTGGCCGCTGGCGGTGCGAGCGAACTTCAGGCCAGCATGACCAACTCGGAATATGGCGCGAGCATGGCGTCGGCGGTCAGCAAGTGCAGCGGCTCGGCCATCGCCTGAGCCACCAGCAACCGGTCGAACGGGTCGCTGTGATGCAGTGGCAACAGGCCGACGCCGGCTGCATGAGAAGCCCGCACCGGCAATTCGGAAAAGCCGCTGTCAGGGATGGCGGCGGCGAGCGCTTGTGGATCGGCTTGGAGCTTGCCAAGCTTGGCCTTGATGGCGATCTCCCAGATCGACGCGGCAGAGACAAAGACCTCGTCCGCGGACTCGATGAGACGCCGTGCCGCCGGCTTCAGTGAACGCGAGTCGGTGACGGCCCACAGGTAGATGTGGGTGTCCAGCAGCAGGCGCATCAGCGGCCCTCGAATCCGGCCAACACCTCATCGGGCAGCGGCGCGTCGAAGTCCGCGGCGACCTTGACCTTGCCTTTGAGCACGCCGAACCTGATCTTGCCCTTGCTGCTAGACAGTTGGGTGATGCGCGCGATCGGTTTGCCGTGGCGGCTCACGACCACGTCTTCGCCCGACGCTGCTTGGTCCACCAGCTGGGAAAGGCGGGTCTTCGCGTCGTAGATGTTGACTGGATTCATGGCGGGCGACTCGGGCAGAATTCAGACCAAGTCTAGTCTATTTGGCCTGCCTGTCGCAACCGCCATGGGTTCAGATCGTCACCACCCACCCCCGCCGTTGCATCAGCTTCGTAACGGCCCACCACACCGCCACGCCCGCCAACGCCCACAGGTGAGACGGCCACAGCGGGCCGGTCCAGGGGGTCATCCAGGCGAAGGCGTGGGCATACAGCGGGGTGCCCCAGCCGGTGCCTTCGAGCAGGCAGGTCAACAACCAGGCGCCAGCGTAGGCGGTGATGGCGTTGAGGCCGAAGGCTTGGCCGAGCGGGGGCAGACCTTGGCGGTCGATCAGGCGGTGGAACAGGGCCAGTGCCAGCGTGGCCCAGCCGCCGGCCCAGAGCACGAAAGAAGGCGTCCACAGCGACTTGTTCCAGGGCCAGACCAGCGAGCCGAGTGCGCCCAGCGTCAGCGCGACCAGCGCGAATGCCCACAGCCGTTGCAGCGCGCCGCGGCGCAAGGTCTCTCCAGCGATCAGGCCCAGCAGCGTGGTGGCCAGGGCGCCGAGCAGGCCCACCGGGCCTTCGGGGTCGAACGCGAGGTCGGTGGCTGCGTCCCATTGATAGGCGTAGCGGCCCAGCAGCCAGCTGTCGACACGCGCTTCGGCATTGCTGCCGGTTTGTAGGCCGCCGGGCGCCAGCAGCAATGCACCGTAGCCCAATAGCAGCGCAATGAACAACCAAGGCCAGCGGCCGCGCGGCAGCAGCGCGGCCACGCTGCCGGCCAGCCCGAAGCAAAGCCCGATGCGTTGCAGCACGCCAAACGGACGGAACGCGCGCGTGTCCATGGCCCAGTGCGCCACCGCGTGCAGCACCAGTCCGAGCAACACGATGCGCATCGCGCGCCACCACAGCGCGCCCGCGAGGCCCGCAGTCTCGCCACGGTCCCGTTTAGGTCCCGTGGCAAAGGCCAGCGACACGCCGACGATGAACAGGAAGCCCGGGAAGATCAGGTCGGTGGGCGTGCAGCCGTGCCACTCGGCATGCTCCAGCGGCCACCACACATGGCCCCAGTCGCCAGGGTTGTTGACCAGGATCATGGCGGCAACGGCCCAGCCTCTGAGGGCGTCGATGGAGGCGAGGCGAGGATTGGGTCGTTGCATGGGTGGGAGCGAGATCAGGCCGCCGGGGTGTGTTGTTCCGCTCATGTCCTCCGGCCTGCGGCCTCCCCCTTTACTTCGCTGCACAACACACCCCACCGTCCTGATCGGGCACGCGACTGGGCTGTTCGACCGTTGCAGTAAGACCCGCTTCCCGCAGCGGGTGTCGGGTGGTCACTGCAGCGAAGTAAAGGAGGAGGCCGCAGGCCGGGGGACATGAGCGGAAGTGACTACCCGGCGACCGCGACTCGCGCCTACTGGGACGGGAGGAGCTTTAGATGTTGCAAGGACTCGTCAACGGAGGATCGGTTACAGGTACCTGATCCAGATGACTCAAGCCCTCGCGGCGCAAACGCTGAACTTCCGCATCCACCTGCGCAGGGCTCAGTTGCTCGTCCTTCGCGTGCAAAACCCAGTCCACCTGCTGTCGCCAGATGCGCATGCCGGCACTGGTGGGCAGCAGGCCTTCGGGTGAGAACCAGAGGTTGAAGCTGATGGCCATGGGCTGCACCGGGTGGTTGCGGCCGCCGTGGGTGGCGAGGGGCTGGCCGTCGAGGAAGAGGCGGGTGTTGGTGGCGTCCACCTGCATCAACAGCGTGTGCCAACCGTCCAGCGCAGCGAAGTGTTCGTGGGCTTGGTTGTAGGCGGCCCAGGGTTCGATGCGTACGGTCTGCCATGCAATGCCGTAGAGGCGTGTCTTGTCGCTGCCCCAGCCGCCGTTGGCGAGGTACTCCCAGTCGAGCTCGCTGAACTCGGGGTCGAAGTCGAAGCGCAGCGGGGCGACGGCGTAGAAGGTCTGGATGACCGGGTCGCCGTCCGGGCCGCGCTCGGGGGTGTCGTGGAAGTGGATGCGGGCGGCGTAGGTGCCGCGCAGGAACTTGCGCTGCTGGCAGAGCTGGGCTTGGGCACTGTGGGCCGGCGTGCCGTCCGTGCGGGCTTCGAGTTCCAGCAGGCGTCCGCCGGTGGTGTCCGGGTCGGCCACCAGGCGCAGCGTGTTCGGGCCCCAGGCGGCGCCGGCGATGCCGGGGTGGCCTGCTTCGCTGCGCACGATCCAGCCGTTCTGGCTCAGCGCTTCAAGCGAGGGCTGGCTGAAGTCGTCGAAGAAGAGTTCGGTGGACTGCGCGCTGGCGCAGGCAAACAGCGCACTGGCCATCAGCAGCGGCCTCATGCGGGAGAACCTTCGCCGGCAGGTGTTGACTGGGCGGCTGGCGCGCCGTCGCGGCCGGGCAGTTTGACCCAGACCAACAGCGCCAGCGCTGGCACGCCGCAGGCGATCGTCCAGTAGAAGAAATGTTCGTAGCCCAGGGCGGCCTGCAGATCGCCGCTGATGGTCTTGGAGAAGATGAAACCCAGCTGCATCACGCCGGAACCCAGCGCGTAGTGGGCCGTCTGGAAGGGGCCGGGTGCCACGGCCTGCATGATGTACAGGATCATGCCGACGAAGCCGAAGCCGTAGCCGAACATCTCGATCATCACGGCGATGGCGATGTCGCTCAGCGTGCTGGGCATGCCGGGCAGCGAGGCCAGCAGCGTTGGCAGCGCGATGCCGCTGTCCACGGCCGGGCGCGCATGCGCGAGCCACGCGAAAGTCATGTTGGGCACGGCCATCGCGATGATCAGCAGCGGCATCGCGCGCTTCAGGCCCAGCCTGGAGGCGAACAGGCCGCCCAGGATGCTGCCGACCAGGAAAGCCGCGGTGCCGATGCCACCGTAGATCGCGCCGATCTGTTCGGTCAGCAGGCCCAGCCCACCGGCCTCGCGCTTTTCCAGCAGGAACAGCGGGCCGATGGTCTGCACCTGGCCTTCGGCAAAACGGAACAGCACGATGAAAAGAATGGCCAGCCAGATGCCAGGCTTGCGGAAAAACGCGACGATGACTTCCCGCAGCGTCTGCCACACGGCCTGGGCGCTGCGCGGTGCATTCGCGGCCGAGGCCGGCGAGGGCAGGGCCCAGGCGTTGTAGCTGGCCAGCAGCGCGAGCAGCAGGGCCAGGCCGCCGAAGATGGTGGACCAGGCGTTGAACACGCCGACCGACTTTTCCAGATGGCCGGCCCAGACGATCAGTGCGCCCAGCGTGAGGAACTTCGAGGCATTGAAAAACGCGCCTTGCCAGCCGGCATAGGCGGCTTGCTGCGGCGCGCTGAGCGAGGCCATGTACAGGCCGTCGCAGGCAATGTCGTGCGTGGCCGAGGCGTAGGCCAGCAGGCACAGCACGGCAATGGTCAGCGCGAAGAAGGCCGGCGACTGCAGCACCAGCGCCACCGCGCCCAGGCAGACCGCGCCGGTGAACTGCATCGCCACGACGATGCGCTTCTTGCTGCGGAACAGTTCGAGGAACGGGCTCCACAGCGGCTTGATGGCCCAGGCCAGGCCCAGCACCCCGGTCCAGCGCGCGATCTCCTGGTTGCTCACGCCCATGTTCTTGAACATCAGCCCGGCGATCAGCATCACCACCCAGAACTGCATGCCCTGCACGAAGTACAGGCTGGGCACCCAGCGCATCGGCGAACCGCCAGCGCGGTGGGGAAAGGAGGCGTCAGACATCGCGGGCTCCGGGCAGGCGGTTCAGGGCAACAGGGGAAGGTCTCAGCGGATCGGTGGCACCAGCTCGACCGGGGCCACGCCCGTCGCTTGCAAGCGGCCGGCCAGCCAGTCGGTGACGGCTTCCAGCGCGCCTTCGGCGTAGCCCCAGCTGACGAGCGACGGGGCGGGCACGTCCAGCACCTGGAACGGATTCCACAAGGCGATGTGCAGCGCGGGCTGCCACGTGGCGGCTGCAGCTGGGTAGCGCTTGCGGTGGTTGGACACCAGCACCAGCGTGCGGCCATCGTCCGGCAGCGTGCCGAAGTCGAAGCTGGTCAGGTCCTCGACCAGCAGCATCTCGACATCCGCGTCCAGCGCGAACAGTGCGCGCACCGCGGCGCCTTCCAGGCCGGCTTCGGAGACGCCGTCGCAGTCCACGCGGGCCTGCGTCAGCACACGCAGCCGCGTGCCGCTGGTGGGCGGCAATGCGCCGGCCAAGGCGGTCAGGCCACGGCGCCAGCCGTCGCGTGCCAGCGCTTCGTCGGCGGTGCGCTGCTCGGGGGCGTAAGGGCGCGGTGTTGCGGGAAAGCGGGCGGCCAAAGCGTCCAGCCGGGCGGCCGAGCGCTGCACCTGTTCGGGCAGCAGTTCGCCCTCGCGCAGTGCGAGTTCGATGGCCTGCACCGCGGCAGCCTGTTCCTGCGGCAGGCCTTGCGCCAGCGGCATGTCGGCACCGGCCTGCAGCGTCAGCACCGCGGCGCGGGCATGGCCGTAGCGCTCGTGGATGGCCTTCATCATCAGCGCGTCGGTCAGCACCACGCCGCCGTAGCCCATGTCCTGCCGCAGCAGGCCGGTCAGCACGCGGTGCGACAGCGTGGCCGGGTGCTGCGGGTCCAGTTGCGGATAGACGATGTGGGCGGTCATCACGGCGGGCGCATCGGGTCCGATGGCACGGAACGGGATCAGCTCCAGCGCATCGAGTTCTTCGAGGGACTTGTCGACGGTTGGCAGCGCGTGGTGCGAGTCCACGTGCGTGTCGCCATGGCCGGGGAAGTGCTTGAGGCAGCAGCCCACGCCCTCCTTCAGCGAACCGCGCATCCAGGCGGCTGCCAAGCGGGCCACGCGGCGCGGATCGGCGCCGAAGCTGCGCTCGCCGATCACCGGGTTGGCCGGGTTGTTGTTCACGTCCAGCACCGGCGCCAGGTTCCAGTTGATGCCCAGGCTGATCAGGCCACGCGCCACGGCGGCACCGGTGGCTTCGGCCAGGGCCTCGGCTTCGGCGATGTCGGCAATCGCGCCAATCGCCATCGCGCCCGTCGCATGCGGCAAGGCGGTGAAGCGGTTCACCGAGCCGCCTTCCTGGTCGATGGCGATCAAGGCGCTGGGCCCCAGCACCTCGCGCAGGTCCGTGCAGAGCTTGCGCACCTCGGCCTCGGTGCCCAGGTTGCGGCGGAACAGGCAGATCGCGCGGATGCGGTGCCGGCGCAGGAACGCCGCCGTCTCCTCCGACAAAGAGGTGCCTTCAATGTCGACCATCACCAGATGGCCCGGGTGGAACTCGGCGTGCATGGGTGGCGTGGGTTTACTTTGTCAGCGTCACTTTGCTGAGGTGGCGCGGCTGGTCCGGGTTCGCGCCGCGGGCGCGGGCCAGCGCCTCGACCATCGGGTAAAAGCTCTGGATCGCGGCAATCGGGTCCAGGTCCTCGTTGGCCGTGGGCGCCAGCGGCAGCTCGGCGCCGGGCGTGCCGGCCGGGGCGGCCAGCAGCACGCGGCCACCGCGCTGGCGCATCTCGGCGGCCAGCGTCAGCAGGCCGGCCTGGGCCGGGCCGCGCGGTGCGAACACCAGCAGCGGGTAGCCTTCATCGACCAGCGCCATCGGCCCGTGCTTGACCTCGGCGCCCGAGAAGGCCTCGGCCTGGATGCCGCAGGTTTCCTTGAACTTCAGCGCCGCTTCCATCGCCACCGCGAGGCCGGTGCCGCGGCTGATGACAAACAGCTTGTCGGCGCCGGTCAGCACCTCGACGGCCGGCGTCCAGTCCAGCGCCAGCGCTTGCGACAGGGCTTCGGGCAGGGCGTCCAGCGCGCGCAGCAGCGTCGCGTCCTGCTGCCAGTTGGCGACCAGGCGTGCGCCGGCCACCAGCTGCGCGATGTAGCTCTTGGTCGCGGCCACGCTTTTCTCGGGGCCGGCGTGCAGCGGCAGCACCCACTGCGCGGCCTCGCCCAGCGGCGAGTCCACCTGGTTGACGACAGCCACGGTGCGGGCACCGCCGGCGCGGAAGAAGCGCGTGGGGGCGACCAGGTCCGGGCTCTGGCCGGACTGCGAAAACGCCAGCGACATCAGGCCCTCGCAATGCAGCGAGGATTGGTAGAGCGTGAGCAGCGACATCGGCAGCGAGGTCACCAGGCGGCCCATGCGCGCCATCGCCAGGTAGGCCATGTAGTGGGCGGCGTGGTCCGAGCTGCCGCGCGCCACCGTCAGCAGGCCTTGCAGCGGCTGCTCGCGCAGGCTGCGGGCCAGGGCCGCGTAGGTCTCGGCGTCAGCCGCCATCTGGCGGGCCACGGCGGCCGGGGCTTCGCGGGTCTCTTCAAGCATCCTGGAGTTCAATCGACTCTCCTTCCACGACCACGCGTTGCAGGGTCAGCGCAGGGTCCAACATCACGAGATCGGCCATCGCGCCGGCCACCAGGCGGCCGCGTTCGGCCAGGCCCAGGTAGTCGGCCGCGAAGGTCGAGGTGCGGGCCGAAGCCTCGGTCAGGTCCAGGCCCAGGCTGACGAAATTGCGCAGCGCCTGGTCCATCGTCAAGGCGCTGCCGGCGAGCGTGCCGTCGGCCAGCCGCACGCCGCCCAGGCACTTGAAGACCTTGTGCCGGCCCAGGTGGTATTCGCCATCGGGCATGCCGGCGGCGGCAGTCGAGTCGGTCACGCAATACAGCCGCGGAATGGTGCGCAGCGCGACCTTCAGCGCGCCGGGGTGCACATGCAGCAGGTCAGGGATGATTTCGGCGTAATGCGCATGCGCCAGCGCCGCGCCCACCATGCCCGGCTCGCGGTGGTGCATGCCGGTCATCGCGTTGAACAGGTGCGTGAAGCCACCGGCGCCGGCCTCCAGCGCGGCCACGCCGTCTTCGTAGCAGCCGGCCGTGTGGCCGACCTGCACGCGGAAGCCTTCGGCCACCATCTGGCCGATCAGCTGCAAATGGCCGGGCAGTTCGGGGGCGACGGTGATGAGCCGGATCGGTGCCAGTGCATGCAGCCGGCGCACTTCGCTGATCGAGGCCTCGCGGGCGAAGTCCGGTTGCGCGCCCAGCTTGCCGGGGTTGATGTACGGGCCTTCCAGGTGCACGCCCAGCACGCGGGCGCTGCCGCCCTGGCGCGCGGCGCAGATCGGGCCCATGGCCTGGAACGCGGCCTCGATCTCGCTGGCCGGCGCGGTCATGGTGGTCGCCAGCAGCGAAGTCGTGCCGTGGCGGGCGTGGGCGCGGGCGATGTGCAGCGCGGCGTCGCCAGCGTCCATCGTGTCGTGGCCGCCGCCGCCGTGCACATGCAGGTCGATGAAGCCGGGCAGGATCAAGGGCTCGCCGCTGGCACGCGCTTCGCGCTCGCTGACCGGCCGGCCGCTGATGGCCTGGATGCGGCCCTGCGCATGGCGCAGCTCGCCATGCACAAAGCCTTCGGGCGTGAGGATGTGGCCGTGCAGCGTGCCGTAGGGCTCGCCGCTCGCGCCGACTGAAGCTGCCACAGGCGCGTTCATGCGGCGGCTCCTTGCGTCAGGCCCAGCTTGCGGCACACCAGGTGCAGCGCGCCATCGGCTGCGTCGCCCTGGGCTGCCCTGCAGCGGTTGCGCAGCATGGGCGGCAGGTAGGGCAGCAGGCGCTGGGCGATGCTGCCGCTGCAGACCACCGGCAGCTGGCCGGCCGGGTCCAGCGCGCGCACCATGTCGCTCAAGGCGGTGGCGGCGTCGCGCAGCAGCGCGGCGGCCATGGGGTCGGCCGCTTCATGTTCGAAGACCAGTGGCGCCAGCGCGGCATACGCGCGCTGTCCGGCCTGGGCGCACCAGGCGCGCATGGCAGGCACGTCGGCGCCGGTCGCAGCCAGGATGGCCTTGGCCAGCGGGCCAGCGGCCACCTGGCCGTCCAGCACATGGTGGGCATGGCGCACCGCCTGCAGGCCCAGCCAGGCACCACTGCCTTCGTCGCCGACGCCAAAGCCCCAGCCGCCCACCGTGCGGTGGTGCCCGTCGGCCCACAAGGCTTCGGCCACGCTGCCGGTGCCTGCCACCAGCACCAGCCCGGGCTGGCCGCCGTGCGCGCCCAGCAATGCGGCCAGCGCATCGCTTGCGAGTGCCAAGGCCTGCAGGCCGGGCGCGTGTTGCGGCTGGGTCGCGATGAAGGCTTCGCGCAGCGCCAGCACATGCTCGCCGGCAAGGCCCGCGCCCAGCGCGCAGTCGCTCCAAGAGGCGTCCGGCGAACCCGCGGCGGCAAGCGCAGCGCGGCTGGCCTGCAGCACGTGGCGCCAGGCCTGTTCCACGCCTTGCGACAGGCCGGACGGGCCGGCCTCGCCAAAGCCCAGCACGCTGCCCTCGGGCGAGCAGACGCGGGCCCGGGTGCCGGTGCCGCCGCCGTCCACGCCAATGATGAAGCGCAAGCTCAACGCAATGCCCCCTTTGATGGTGTCGAGTGAGTCGATTCGTTTGATACCAATATAGTACCAGAAGAAGACCAGCATCAACATGAACCAGGGTGAAGCAGGGTAAACCTTCGACTTCCGAGGCTTGTCTTCAGGCTGTCAAGTGCATGTGCATTAGTACCAATTTAGAACCAGATAATGCCAAGGCCAGCGTTGGCCTCAGGTCGACCAGATCCGCGGCGGCGTGCCGTCCAGGCCCCATTGCAGTGTGCGCCAGCGCGCGCGCACCTGGCGCCACAGCCCGAACAGCGGCTCCACCCGCGAGGCCAGCGCGCGGCAGACCAGCACCTGCGCGTCCGGCGAGGTGGCGCCGGCAAAGCTGGCCAGCGGATGGCCGGCGAAGACCTCGCGGGCGGCGTCGAGCAGGGCGTTGCGTTGGGAGCTGGCAATCGGCGAGCCCGAGGCCAGCCACAAGGTGCCCAGCACGCGCCGGCCGGCCATGCCCAGCGGCGAGTCCAGCAGCAGCGTGTCGCTGGCATCCAGCAGGGCGCGTTCCAGCCACACGCCGGGCAGTTCCATCTGCTGGGTGATGCGACCGGCATCAAACGCCTGGTTGGCCGCCGGCAGTCCCAACGCCAGCATTTCCCAGCCCATCATTTCGGCACCGGGTGCCAGCTCGAAGCGCAGCCGGTTTTCGGCCAGGCAGCCGCGGTAGGCAATGGTTTCCAGCGGCAGCCATTCCAGCCGCGCGCCGGGTGCGAGCTGCGCATGCACCGTCTGTGTGGCGAGCTCACCAGCGCTGCGGTAGAAGCGCGTGGCGCCAGGCGTGGTGATGACGGCGCGCGTGCCTTCGGCCTGCTGGATTTCGACCTTCAGCTCGTCCCCGCCGACGATGCCGCCCGGCGGGTGCACCAGCACGTGGTGGCAGATGCCAGGGCCTTCGGGGTAGAGCCGCTGCAGCACGCGCAGCGGGCCGGTGTGGCGGTCCAGCGCGATGGTGCGTTCGCCATCGCGGGTGTAGTGCAGGTGCAGGTGGCCTT
>Ga0307514_10006325_pt1 | contig 10347 bp, 13 predicted proteins | sample 16_EM_MG_FD_203088 | JGI IMG/M metagenome (GOLD analysis project Ga0307514, IMG submission 203088) | Populus trichocarpa ectomycorrhiza microbial communities from riparian zone in the Pacific Northwest, United States - 16_EM | ecosystem: Host-associated > Plants > Roots > Unclassified | place... | reverse complement strand
GGTATCCCTTAGACCGGTGAGACAGAGCCTACCGTGCATCAATGCTATTGTTCCTATTGTTACGAACAATGGGATATACCTTGTAAAATTGTATGTATGCACGGTAGGCTCTGTCTCACCGGCCTAAGGGATAGTACGCACTACTCTAGATATCTTACCCATATCGCCAATTTATTATTAAAGTTGTTGCGGTCTCGTTGCCCCAATTACATTTAACACTGTCCGGCCCAGTCAGTAGACCAATTAGTCTGGTTGGCACGAGCGAAAAACATCGAAAACACAGCCAAAATTGCCAGGTATTGCCCACCACAGATCCCTGCATAGTTGTACTTATCCTCTGAATTTTGAGACGATTTTTGGTATGTTGATAACCTGAAGTTCCTAATTCCAAGTTTAGAGATCTACGGAGTAGAGCATGCATTGATAGAAATATAGTCTCATGCCAAGACCCTTCGGCCCAGAAGGGTCTTGGCATGAGGCTAATACGGGTTTCAACACAGAGAGCAGAGAGCTTAGTCAGCGAGGCGCTAACTTGTTAGTACGGTAGGTGGCTGGTTAACGTTGTGGCATGTCGAACAGCTTACCTTTTTCAACCCAATATCGACTGTACAGTATATATTTGCTCGCTTCCGGTCCTCAAGTCCTGGGTTTCCATCGGCGTTTGGGTAGAGCTGCGCTATCCTCATTTATCTGAAAACTTCAACATCATGCTTAAGATATGGTCTATGGTTAGTCTTCGGCTACCCCGCGGCACCAGAAGTCCCAGTCCAGGGTATAATGTTACGTTGGGTGGCTGATGTTACCCTTGGGTGTAGAAACAGCAGCAGCAGGCTGCTTCGGCCGCTGACGGCAGTGGAAAGAAGAAGAAGGTTACAGCCGCCCAGCTGCGAGCCCAGAAGGGTATGAGGACTATTTTGCAACTTGTCTGCGTGCCAAAGGTTGCTGATACGCCTCACGACAGATATCACAGAGTTGTCGTTACCACCCACAATGAGGATGAATTTCCCTGACCCGGACGATATCCTGAATTTTACTCTCACGATTGAGCCGGACGAAGGTGTGTGGCCTACTGGTCCAGTGTAGGGTTGAGTTTGTCCCTGTTGGCGAGTTCTGATGACTTGGTATTAGGTATTTACAAAGGTGGTTCGTTTAATTTTACGTTTGCTATCAACTCCGCGTTCCCTCATGAGCCTCCAAAAGTGAGTAGTGTCAGTTCGTTTAGAAGAGCAAAGTGCTGACCACCGGAGGCATAGGTTAAATGTACTCAGAAGATCTACCATCCAAATATTGACCTTGAGGGAAATGTCTGCTTAAACATCTTACGAGAAGATTGGAAGCCAGTTTTGAACCTCAACGCCGTGATAGTTGGATTGCAGGTAAGAGACGCATTGTGGCTTTATTTGAGATTTCAGTCGCTAATACATATAGTTCCTCTTCCTGGAGCCGAATGCTAGTGATCCGCTAAACAAAGGTACTTTTTCCCTTGCGCTCAGGGCGTTATTATCAACAAATCGCTAACATCATTTCAACAGAGGCTGCTGAAGACCTCCGGCTCAACGAGGAAGGATTCAAGAGAAACGTTCGCTCCTCGATGGCAGGGGGTTACGTGAAAAATGTCCAGTTTGACCGTGTCCTAAGGCCAACAGTATAGCGACGGATTCCAGTTGTTCGTGCGCCTGCATAGCATAATGGGTTGGTATCTGAAAGGTATACAGTTAGGAGTTGATTTAGGTATTCCATTGTGTTTTTTGTCGATCACAATTTGGCGTAAAGCGGCCGCATGTTTATTGTTTACTTATCATGTTTTTCACTTTCGTTTCACTTTGGCCCCATCACGCTTGATACTCTTCATTTAATGCATCCTGCACACAATAGATCACTCATGTCAGTGCACTTCGGGCTTAGGTACCTGCAAAGGATTCGTTTTATCTTGCATGGGCAGTTGGCTCAACTTTATCGTCATAAGGTTCGTCATTACAGTTTTCCACCACTCTGCCTCGCACTTAGTTCCTTGGTTCCATTAGTCTGTCTTTATGTCATCCGTGCATGCAGTCATATCCATGCCAAGAAGTAAAAACTAATCAAACAGGGATTACCTAAGGGATGACTAAGCTAACTTCCATCTCATAGCTTTAGACACAGAATCTTCCATCACAGAAGCCTTCAACTATGCAAAAGCATCTTCTTCCATAACTAACTGTTGACCGAGGGTCTCCAACTCATCTCCTTCTGTATCCACTACGTAGCTCAAGAACCTCCGAGCCCTTGCGATTTTCTCGGTGTCGAATGTGGCAGCCTGGCAGGTTCGCCTTTTTCTTCCATAGCCGTAGATATAGAAACCAGTTAACCTCCTTTCAAGACACAACAAGCTACTTTTAGTTAGATTCAGGCGTGAGAGATGTATGAGACTTGTGTGCTGACTCAGCACCTCACAGGTGTTACAAGTTGGTTGGTTTCAAGTTGTCTTCTCACTTTTATTTATGCTTGAGATTTCAACCTTGTTTTCTGACAGCTGCTCTCTACTTCTAATGTTTTGCCAGAGCATCATAATGCGCCTCTCATAAAGTAGGCAATTGTCACCGATTATTCTCATGCAAACGATAATTGGAGGAACGTTGCTCCGCATTCCAAGGATTCCATCCAGATTGCTGCAGTGGTGATCATATGTATCAGGCAAGTAATTTGTGAGACAGACAGAAGAGCCAACATTATAAAACTGTTTGGCGGTCATGGTATTGCTACTCCAGCATCACTGCAGTTAAGTACTCAATCCCCCCAATGAAGTCCATGCCCAGCTTCAACCTGTGGTATTCTCGTCAGGCAAATTAGTAATACCTGGATATATGTTTTTTCCCGTCCATTGTTGGAAAGATACTACGTAGATCGGTCTCAACTGTGTCGAGTACTTTTTATGACCTAGCAAAGGACATGCACCTCAATAACTGCTCAACCATTCTAACAGGATATCTCTAGACGGATACATACGGAATTCCATTTGAAGTGTCTTCTGCCAGCTGTCTTCACTGGTGTATACGCAACCAGGCTCGGCATATACGCCGGTCGCGGCCCCGGCGATATGCAATACTAGAGTGCAGTTGGTAACAAAACTTCCGCTTGCACCACTAAATGGTTTTTCTAAACCGGCCGTGCCGTTGGCTACACTCAAGTACAGTCGTATATATCCTAGTAAGTATGTACTGTAAACATACTCTACTTCCGGCTTACCCCTGTCTGAAAGCACATGCTCAATGGGCCGGATGAGAAATCCGGACGTACTTTTCACGGTACTGGGACCGGGAGGTTTAGATGATACATACAGTACCTACCTAGTGGTATCCCCATTGCAACACACATATTGCAACCCCTACTATGCATGTTTATTTCAACTAACCTTACCACAGGATCGACAAATCCCCCAAAGCTTTTGTCCATTATATGTCGATTATTCAATCCCCCAAGCTTCTAGTCTGGCAACAAAGGGCTATGTTGTCATACGCAAGTGCCAAACCACACAAGCGTAAGCCACACCGCCCAGAGGTGGGGCGGGTTGAGAAGCTTCGGGGGGTTTGGCTAAGAATTAGGTACGTAGAAGTGGGAAGTTAATACGGTGGGGCGGATGGCAATTGCCGGCTATGTGCGCCGAAGCTTCCTGAGAGATATCGAAGACCACACACCATGGCTATCTGGCATACTAGCTGCCGTTGCGAGGCTGTGGATGGGATGTTGTGTATGGTGTGGTGTGGAGGGGGCTTCTTGCAGAGAGAGGCGAACGAGAGGATTGCCTAGCCGCCGCCCCCCCTTCACTCCTTGTCCTGTCCACCATTTCTCCCCAACCTATCACACTGGGTCAGTCGTTCTCTTTGTGTGCACCGCAGCTAGGCCTGTTCCTTGCTTCTAGAACGGCACACAGGCCACCGCTTCTGGGAAGCCATAGTCTGGTAGTCTGGTTGCGCATGCGATCTGGTTCAGCACAATTGCATTGCCGGGAAGCTGATTGCGAGCCTAGACAAAAACAGGGAGAGGAGCCTGTCCAACCCGGTTGCTATACCGGCCACACACTGCACGTGAAAGGCCGTTAAAAAGAGTAGATTTCGACCTGGCAGTACGTGATAGTACTGTATTTCCCCGATTTCCATTTTCATTTGCCCTCTGTTCCCCCCCCCCCCACCCCTCCCAAACTCCTACCCCTTCTCTGTGACCTTCACATCTCCTACGGTCGATATCCCCTGTGCCTTGCAGTTAGCTGGAATAGCCTTGGGCATCTAGATAAAGTTATACCTTTTGCTGAACTGCACAGAAAGGCCTTCACATTCCCGCCCTCTCAACAAATCACAAGCTTAAGGACACCGAAACTCAACCTAAACACTTGTGTCAGACAGAGTTCTGGCAGCTTTAAAAATCCCGAAGCATTGCACCCCCCTCCCACATCATGACAACGAATGCAGGACAATATGCTCCAGGAACACCTTCCATCAGTGATTTTATGGACGTGGAGAATATATTCGAACAATATTTCAACGACGGAGCTTCAATAACAGAAACCGAAAGCAAAATCTCTGCACAAACAACCCCCCCCTCAGACCCACCCTCAGCAAACTCCTCAAAAACCACAGACTCATCACCCCCATCGACTACTCGTTCGGCAGTGGCGTCACCTCAGGTGTCGTGCATGCCATATTTCGATGAATCTCAAATGGAAGGCCTGTGGGACCACTTTGCCCTAGAAGACAGCGGGGGTTATCGGGATAATACTACGCAGGGAGGGAATGGGTATATGTATTCAACAGGTGGTGGTTCGGTACCTACAATGCCATCCTTACCTTCAGTCACAATGGCTACAATACAGCCAAATCAAGTAACCCACCAGCCTCCCTCGTTCTTCAATCCACAAAAGTACCAACAGCAGCTCGACAAATCGACAATCAACTCTCCGTTGCAAACACTGGTTCATGGGTATCCTTCCAATACTCAGGCCGTTCACGGACAAGTCACGCCAGTTGAAGATAATCAACAAACGGGAATTCCCATGTTTCCACCGGATATTTTCAATAGTGGATCATTCACAGCCAGAATTGATTCGCCTCCACAATCTAGGAGAGGGTCGATATCCCCGCAGCAACAGCAAACTTCCCGCCGGTCCCGGAAGAATTCTAAGGCAAGCCGGGACACGGATGAGCAAAATGCACAGGAGGCAAAACGGCGGAGGTTTCTTGAGCGGAACCGAGTGGCGGCAAGTAAATGCCGTCAAAAGAAAAAGGAGTGGATGCAGAATCTAGAAGAGACTGCACGGAACGCACAGAATAACTCAAAGTATCTCCAAGCCGCGGTGGTTCAGCTGAAAGATGAGCTTTTGCTTTTGAAGCAAGAGTTGCTTAAACACCATGGTTGTGATTGCACCAAGATCAGGACTTACTTGATGCAAGAAGCTGAGAAGGTCGTTGTCGACCAACAGAAAAAAGGCAGTAGTATGGTCGATGTGCCAACCCCAATTAAGCCCAGACAGCTTAGCATCGGGGAAAGCGAGATGAGCGAGATGAGTGACATGAATGCTTTGGGAGAGGAGTTGGATATCTTGGCTGGCGAGGCAATGGATAGAACCATTGAATCGAAAAATAGGTAATTTCTAGTACATAGGCTCTTTTTTCTTCTTGCGCAACAGCTATCTAATATTAATGGGTTCTGCCTTTCGTTGCGAGTATTTTTGGGAATTTGCTTTTTCTGGTGTTTCAGGTGCTAGTGTTTTTACAATGGGGATCCCAGCTATCTTGTATCTCTTCCTCTCTCTTTTCTAAAGAAATGTACAGTTTCTTCTCTTTCTTGCTATTACGGGGGGGCGGAGGTGCAGGATACGGCGTAGTTCGGGTCTGGTTTCTGGTTTTGCTTGCGCCGACATTCTTATTGTTCTATTATCTACCTATAGTACATACAAAAATGGGGGTCTGTTTTCGCTCTGCGCCTGTTTTTTCCCCCTGTGGTTGGATGTCCACCAGTGTATTGGTTATATTTTTGGATTCTCGGCGCCTTTTTCTTTTGCTTGCTTTCGGAAACAACCAATATTGCATACGAGAAGGGACATTCCTAATAAAGAAGTGTTATAAACAAACAAGTTTAGGAGGGCCTATGGCGGAGACTGCTGTATGGTGGAGGTGGACGGAAGTTTGTAGACGCTCGTAGAATGCCACTGGTAGGAGAAGGCAGTTCTGAGTAATGCGAAAACTCTATAAAGAGTGTGCATGCGATACTAGAAGTTGTATGAGTACTAAGGAGAGACAGCAGCTTAAAGTTACGTAAAGTTGTTCCTGTATAACTTATCTAAGCTATTACTATACTTATTTATCTGCATATCGGCCATCGCAATGGTGGAATAGCTGATGGAATACGGAGTAGCTGGTGGGAGGCCGTGGAAAAGCGTCGTGGGATTGAAGGAAAAAACAGCCAAAACGCATCCATACCCAGCTCAGCGGGCAATTTGTTTTTAGCCCTTAATGGCTCTGAAGAACGAGCCAACAGAAGAAACCCATAGGGATAAAGAAATATGTTGATCCCTCTGAGAGGGGGTCGTGCCAACCAGACTATGTTGACCCTGCAATACATTATATCGTATTAGGTATGAACTCTCTCCATGAAACTACCCTGCAAATAATAGTCTGACGTTGATCCACAGGTTCATTACTTACTTTGTATGATTTCGCACTGGGGGTGTACGACCTTGCAGCGTTTGTCTCATACATTTGTACAACCTTTTATTCCGTTTCAGGGTAATTTCTTGAACACAAATGCAATGTTCTATAACCACACAGGCCGCCGCTTATATACAAACTCCCCTCCCCACCAACCTTCCGTTCCCCCAAAATTCTCACTTACCACTGATAATACTGCTGCTGCCCATAAATCGGCCTATTGGGCAAATGCACCCAAACCCTCTTCCTTTCTCTCTTCTCCCTCTTTTCTCTCTTGATCCTCTCCCTCGTAGCATTCTCCCTCAACACAACCGTAATACTCGTATATGGCTTCATCAACTTATCTATCCTTCCCCTCGCTCTATGCGATAATTCTAGATCATACTCCCCCCTCCCAACCCACGCCTGGCTCACATACATCTCCCCATCCTTCATTCCGCGGCGGACAATTGCCTCCATCCTAGCTTCACCAAGAAGGTTCATGATATCCGTGCTCGCCTTCTTTGCGGAGAAGCGCATCTGCACGATGGCGTCGTTGAGTGGTAAGCCAGCGATTTGGCGTGCCAGGGGGGCGAGTTTCTTGACGGAGGTCTTGATCCAGTGGGATTTTGCCGTGTGCGAGCGCTCAGTTTGGAGGATGCGCATTTGCCGGGTTAGACGGCCACGGCGCCGGTGTTGGCGGGCTTCAAAGCGCTTTGGCCAGGACCACGAGGTGCTGCGGTAGGGATCGACGAGGGCAAGGTATTCCTCGTTGGAGATGGTGCGGACCGAAGAGGGGGTTTCAGCTTCAGTGGGTTCAGACCCGAAGACCGAGGTGCTTGCTAACCCGCCTTTTTCAAAAACGGGGGGAAGGGTGGATTGTGCGCTCGGTGTGGTTTTGGGACTGGATTTGAGGAAGGACAGTAGAGAGCGGGAATCGCTGGAGGAGGTGGTGGGTGTGTCCTCGCTTTTGTTGCGCCCCCAGCCGAACCACGATTTATGCCGGGTTTGTTGGGTGATGGGGGAGATGGTTGCTCGGACGAGGAGGCCAATGGAGATTCCGGGGGAGGCATTGGGGGGTGGGGGGTGGTAGGTGAGTAGTGAGCCCGTCACCCGCAGGCGGAGGTGGTTCATGGTCATTGTGGTTGGTTTGAATGGGGGGGTCTTGCTGGAGGCTCAATTGAGGGACCTTGGCTACGCTTGGCGCCAAGACTTTAACTGCATCATTCTCATCTGAGTAGCGGTCTCTAACCTATAAATCATTATGGACTATGCTATATTGGGTAAGAACATAGCTAGGAATTTCCGCAAATTGCCCTGAAAAAGGCCAAAGCTTGGCAGCTATCTATTCTCTAGGTAAACCTTGAAAGAAGCACTTACGAGCGTAGAGATTATTCAGAAGAGTGAGGGGAAGAAATATACGCCTTCAAGTCTGAAATTGGATCGGTTTTGGTGGAGCTAATAGAGTTGGCAATTTTTGGTCGGAGGTCGAGTTGGTTACGGTACAGATGTGGCCAATGAAGGAACACTTCACCTAGACCATATATATCTGGACGTTATGCGTTCTGTAATTAAGAAGTGTTCTCGTTCCCAGACACTCTAGCCTGATCTTGCTCTCATACAAAATGCTCCTTCTTCCTACCCTTATAACTTTCTTTATTTTCTATTTTTTTCCCTTTCAAGAGCGAAGCTTTATTCTGCACCCCTAGCTCTATTAATTTACGCTTTGATTTAATGTTCTAAATATGTTGTGGTTGTTGAGATAGAAAAACTTCGCCGGACCTGCAATTTGGTGGAATTCGGGTTGGTTACATGTTGCCGGCACCATATGATTCTCTCTACTTACTCCCCTTCCCCTGCAAATGTAGGAACCTGATACCGTCTTTTCCGCCTTCCTAACGGACTTGGCAACATATGCAGCCCTGGCATACTTAATCTGCGCTGCATAGGCGAGCTCCGTTGCAGTGCATATGCCAGATTTATGCCTGCACTGGTACTCCATATTCCGCCAAGACCGCTATTCCCAAAATGGAACTGTCATTTATTATTATTCTGACATTCTTGTATACATTACTAAGCTGCACCGGCTCCAGTGTTGGGGCTCCTACAGTAGCCCCCTAAACCAAAAGATGAATAGCTCAGAGGGATATGTAGCAAGACAAACACTACGACCAGGCTCTCGTTATCTCCTGTATATTCAGATGTTGACTTGGGTTTTTTTTTCCTTTCATTTTGTTGGGTGGGGGTACCAGATCAGAATTGGTTGAGCGATCACGATTGGCTCGGAAGTTGGTCGCGTTGGGACTGATTGGGGGAGGTTAGATCTTTGGGAGGGCAGATTGTATGTTTTGTTAACTAAATAATGTAGGAGACTGTGGATTCGGTTGGGGGATTGTTGGTCTTTTTTTTAGTTTGGGGAGGGGTGTGTGTGTGGATTGGAGGGACAGACAAAGAGATGTTGCGCCTGACCATTTGCAAATTTAAGTACATACAGTGTATGTACATATAATACAAGTACCTAGCCATGGGTTACGGATACGGATCATGCATTTCGGCCTGACTCGTTTGGGTGAAGGGAAGCGGTGATGTTTCAAACAGGTCGTAACTTACACTTTTGCCTGGCCTGCGTCCTGGTACATTACAACTTTACTCCCCCCCACTCCCTTTCAGCACATGTGCTGCAGGATTGGTGATTGGGGTTTTCTTTGAAAACACGTACGATATCGTTTTGCCGTGAGCGCTTCCTCACTCTCTGACCGGTGCACACACTATCATTACACCGGTTCACACACTATCATTACACGACTACCACCATACCCCCCCCTCCCAAGGTAGATGGATGGATGCTGCCGATACACTGTACACCCGATCATGGGATGGCCTACGCTGGATGATGTGCTCTAGGAGTGAGTACTCTGGCTGGAGCTGTAGCTAGAGGCATGCATTTGTGAGTGCGGAGAGAGAGCAGCAGGGCAGAGGGGGGGGTGGTGGTGGGAGAGGCAGGTATCAGGAGGTCTGTTGGGTGGTCCGCTGGTTCCCTGGTTCGTTCGCTGGCACTGGCGGCGGCCGTGGGGAGGGAGATTGGCGAGCAATCCAAACCCTCTTGTGCCATACTTGGATGCTGGTGCTCTGCGGAGGCTCGTCCCACAGTTTGTATGTACGTGGTATGTACATACATTACATACGGAGTACATGTATATAGAATAATCTCAGTCTACTGTGATGACTGATGGCTGATAGCCCTCTCCCTCCACCACTGCTACATTGCTAGGTACATACAGCTCCTGTTCGTCGTCTACACTTCTCAACAAGCCCCCACCCCCACCCCCCCCACCCCCCCACACGCCTGCGTATGCCCGCCTGCGCGTACCAGGTTTTTACCTCCTGGCCTCCGTAGCAGCAGGGCAAGTACCGAGCCACAACCTCGTGTTGTATGTAGCAATGCCCGATCCACGGGAGGCAGGCAGGCAGGCAGGCCCAGCCCTCGGCAGGTACCGGCGCCGTCCTGCCCTCCAGGCCCACAGAAGCCGAGCCAGCAGCGTCGCTGTGAGTGCTGTGCTGTGCTGTTTGCCATAAACAAGTGAGCCCAGAAGTAGTCACGTAGTAGCTAGCAGCAGTCTGCCTCTTCATCTGCACCCTCCCTCCGTTTCCTTAATATATTGCAGTGTCCGTCCTGGGCTGCGGTGTT
>Ga0307514_10006324_pt1 | contig 10348 bp, 12 predicted proteins | sample 16_EM_MG_FD_203088 | JGI IMG/M metagenome (GOLD analysis project Ga0307514, IMG submission 203088) | Populus trichocarpa ectomycorrhiza microbial communities from riparian zone in the Pacific Northwest, United States - 16_EM | ecosystem: Host-associated > Plants > Roots > Unclassified | place... | reverse complement strand
TAGCGGCTTGGGTTCGCCTGCTGGCGACCAGGGGTATGCCAAGCCGCTAGGCGACGTCTAGAGCGAACTGGGTGGTGTCCACGAACCTGGAAACCAAAACGTCATGTGCGGTCATATGTGACGTCTATCCTGCGGCAGTGCCATAGCGGTGGGTGTAATTATATGTTACCACTGTGACAATGAGATGGTCGATGAATTATGAATGGTGTTCATGTTCTTCTGCAACTGAGAACTTCATCATAGACTGAAACATTTAGCCATTGCTGAGACTATTTCCGAATGGCCGGGAGTACCTGGCTATGAGCAGCATCCGAGCGTGCAACAATACCTGTTCCTTACACCTCCCCTCAATGATTACTTGAATCCAATGGTAATGCTGGAAATGGTGGGATCTGCAAAATCCCGACGTAGTAAGTGTAGAAATTACCGTCGTACCTGCATGGGATAGAGCCGCCCACGTGCGAGATCAACTATCTTACACCAGGCAAGGTGCAGGGTATCCTTAAATGGCAAATTGTTAAAACAGACGAAGGATATAAGCGATGGATTTTTGCATCCTCTGGACGTCACTCGGAAGGCATGCAATGGCAGGATTTAAGATCACCTTGAACACATATTAGAAGAAGCCTCAATGGATGGTGAGATACTTACATCGGCTCGGGGTTCAGATGGCGGAAATCACGGAGTATACGCTTATTCAGGGCTACATCTAAGCCCTGATTAATTCACGCTTCGAGGGCAACAATTACACCAGCTCAGTCACTATATAGAATGTGCTTGAAACATCAATGGTGCATGCATACCTTGGGATTGGTGAGAGTGGACTACTGGCACCCATTGCAGACGAGTGCTAGGTAGCTGGACCACAGTCGAGAGTACGGGGGGTCGTAACGCTTCTACAGCTCTCGACTTAGTCTGGTTGCACGATCCCCGTAGGGGTAGAAGTGTGTACATAAAGAGAAGCTCCGGAATGAGGCATCAGGGCGTACTCTAATGTGGGTGAAAGGGCATAGCGTGATCGCCGGAAACAGGGGGGCGGGGTACCGGATGTGGATACCACAGTCTGAGATCGCAACACAAGTGGGTATCAAGCCCCTCTACGGAGTACACCAGGCCAAAATGGGACCGGGAGGTGGCGGGGTTTCTGGTGGGTTAGCTAGTTATTTCTGTACTGGGCTACCTCCTTGTAGGTGTGGTCTCTCGTCATAGTTAGTGATTTCCCCCAAAAAACTGTATATATTCGTAAGGGTGACGTCAGTACGAAATGTGACATCTTGGCTTTCAAATATAACTACGAGGATTGGGCTTCCCGAGGAAATCCCTTGTCGTAGCCATGGGTGTCTACGAGATTGTTGAAGACTCTGAACTTGATCCGCTTGTACTTCCCTCTGATCATACAGAATATCAAAGCATACTTTACTGATCCTTAAGAAAGTCTCCAAATACAGATCTCCTCATGCAATCCGGATATACCTTAAGGAACGAGTCACTGGTCTATGTCTCCTCTCTACAACCTCTCTACAAAAATTGAGGGATGCAGAGTCTCTATAGTAAGTTTCCTTAAGGTATATCCGGATTGCATGAGGAGATCTGTATTTGGAGACCTTTTTAAGGATCAGTAAAGTATGCTTTGATATCAGAGGGATACTCAAGCGAATCAAGTTCAGAATCTTCAACAATATCGTAGCCACCCATGGCATCAAAAACGATTGCTATCTGGGAAGACCAACGTAGGAAATCGCATCTAGCTACTGGATCGCCTGCAGTTCGACTCATCCTCCTGCTGTCAATAAATATTTTCACGATGCAGACTTAAATTGGCTCTTGTACCAAGCTTCACCTCCCGAAAACTTTGACGAGTTTGGCAAGTTGGACAATCAAGCCAAGATTCTCTGAGGTCAGACCTCATGTCCAAATGCCACTCCAAATCCTGCACCGAAGCCAGCCATCTCGACTGCGAGTGGCACCGCCCCAGGCCCCATGGACCTTTCGAATACACAATGCCGCCCTCGAGGACCCATCTCTGAAGAAATTCGAGAATACCGCCGCAAGAACAACTTCTGCTCCTATTGTGGTGGTGCTGGGCGTTGACGAAATGACTGTCCTGTTAAAACTAGCAACCAGGGAGTTAACGCAGTCGCACCTGCTCCTCCAGAACAACCTCCTGCCAGACCTCCTCCTGGACAGGCCCCTGGAACTGCGCCTCTCTATGAGGTGCCAAAAAACTAGTGCACTCTGCGATCAATGATGGCCGATCGCAGAGCGCTAGGATGCGTCCTGGTGCCATCAACTCCCGTCCTGTTCCTTTAGTCTTTTCTAATTCTTTTTCTGCTTTGGAGGAAGTTCATTTGGAAGGAACTGGTTATGTCCTACCTGTTGTTTCTCGCAAGTCTCGTCAAAGGCTTGCTCGTCGAATCCGTCGTTCTCATGCTCTCCGTTTGTCTTCTGTCTGTGTATCTGGGGATTTGGGGACTGAAATACGTCCTTATTGGAACTGATAGTTGGAAAATTGTTGGAAAATTGTCAATGGAGAAGAAGACGCTCCATTGGAGTTTTCCAAACGAGAAAATAGAACTGTTTCCCTGATTTACGGTTCTATTACTCGCCCTCCAAGCATACGTAGGTGGAATCTCTAACCCGGCTTTAATGTGGGCAAATCTCTGCGAAACCATGGACAGAATGAGTCGGGCTCCACATTTATGCGAGACAAATTTCACCACGAGACCTCCCTACCGCAAGATACGATTGACCAATATATCAGTCGAGCACCTACCAGCCCTCGGCGTCAACCTCGAGCGACAGCAGCTACCAAACCATTCCAAAATGCAGAAGCCTCCGCATCTACAAGTCATAAATCCTTTACCTTACCGATGGATTTTAAACCAGCTGCAGTTAAGCTTGACAATATCGAACTACTCGAAGGACAACATAACTATACTTTCAAGCGATAAGCGGTTGAAGGATGATATGTGGTTATTTGGTAAGAGTAGAACATGGCATTCGGTCATTTTTAATGATGTGGTTATATGCTTGGTTACGGGTATAAGGAAAGATTAGATTGGGATAAGCATTGCTTGACATATAAGCAGCTGGAGAGCCATGTTGGCCTCCGTGGTGAGCTAATATGGGGGTTTGTTGATGGGACTATGAAGGTGATATACCGGCTTCAAGGCGCCAAGAAGTGGTATTTAGGGTATGAGAAACGCCATGCGATCAAATCCCAAGCGATTGCGACACCAGATGGGCTTATTTCACATCTTGTTTTTCTGATGCCGATTATGCTTCTTGTCGTGATACTCGTCGTTCTGTTACTGGATATGTCTTTATGCTGAATGGCTGCCTGGCTTTCTAAAAAGCAGAATTCCGTCTACTCCTCCACTACTGAATCGGAATATATGGCACTCGCTACCACAGGTCGACAAGCACTCTGGTATATCAACAGTCTCTCACAACTCGGTCTCACCATTCCCGTAGAACTTAAGGCCGATAATACACTAAGCATCAGCGTTGCTGAGAATCCCATCAACAACCCTCGAACAAAACACATCGACGTCTCCTATCACTTCACAGAGAACACCTCATCCGCAAGTCAGTTACCCTGAACCTTCGTACTGGTGAAAATCTAGCCGACATTATGACAAGGACTCCCCTCTGTACTCCATAAGAGACATACACAAGGTCTCGGACTTACAGAATGAGAGAGAGTGTTGTGGCATGCATTCTGTGCCACGACAGGAGGGCCATTTGAAGGCAAGTTAGGTGATTTGGGCTGTGTGGAGGCAATCGGAGATTGAGAAGCACCTTCGGGAAGTATGTACATGTACTTGATATCAAGGCCCTATAGGAAGACAAGGAGGGCACCAACGAAGGCTATATGTATATGGTGTTATGGGACCATACAAAGCATTACACTTCCTGCAGAAGCTCAGGCATTCAATGCCTTATGCCTTCCTTGCGAATTGCAGTGGAGCATAGCTTTAGCAAGATATCTGCTTTATGGGCATTTGTTACCCACTCTCGAGGCTTGAAGATTGGTCATTCGCCGGTAGGAGCCTATTACATGATTGCTGCGCATGCCTTCATGGAAGCTAAATCTCGAAATAGTAGGGGTTGTCAGTCCAAGTTCGTAGCCTCTACGTAGAAATTGAGCGAAAATTTTTTTTTTTGACTGACAACCCCCGACGTAGCTGTTGGAAATATCCATGTTGCTTCATTAACACGGGTAAACTACGGAATATGCAGAAGACCCGAAAAGGGCAAAACCTGGTATGTATCCATAAAGGGTCAAAACCTTGGTAGAGTATAAGCCATTCACATAAAAGCGACTGGATCGCACTCCTGTTTTCGTTTTTTGTTCTAGAGAGCAGTTATACACAGCTTCCTGTTTGCATAAAGAGTGACTGTCTATTAGCTTCCGCGAACAAATATATCTTTACTCTTACTCGCTTCGGTCTAACTCGAAGTTATCACCACGTCTTCGTCGTAATTCTTACAGGTTATGAGCCCGGCGCTCACAAAAGCTCGCGAATAAGACTAAGACGAGATGGGTTGGGTCCACGAACGCAGGAACAAGAACTTCACACGACATTGCAGGCCACTAGACCTTACGCCATCCGACACCCCTGTTGCAGGACCTTCTACGGAAACCCCACCAACCAGCGACACTACGAACCCACCTTGCACAAGACACCTCTGCCAAACCTTCTTCACACAACCCGAACCCCAAATCCTCCTCACAGCAAAAGAGGAAGTAGAACGCATAAGACTCCAAATCAGACGCGGACTACATCTCACCCCCAACGAATACTCAAGGGCCAAGGCATACTAACAGCAACCCGAAGCTTTCCAGTTCGCACCAGAAGAGTGGGTAAATACCCAACGAGAAAAGAGACACAAGATAAACTGCGAAAAACAATGGCCACCAAGGACCCCGCATCCATCAGCAACGATCGTACCAGGGCAAGTGCGAATCCGCCACATTAAGTTATCTGCAGCGCAAATCGAGTCACAAAATAAATTCCGGGCAAAGTTCCCAGGAACTGTTCTCGTGCCCAGACTCCTTTATCTACCTACGCTAAGAAATAATTACGCTGCGGGGAAAAGCCAGGAACCTCTATAGCACCAAAAGTCACCCCGACACCACAAATTCCGGCCATCCCCACAATTCCAGCGCCACAATCATCTTCCGCCAACGACCTCAAGGGATTATTCTTCACCCACGCTGATAGAAAAGCATACATTCTCTCGCTCTATTAATACGTAAATGAGCGATCCAGAAAAACAATCCAAGACCACATCAGCAAGTACCTCTTTTGAGGTTTTTTAACGAGATTAATCATGTTTGTTTTATTACATTGCTATCCAGCGGTCTCTGCTGAGAAGGGGTGATGGGTTACCTCATTCTGCACTGATGGATCGTACTCCAATTGAGGTCCTATTCTCCAAGAAACCAACAATCTCCCATCTCCGTCCTTTCTTGAGAGTTACAGAAGTTGCAAAGCAACGGGAGAAGAAGAATTAAACCAATGAACCAAGCGACACCATCAGTCGACAAAAAGAACTCCATATACCTCTGTACCTCAGACCCTACGCCCAAGCCAAGGTACCTGCCAAAACCTCCAAAAGAACTGCAGCGATCGTACCAGAAGGGACGAATCGTACGAACAAGACATCACCTTGGTCAACCAGTTCAATCAGAAAACACACGACCACTCACCCCACCATTGAACTACCGACCAAGACCCAGGACTGCCATTCTCGACCAGGGTGCTAAGGTCAAGCAGAGGTACCAGGAACTAAACCCCGAATACCATAAAAACAACCTCCTCGAACAACAAGCGGAACTAGCAAGGTACAGCGTACCAGAGCCTAAGCCAGCCAAGGCAGAGCCAGAATTCCTAATTACAGCGTGGGATTTAATCGATCTATTGGAACAACAAGCCGAGCTCCAGAGATACCGGCCAAGGTTCCAAGCAAGCAAAGCACGCATCCTTGCCCTCTTCTAAATGAGCGGTACGCTAGGTCTCGGATCAAGCCAGGGCATAGGAGCATATCCTCTTACACCAGCCAAGAAGGAGAACATATCCAGTCGCACAAGATCCAAGTCAAGAGGGCGACAAAAGCCACCACCAGAAACACCCTCTCCACCCGGATCGCCTCCACCAGAACCTGAAACTCAGACACAAGCGCCTCTACCTCCTCCACCTAAAATGTCAATTAACAAAAAGATCCCGACTCTGGCAACAAGGCTAGACGGGCCAACCACATACCCAGCGTGGGCCAGGTCAATAGAAAAATACCTGGATATAATAGAAATCCCGGACAGTGACTTCCGGGTATGGGATGTAGTAATGGGAGAATATCCCAAGCCAAGGGCAGTTGAGGAAAGAGCCCCCACTGCGGCAGACAAAAGAACAATCAGGATGTGGAAAGATGCTGACGCGGTAGCACTCCTTACTATTGAGAAAAATTGCATCGAGGATATCCAAGCAAGAATAGGGAACTGTGAAACCTCAGCAAGCGCATACCAGGAACTACAGAAGGCCTTCGAGGGAAAAACGACCACTGAATTTGGCGCTTTGGTAGACAGCTTCGCTTCCATACAGTTTGACGACCGCAAGAGCCGCATTCCAACCCTCATCATACGATATGCCCTCCGCACGCAATGAGGTCGGTCAGGCCAAGGCCCTTTTGGGCTGGAATGATGTCGACCCCCGCTATATCAATTGGCGAAACGGGGTCAAAGCGTGGGCGAGGACTAATGCCTGTACAGGAAAGCGAGCGGCAGGAATTGCCCTGTGGAGGCGATTTAAGACATTTGCATTGACCCAGGCAGGGTTTCCTGGGTCGGCAACAGCCCTGCTGCAAAGTGGGACCAAGGCGATCAAAACGGCCGCGGAGACCGCCTTGGACAAGGTATTACAAGATGTTTTGAAAAAATCTCGTGATACTGACCGCAACCTAGCTATGGCCCAGGTGGCCAACCTCGCAGCTGCTGCCCCTGCCGTCGAGTTTACACCTGATGGTGGCAGTCGGAATGCCGATGCCACTGGAGGGGCAGACAGTACGTTCCGCAGGTCAGTACGGCTGTTTGTAGTAGACCCTGGCCGCGGGGCAGCAGTAGTAGATGCAGTCAGCGGCGATTACAAGTGGGATGGGGGACCCTCCCAGTGTGTGGCAGTCATGAAATCTGCCACACTGCAGGAGATTGTCGACAAGATCCGGCAGAAGGTCCCAGCGGGACGCACAGTAAGGGCAATCTTCGGCGCCCTGGATAATGCCGTTGCGCCAAGTATCATTCTCGATGCAACAAGGCTCCAATCTGACGAGGAGGTTGAGGCATTTTTCGAGCTCACATGCTCCAAACCAATTCGGATCCAGGTGATCCTACACAGGGCTCCCAACCTCATTCCTCTCGTTGCAGACTCCCCCCCTCCTGAGGATGGTGCCAGCTATGAACGAATCTGGAATACATTTGCTGGCATCATTTCCCGGGTAGATCTGGCTAGTGATGATGGGTTTGGAATAGGGCTCAAGTACTTTGCCGGGAGTGACAGGGCAAAAACCGAGTTCCTCCTTAGATCATTCCCAGCATTCTATACCAATACCATCGAGAACATCAAATCCAAGGAGCCATCATACGATGATGCTGTACGAAAACTCCGGGAATATGTGCCAGCATGCCAGAAGGGAGGACGAAGGAAAGAAGCTACTGGTACCCAGGATGATCCATTGGTTCTAAAAACAGAAGTAAAGGACAATGGAAAGCGATGTGAATACTGTATAGCCAAAGGATGGAAGGGGTTGAATCACACTGAAAAAGAATGCTATACTAGGAAACGGGAGAAGGCCCGAGCAAAGAAGGCAAAAGCCGAAAAAGAGAAAGAAGATACCTCCGACTCTGAAGGAGTCACCATCAAAGCAGTCCGAATAGGGAAAACTAGCACAAACCATCCTGGATGCTACGAATACGATACTGCATCCACCCACCATTCAACCAATGAATACGAGCGATTAACCAATGTCCAGCACAACCTTGATATCAAGGTTACGGCACATGATGGGTCGACATCAGTATGCAAAACAATGGGAACTCTAGTATTCCGACATAATGGAAGAAATATGGTGATTTTTGGGCGTATGGGAGAAGATAAACAGAAATGGATGGAAGGCTATTTTATTTTAGTGGAGTGTATGAATGTTGCATTGTGTAATGGAGGTGCTGTGACAGGATGTGGTTGTTGGATGGAGGATAGTCTAGACTAGATAACTGGGCGATTTTTTTCTCTTTTAAGTGTATTTAGCTTAATGTTTTATACCCAGAATATTAGTGTGCGATTTGAGAGATACTGAGCGATAGTCAGAGCGGTAGATGAATAAGCTGGGTGATACGGGGGGATAATATTGGCAGGCCCGCCTCATAGCCTAAGGCTCCCTTCGGGGGAAAGGCGTATAGACTCAAAAAAAAAAAAAAAATATTGGCAGGCCCATATCGGTAGGCATATTTACCCTCATATCAGCAGGCTGCAAGCTAGACGGTTGCAACTTGGCCCAGATTACATGGCGTAGTTTGAAATCTATCTTGAAGTATATATACCCCACCGGCACTTGAAACGCGAGACGAGAATAAGAACTTTGTACAATGCACATAGTGGTCCAGGACATGAAAATCAGACATCCGAAGCCCTACACTGTAGGTCCCGGGTTGCGATATTCTATACAAAGCGCTATATATATCCGACAGTGATGAACATGGTAACGAAGTCCAGGTGCCGGATGATGGGGGACCGGACACAGAAGGTCGCGAGGTATGCCATGGACCCTGTGATCCCAAATCGGGAACTTGCAAGAGAGATGATTCACCCAGCAGCAATTACCGGATTGGAGTCTCCCATATCATCAGCACAGGTGCTCGTCTCTTCCTCAACCCAACGTCCACCTCCTCCACACCCACCTCTACATCCTCCTGCTCTACATCCTCCTGCTTTTTTTAAATTTTATTTAAGAGTCATTGAAGATGGGTGGTGGGAGATCGGCTGGGTTGCAAACATGATAAGTGGTTGGGGCCTCCTTGGATATGCCGAATTCAAGGCCGCCATCGTATTTGTAGTATGGTGGGTGTGGGGGAGGGAGGCCAGAAAGGAGAGGAAGGAACGCCGAGAGCAGCAGGAGAGCCAACGAGAGAAGGGGGTAGAGCTCCGCAGACAAGAGATAGCGGAGGATAACTAGGCAAGGGAGGAGCGGTACCAGCAGCAGCAAATAGCGCTGCAGCTGTCAGGACCCTGGGGGACGTTGCATAGGAGGAAGGACAATGCATTGGAGACAGGGATGCGCATGGGTAGGGGCACGTAACGGCCAAGGGGAATATGTTGCCTGCATGAGCATCATATCAGATAAACATAGAATACCGTACACCTCATGCCTCATAGCCTAAGGCTCCCTTCGGGGGAAAGGCGTATAGACTCAAAAAAAAAGAGAATACATCTCATTACGGAAACCTTCAGTGACCGTCGTAGGGAAGCTTCAGTGACCTGCAAACCTTAAGAAGGCCTTCAACATCCTTACATCTGGCGTCAGGGATGTTTTCAAACCTCAACTCTCATACAAGCTGGCTCAACCAACAGTATGCCTGTTCAAGCTCGCCAGCCATCTGGCCGATCTGTTCGACCACCACCCCTCATCGAATGCCGAGCAGTGGAGCCTCACATCAGACTTTGAAGGTTTGGGTACGACAAGCTGCTTAAGCGCCCTGCCTTCCGACTCTAAGGTTGAGGCCGCAGCGATGAACACACCTCAAATGAAATTCACGAGGACAGAGCGATAGTAACTCTACTCCGCGTATGTATGAAATCCTTCTGCAAATTACAACAGGTTATGAGCCCGGGTTTTGCTTAGCACCAACAAACATCCTGTTTGCTATCTTGACGATGGTCTTGATGGCGATTTCGTTGGAATCGATTTTGTTGATCTCGTTGATTTCCATGTCGAGATTTTCCTGCATATAGATAGACCCCGACTGATCGTAGTGCCTCCCGATAAATAGAGCCTGGGACCGAGAACATGCCTCCCGTAGGTTCTGGTGGAGCTTCAGGTCGAATAATTTCCGTATTTCGACGCAGTGCAGCAATGACGGTAGATACTTTGCGACTTGGTTGATTAAAGATCACCTGATAGGATCCTGGATTCTGTCACCTGACACTGCTGTAACTGTACTATCCACTCACACCTGGATACCAACGACATATGTTCTGGGCCGCTCGCGGGCATCGGCCGCCCGTGGGCAGCATATGCCTCCCGCGGGCAGCACACGCCGCCCACGGGCGGCATACCTACTATGCCCCCCGCGGGC
>Ga0307514_10006323_pt1 | contig 10352 bp, 15 predicted proteins | sample 16_EM_MG_FD_203088 | JGI IMG/M metagenome (GOLD analysis project Ga0307514, IMG submission 203088) | Populus trichocarpa ectomycorrhiza microbial communities from riparian zone in the Pacific Northwest, United States - 16_EM | ecosystem: Host-associated > Plants > Roots > Unclassified | place... | reverse complement strand
GCAGGTCTCGCCCTGTTCCCTTATACTCGCACCTCGAAGACTCGCGTCTACGCAACTCTTAGTCCCTCCTCGCTCCCGACACTCGTGCCAATACCCGGCACGACTCTCGCTCTCAATACTAAGTCCTCACCTAACGTCCGGGTAAGGGTTCGTAACACATGGTTACCCTCACGTTTTGTCACAATCAACCTAATACCCAATACCCTCCCTTGTACTATGACCTCCCCAAAAACACCCACCCCTCTCCTCCAACCCTCCCTATGGGTTGAATATCAGGCAGGTAAGCCTGTGGCTGCTAGGAGGCCTTTACCTACCATGAATACCCATGCCATATCAATAATGGAGTGGGTGCCTGCACTATGGCGAAATGGCAGGGTCTCAATCCAGGGCACTCATATGTGCAAAATGAACTATTAGGAGAATTGTCATTGAACCAACCTATTCCTCTTTACCTCTACCTTCTTGAGCTCCCCTTCTACAGGACATCCCTAATACCTATGGACAGGCCTCTGAAAGCTCTAGCAGTTCTAATATGTCTCTATGGCCCCTCCCCTACCCTCCTTATACCCCACCTTATACCCCCCCATTACTCCCCCAATACCTGCCCCTATACCCACTCCTATACCCCCTCTATAGGATAAATATTGGAGAGATGCATAGATCTATAGCTACATGCTAGAAAGCTATCACCTAGCATCTATATTTATTACTGAAGAGGTAGCCTGAAGATGGTGAAATGGTAGGGTCTTGATGGAGAGTATTATTGTATGCAAAAATGGGAATCTATCAAGAAACTACTTCATATGATACTCTGAAATTCCTACCTCAATTCCTTGCCATAGTGCCTGCCAGAGCGTCCTCAATGACCACTAAGAGGTCTCCAATAGCCTTAAGAGCTCCAATACCCATCTATTTTAGGTTACAAGGGTTGGGTTGGTTATGCTAACACTTTCTGAGGTATGTTAACCACTATGTGATAGTACAAGTATAGCTAATATGTATAGGACGCTATAAGAGCTACATAGTTCGATACTATGTTCGATTCTATACTGGATGCTATGTCATCTTTGATCCTAGATTCTATATTAGATGCTGTTTTCAATACTGGATTGGGGATCGAGGATTTAGACCAGCTAGGTTGGATGTTAAGTTGAACTCTATATTAGCATTGATCATGGGCATAGGGTATATAAGGGGATCAAAATGCCTTTAAAGTAACCAGCATACTCCAATGACCGAAGTGACCTTTGTTGCCAAGAATGGATGGGTATTGGGGCTCTTAGGGCTATTTGAGACCTCTAAGCAGTGGATGAGAATGCTCTCGAGGGCGCTGGTACAAGTAATTGACGTGAGAAGTTCAGGGTAGCATGATGAGGAGAAGTTGGTTCGTTCAATACAAATTCTACATTTTGCACATAAGAGTGCTCCTTATTGAGACCCTCCCATTTTGCCATAGTGCAAGCACCCACTCCAGTATTGATATGGCATAGATATTCATGGTGTGTAAAGACCTCCTAGCAGTCACAGGCTCACGCATCCGATATTCAACCTATAGGGGGGGTTGGAGAAGAGTAGTGGGTGTTTTTGGGGAGGTCATATTACAAGGAAGGGTATTGGTTATTAGCTTGATTGTAACAGAATGTGAGGGTAACCATGTTGTAGAGCATAGCCATTTCCATAGATCTGAATGTACCTGGAATGGCTTCTCACTACTGTACGCGCATGATATTACATGAATGCCCAAAGCAGCTAGTGTTTTGACCCCGGTCAATCAACCATGCTTGGTCAACCTTAGGGTGCCAATAGTAAGTGGGTCCGGTGACACTATAAGGGGGCATGAGTTGAGCTGAGCTGAAAATCGGGTGTAGCGAAAGGTTAATTGGAAAAAGGTCGGTTCAAGTTAATTCTAGGTCAGAATTACGCACTGATTCCATATCTGAACTCAGAATATTTTTGTGATTTAAACTCGTGAAGTTATTGACCTGTTTTGGTGTGGGCTACAGGTCCCCAAAGTGGCAAGTCAGGCTTTTACATTTATCTCATAAAGTATGTTCCTGATTAAGATGAACTAAGATACTATTATGAAGTATGCATCAAGAGCTTTCCAATGAGATGATAACTAAGTCATTCAGAGTTATATCCGCGGAGTTATGAGCAGTTGAATTATAGGATCACCTATAATATCAATGGACACTAGACGCCAGTATGCGGAATTACCGAATACTTACTTTGATCTCTCATGATACTTGGCGAGCCGAGTCTAGACTCGTATCGAGGAATTGCTGATATATCGCAATAAAACAATGTGAGATCGCGTATGACTTGCAAATTGATTCCTAACTACTTAATGGTTGCAGAATGCTTAATACAGGAACAGGATATTAGTTCTCAGTTAAGTGAAGTGTGTACAACGACTTCTTAGGCAGGGGTAACGCCGGCGACTGAGAATTAAACAAGATGATGTGAAGTGACTATTATTGGAATTGAACAAACCACGTGAATAAGAACACTACTCTCCAACCACGTATTATAAATAGTTGAAAGTAGCTGAAGGTTGGGATCATGCCTACCACAAGTGTTAATCAAGTCTCGAGAAACACACCGCCTACAATATTTTAGGCTAACGTTGGAATATGGATTTCACCTAGTTAGGAAAATACTTGTTGAGTTCCACTTGTATTGAAATCGTACTGAACTTTACATCCTGAAAGACTTAACCTGAGTTGCGGGTTATTTCTGTTGTGGGATTAATATTCGGCCCCGCTATTTATCTGCCGAAGTTCAAACATAAAGGGATAATAGTAGCCCTGTAACACATTCACTCCCTTCAAACTATAATGTGGGGGTACTGGTCGTACGGCCTTGATATTAAGAAACAAATATATGTGAATATTTTTAAGCTATTGGTTCTAGCTAACTATCTAATTCCATACGGTCGTATAGATGGCCTCTCATATAGACCTCTGCTTCCACCTATATTGTAACATTCTATGAGTGTGGATTTTATGCAGCCTACTTGCCGTCACAATTCGCTAACAATCATCATGATCTAGCAGTATCTACTTACTCTAGTTACTCCACTATCTAGCGACCACTCCAAATAAGTGATCGAGGTACCTCCTGCCACTTCAGAGAGCCCACTTGCTCTGCTCTTAACTAATAGCTAGATCCATGGTGTGTCACAGTCTTCCAACTCAATAGTTCTGAATAGTGCTTGTCTCACCATGCATAGGCTTGACAACAGTACTTATGGGGCGACCATACTAGCCTGGAAGTCAAGTCCTAACATATGGACTACCTAAACTAGACGATTGTGTCAACACCAATGACACAAACCCAAATCATTGACCTGGCAGAGAAACAGGCCTCTACTACCAGTACAGTCAGTTTCTTGGCCGACAAATCCAACACGATCAGAGTGGGTGTCACCGAACTACAGCAGGAAGCAGGACGCCAGCAGAAAGCCCCAGCGCCAGCACCAGCACACCCTAAGCCAACAGCCCAACCATATCCACAAGGGTACGCACCCCCAATACAACAGACAGCACTTCTAGGCAGAATGAACTTCGAGGCACGACAATACTTTGGCGAACACACATACCAAACCACGATCGAATACCCACAGGAAGTGCAACACCCACCAAAACCCCAGCAACTACCCAGACAAAAGACTCCAGCCCCCTCAAGGGCGCCTCGCATCCAAGCAGACGAGTGGGTTGAGGTGTCAGGAAAAGGGAAGGGTAAAGCAAAGACCTTTGCCCAAGCAGCAGCAGCAGGCATCTCCCCACAACAACAAGCACCAGCAGCCCCCCCAACATGAACGAAAACTTACCCAAGAGAGGAAAGGGACCTGATCATCACCACTGGCAGCCAGACGGACATCACTCCCACTCTACCAAAACTGAATAGCATTATCACCGACGAGCTCACCAAATGCAACAATAGGCTAGCGCTACCTATCGGGGTGCACCAGAGCAAGAAAGGCAGCATTGTGCTCCCTACCGCGCCAAGAGCACCAGTATCAAGCATCAAGGCCAACATCGAGGCCCTACTCCCACAAATCTCTGCACTAATAGTAAGTACATGCAGGATTACTAGTGAATGCCAATCAGGAATCGCCTTCCTCATCCATGCAGTACCTACCTTGGCAAGAGGAATTACCAAGAGCCAGAAACGGCATGAGCAAGAATACCTGGAAAACCTAGGATGGCAAATGGCAGCAAACACAGTAGCCCCCCCAACAAGTGTCAAGTTCCTCCGAAACAGGGAACACAGAGAATCCAGCAAATCAAAGGGCGCCTTTGTAGCAATCGTGGCATCCTTCGAGTCAGACCTAACCTTCGCGATTCCAGGCTGCATTCCAGCTGAGAAGACCACCTGGCGCATCTACAACAGGTCCTGTAAAGCAGAATGCATGCACCCAAACTACAAAAACTCAGTATGCAAGAACTGCCTCGAGTTCAGCCACCCCACTGACATATGCATGGCCAGCAACAAGGTCCCCAAGTGTGGATACTGCGGCGGCGCCCACAACCACTTCAACCACGAGTGCACTGCACTAAGCTGCAAGGAGAATACCACTTGCCACCACACGGTACTCAACTGCAACCTGGGTGGGACCACAGGTGACCACCACTCACTAGATCGGAACTACCCCATCTACAAGGCACGAAACACACCAAGAGCTAGCCAAAGCACCTCACCACAAGGGGCACAATCCATGGAAGAATAAATAACACAACACAACAGCAACATCCAGGATGCTACCTGGCCCGCGTCCTGCAGTACAACACTGGCAAGTCTCCTACAACTTTCCTGGTCATGCAAGCCGCTATACCCGACACAGACGCGAATATGCTGCTAGTGCAGGAACCCCTACTCCTTGACGGAACCCCCCCCACCCTAGACGATTACCATTGCTTCCTCTCTCACAAACAGGCCTGCCGGGCAGTAACCCACGTGAGAAAGAAAGCTTTCAAATCAACTTCAGTCATTGTAGACCTATACGGGGACTTCCTAGTGGTATAGTTAATACTACACAGCAAGGACCGCCAGCTACCAACAATCAATATAGCCAACTGCTACAACAGGATCCAGAACCGAAACTGGAGAACCCGAGACCAACCAACGCACTCACTTGATGCCCTTTTTCACGAAATTTTCACTCTTGCAGATCTAGTTGCAGGTGACATAAACAAGAACTACCCCAGATGGGAGTCTGGCCACGAGCCATCCCAGTGGGCCCGAAACCTGGTAGACATCTACAATGCAGCCAACTTTGGACTTGCAAACACCCCCAACACACTCACTTCTTACCCAATCAACAACAGTAGGCCAGCCGTGCTGGACCTTACTTTCTTCAACCAAGACCGAATCACAGCCAGCAACTGGCACACCCACCTCAAAGACAAGGCTCTGGACCACACCTCGATCTTATAGCAAGCCTGGCCCAGGACAGGCACGCACCAAGAATACAAGGGATACAACTGGAAGAACATCAACTGGGCCCGAGTACCCGAACTCCTGCTAGCACTAGAGGAAGTTGATATCCAAGATGAAGAGAACTTCAACCATCTATACTACTTGATCCTGAGGGCGCTCCAGATCGGCACACCCACCAGGCGGGTCACCAAGTGCTCCTGACCTTGGTGGAACCCCGACCTTGCCGAAATGGGTCGAATCAAGAATACAATCTTCTGTGACTTTCGGGCTGGCAGAACTGATAAACACACCTACCACAGAATCAGGAATACCGACCTGCAAGCAATCCAGAAAGCAACCCAAGCTGATTGGAACACAGTGGTTGAAAATACCAACCCATACTCCCTCTGGCAGACGGTCAGGAAAGTACTCCCCAAACCACCAGCATCACTTGCAACTATCACTGGAGCCTCCAGTTTCGAAGACAAGGCACAAGTGCTGTGACAAGCTTTCTTCCCGAACAATGGCCCACCACAACAACATCAACCCTCGGACAGCCTCGAAGGCTTCCACACAGTCACCCAAGAGGAAGTCATTAAGGCATTAGAACCCATCCCACCAAACTCGGCACTAGGAGATAATACTCTCGCCCCTTCAGTCTGGATCCAGCTATACAAGATCTGTCCCAACATACTTACCAACATAACAGACTAGTCACTGCACAGTTGCACACTCCCTACAATCCTAAAGCAGGTACTTACTATGGTCATACCCAAACCAGGAAATCCCGACTACTCGGTACCCAAAGCCTACCGAATGATATCCCTTCTGCTGATACTTTGCAAAACAATTGAACATGTCGCACTTGCCAGAATGACAGTTTTCGTAACCAACTGCCTCTCACCACTCCAATTCGCCTGCCGGAAAGGCTACTCCCCTCTTGATACGGTACACCTGATACTGCAAAAAGTGCACAAGGTATCAAATGACAAGCTGTACACCTCTGCTCTCTTCTTGGACGTCCAGGGTGCCTTTGACAAGGTACTACACTAACGGCTGGCTGAAATCATGACCAACAACAATTTCCCGCCATACTTAGTTGACAGGGTACAATCATACCTGTCCAACAGGTCTGTCCGAATCAGAGATGGGGCAGCATCAGAACCCTCCTACACACCAATCCAGGTAGGCATACCCCAAGGATCACCTCTGTCACTATTCCTTTTCCACGTCTACAGCTCCCCGCTGTGCCACAACTACCAAAGACTAGGCGTGGAACTCATAGTATCCTATGTCGACGATTACTGTCTCCTGGCGATATCCATAGCATGGCAATGGAACGCCATCACCCTCACAGCTGCAGGAAACCAGCTACAACTCCAAGCCAAACAAGGAGGAATGAATTTCGACCTGTCAAAGACCGAACTTTTTCACTTCTCCTGTGGAAAAATCATCCCAACTAGAGACCTCCCCATGGTACATTTCAGGGAACACTATATTCCAAACAACCTGGAACAAAGGTGGGTCGGAGTTTTCTTTGACAAAACCCCCCGAGCCACTCTACATATCCAAAAACATGCAGCCAAAGCTAGGTCGACCCTGTACAAGCTCGCACCACTTCTTAAGAAACTCAAACCAGAAATGGCGTCCTGCCTCATCAAGGCAACAGTGATCCCAGCCCTCACCTTCAGACTGGAAATACATACAAGGAACCATATCAAGAACCGAGAAGTAGTATAAATCAACGTGTGTCTGAAAGCAGCAGCAAAAATAGTCACGGGAGGGTGGCAAAAGGCAGAACTCCATGCAATCTGTACGGAAGCTGGTCTACATGCTCCCTACCCTCTGATCAAGAAGTGCGCCATTTCCGGGGCAGCCCGCCTGCTGGACAGACCACCAACACACCCCTTACACTCACTACTACCCTGGAACAGACCCAAGACCTACAACCTGAAAGCAGGAACACGAAACTACGCACGACCCTAGACAGTGAATCAGTGGCACATCTCATACCTCCAAATCGATAGAACACGCAGCAATATCCTCCCACTCATTGAGGACCCCAACCAACCAATACGGCCGTCTAAGACTGCAATACGACCTTTCATCCAGCAATACACCCTGAAGGACTTTGACAAGAGACCAAATCCACCACACACATACCCACCCCAGGGACCAAACAACACAAGCGCGCAAGGCCACCTCTCGCGAAGACTCTGCCACTGGATATTCAGTGTCTGCTTGGGACATGGCTGGTTCCCACACTACCTCAAGTATATAGGACGACACAATGGGAGGTGCCCATAGTGTCGAGCCGAAAATGCAAACCGATAACACATAATCATAGAATGTAATGCCATGCCACACCCTACCACTTGCCTAACGAATGGACTCACATTTAGAGAGCTGATTTACGAGGACTCAAACCTACCCAAGCTTATCGAGATGCTCATACTCAACAAGGTCGGACTGCAAGGAACCATCCAGGAGGACATAGTCACACTATAGGTAGGATAAACTGCACGAAACTCATCATGTAATTTCCTTTGTTATCGCACACTTAGATAGACCCCGTGCCTGTTTCTAGGCCATAGCAGCAAGACTGCATGCCACTTATTAGGTACCTAGTATAATAATATCCCAGAGTTAAAAAAAAAAAAAAAAAAAAAAAAACTTGTATATACTTCCCACCGAAGAGAATGCGCCTGCTCCCAAATCGCACGCAGAACCGAATGAATTCCCCACAATAGTCTACGGTGTCTTCCAGGCTATTGTACACTTCCTCCCACGCTTGTACAAACCAATTCAAGCTCCAAAATCGAGATATCTGCGGGCCCGCTCCAGGAATACTCTGCGCAAGAATACCTAAGTGGCCACTTCTCGCCAGAAAATGTCTGGCAACACACCTACCTCAAGGGGTCCCTCCGACCCTGAAAGTTCCAAGCCACTAACGTGGTCACTCACAGCAGTCTGCCCAGCTCAAATTGGGCAGTGGGGGCCTGACGCAAACGTCCCCCAGGCACCCTGGAGTCTAGAAGGTGACTCAGACTCTGAAATGGAAGCTGAGCTCCACACCACCCCCAGAGCCCGCCTCCCACCACCACCAATGAAAGTCCAGACTGCCTCATGCACCCTCACAAACCCTCTTGACTGCAACCTGGCCAGCACCCCGACCCCAGCTCCCATCTCGCGAACAGCATCCCGAATTGGGAAAAAGAGCCGCCCCTCTCACCCATACTCGACCACTGTCTCTGCCGCGGCAGCCATAGCGGCTCTCCACTCTCTACTGCCCCCACCCGTCCCACACCGCTCAAGCATCTTCCTATCCTCACCAGAATATGCTGCGAGACACCAGAGCCTGTCCGGCCAACCGAATCATATTATTCCTGAGTGCTGGGCCCATGTGATCAACCAGTCAGTTGATGACCCAGAATCAGGAGAAGACCTGATTGCAGGCACAACCACTAGGGACCCCACTAACCGGGACATCATGACGGCCATCCTAGCAGCCATTCACTCCCTTCAAACCCAAATCATTGCCCTGGCGGAGAAACAGGCTTCCACTACCAGTACAGTCAGTTTCCTGGCCGACGAATGCAACAGGATCCGAGTGGGTGTCACCAAGCTACAGCAGGAAGCAGGACACCAGTAGAAAGCCCCAGCGCCAGCACCAGCACACCCTAAGCCAATAGCCCAACCATATCCACAAGGGTATGCACCCCCAGCACAACAGACAGCACTTCCAGGTAGAAGAAACTTCGAGGCAGGCCAACATTTTGGCGAACACACACACTAAACCACGATCGAATATGCACAGGAAGTGCAACACCCACCAAAACCCCAGCAACCACTCAGATGAAAGACCACAGGCCACTCAAGCACGCCTCACATCCAAGCAGACGAGTGGGTTGAGGTGTCAGGAAAAGGCAAGGGTAAAGCAAAGACCTTTGCCCAAGCAGCAGTAGCAGGCACCCCCCCACAACAACAAGCACCAACAGCTCCCCCAACACGAATGAAAACTTACCCCAGAGAGGAAAGGGACCTGATCATCACCACTGGCAGCCAGATGGACTTCACCCCCACTCTACCAAAACTGCATAGCATTATCACCGACGACCTCACCAAATACCACAATAGGCTAGCGCTATCGATCGGGGTGCGCCAGAGCAAGAACAGCAGCATTGTGATCACTACCGCGTCAAGAGCACCAGCATCGAGCATCAAGACCAATATCGAAGCCCTCCTCCCACAAATCTCCACACTACCAAGAAGTACATGCAAGACTACCAGTGAATGCCAATCAGGAATCGCCTTCCTCATCTACACAGTACCTACCTTCGAAAGAGAAACCACCAAGACCCAGGAACAGCACGAGCAAGAATACATGGAAAACCTAGGAAGGCAAATTGTGACAAATATAGCGGCCCTCCCAACAAGTGTCAAGTTGCTCAGAAACAGGGACCACAGAGAATCCAGCAAATCAAAGGACGCATTTGTAGCAATCGTAGCATTCTTGGAGGCAGAACCAACCTTCGCGATCCCAGGCTGCATTCTAGCTGAGAAGACCACCTAGCGCATCTACAACAGGTCCTGTAAAGCAGAACGCATGCACCCCAACCATAAAAACTCAGTATGCAAGAACTGCCTCGAGTTCGGCCACCGCACTGACGTATGTATGGCCAGCAACAAGGTCCCCAAGTGTGGGTACTGCAGCGGCACCTATAACCACTTCAACCACGAGTGCACTACACCAGGCTGCAATGAGAAGACCCCTTGCTGCCACACAGTACGCAACTGCAACCTATGCTGGACCACAGGTGACCACCACTCACTAGATCGGAACTGCCCCACCTACAAGGCACGAAATATACCAACAGCTAGCCAAAGCACCCCATCACAAGATGCACAATCCATGCAAGAATAAATAGTAC
>Ga0307514_10006322_pt1 | contig 10352 bp, 11 predicted proteins | sample 16_EM_MG_FD_203088 | JGI IMG/M metagenome (GOLD analysis project Ga0307514, IMG submission 203088) | Populus trichocarpa ectomycorrhiza microbial communities from riparian zone in the Pacific Northwest, United States - 16_EM | ecosystem: Host-associated > Plants > Roots > Unclassified | place... | reverse complement strand
AAAGTAGGGGGGCTTGATTTCCAATTTCTACGGTATGATAGCCGTTTTGCCTATGACGATATACTGGCCTTTCTCAACGCATTTTAAACCCTTTAAAATCACCATGTACTCAGCGCAATTATAACTGATATTAGTGTAGGATGCTGAGAGCACTGGGCTGGATGCTATATTAGGTACTAGGTCAGGTCTTGCATTATTAGATGCAGGTTGGATGCTAGGCTAGATCCTAGGCAGGATGCGCTAAACTGACGCTGGATTAGGTATTGAGGAACGTAGAGTAACTAAGTTGGACGCTGAGTTGGACTAGTGAGCATAGGGTTGCTGTGGTTGCTGTGAGGGAGCTAGCGAGTTGAAACGGCCCCATGGGAGGCCGGCAAACCACCCAGATGGAAGTGACCATGAAGCCCAAAGGGGAGTGTATTAGGGCCCCTAGAGCTATTAGAGATATTTCAGTAAATAAAGAAGATACTTAGGAGGAGGGTATTGCAGCGGATTGAGGGGTGGGGGGCGTTTAGGATAGAATAAATCAAGAAAATTACTTAATTCTCAAAATGGCGCATTTTCAGTGGCCAGCGGCTTGTTTTGATAGCAGACGGTTTTCCTATATGATAGTAGGTTGCTGCCCTAGAAGCTGTTGGATCATGGATATAGATGCTAGGCGAAGGTCTTCTCGAAGTCATGGGTTCACCCTCATGATATTCAACCTATAGGGGGGGTTGAAGGAGGGGGGGGTTGGGTATGACAGGGGCCACATTGAGGAGGTGGCTTTTGGGCACTGCATTGAATATGGCAGGGCATGAGGGTAACCATGTTGTAGAGCGTATTTACTTCCGTAGTTGTGAATATAGCTGGAATCACCATCGTCATAATATATCACGAGATGTGGCTGGAGGTGCTGCTGCCGGGGGGGTTGCAGGGATGGTCAGAAGCCAGTTGCTGGCCAATATATACCAGGTCACGGATGGTACCAGTAGTTGCTCTATATACAGTACCTACTGCGCCGCGCTTGCATTTACCCCAGTTGGTAAATCTTGGCTGTCCATGCATTTGCATGAAGTACAGTTAAGGAGGAGGGCAACCAGACTAAAGTACAGTACTCTACACTCCCTCCACATTAGGGAGGAGAGTAACCTCCCAGCCTGGTCGGTTTATACTACGGACTGCTGGACAGTCAGTAGAGTGGTGGTGCTATACCAATGGTCATACTGAATATGACGGTATCGTGAAGTTGCTTCCACTTTCGCCCCTGCATTTTTCGTGCCATGACAACCGCACCAACCGCAGCACCATAGGGCCTCCTACCAGATTACCAATAGGGCTGCTCGAAAGAACGGCATTGTGTGCATATTGGTGATATTTGAGGTGCACTACATGGTTAGTGGTGTATCGTGTTTCAGCTGAACACTCAACGAAATAGAAATGAAACTGGCCGGTGACTGGCTGAAACCTCATTGGTGACACAATATGTGGTAGGGCTGCGTTGAGTTTGGAGCTGGAGGTACAGCTACACAGCTACAAGCAAACCTGTCTATAATGATCTGGCCAATCTCTTCACAATAGCCAGAGTGAAATAGCAGTGAGGCTTTAGTACAGTATCCGTAGTTCCAATGGCATAAGGTTTGATAACGGGATTATGCGCCATAAGCATGCCGATCACATCCGAGTATGCTTCTTCACCGACACCTCATAATGGACAGGTAGAAAAAACTGAATATGTAAATGTTTGAGATTGAGGGGATATACCATTTGCTATCGCTTATTTTCCACACCGCTTACACTGTGACAGGGCGTTCCTAAATCATCTAGGCGCCAGTCTGACCGTAGTATCGTAGTGTTATTGCATCCAAACCAAGTCTATTCAGGAGGCCAGTCAAGTACCATCACACATTTCTTATTTGTCACTTATAAAAATCTATTACATAGGGCCTCGGCTTTGCATAACTATTGTTGTGCCCGAGTTAGTGAACTGGACTCACTCCCATCTCATAGCCTAAGGTGTTCTCGTGCCCAGACTTGTAATTTTTATTCGGGAATGCTTGGCATTTGTCCTGCTCATTTAGCCTAAGGCTGTTTATGCACAGCCATAACCTACAACCTCATGCCCGAACGTGGAGTATGGAACCAAAATCAAGTATATGAGTGGAGCCTCCGCCCCGACAACCCACTGTATATTTCAATAGGGATTCGACAATGCTAAAAGTTGACCAACGTACCATACCGACTCACAATGTGCATGAGGAACCTGCAATTGGCACACATTTCTACTTTATATATTAGTTGGAATACATACACATACGTACGGAGTACTCCCCTAGGCCTTGTCCAAATTTCACCTTGAGGATGCACTCTCAACTACTGGGTCAGACTGCTAAGCCACGTGGCCCATTGCCAGCAATGTTACATATAAACCTGCCCTCTCAAGATTATTCAACCCAGCAACTTGACCACTTAGTTATCTATGCTACGGTCATGGCCTTGATTCCCTTGCCAGCTACTGACCCCGAGGCTTCTTGGCAACTAATGCTTGCGCTTAGGAGAAATTGACCACTCGAGAACAACAGTTCAAGGGCTATCATTTCTAGTTTGGCCTGTGGCCCCCGTAGTCTGTGTCTATATACTCATGTACTTACCTAAGTACTGAATATCGGCAGTTGTGTAGAAACGCTAAAGGGCGAAGACTAACTGGTCTCTACAAGTCCGAGCCCAGGCTACTACAACCTGATTTCTGGTACAATAGTGGCATCTGGGACTTCGACGCTAATTCCTTTCAACGGCTTTAGGCTACGGTACTGGGTAAGTGAGTGGTAGTCTGGTTGCATGGAGGATAAGACATGTATGTACTGAATAATTAACAAGTCAAAATACTTAATTACCAGTGTGACGAGTCTAACTCTAAACTTTCTGGTGGTTGGAAGCTTGACACCCGTCTGAGAATCATACGGTGCGGTACAGCTCGACCTCACAAAGTAATTTTCTTGTGAATCAATTTCTTGCCAAGTCACGAGATGGCCTGAGCTGAAGTCCACAGGCCACGTGCATGCTTGGTCTGATGGGCACTGTGCATGCGATAGATAAGAATGGATCATCAGCTGGGATTCGCTCAGTCATCGCTCTGGGTGTAAAGAGCATGTCAAGGCGTTACCCCACCAGGGCGGATACCTAGGTATTGGAGTGTGGGTAGGTATAGGTATAGCTGGCGAGTTCAGATTATGATTATACCCCACTTTGCGAAAGGAATTGACTGTCTCGGCGTTGAAGTTTGGATTTCTCAGTCAAAATGCCTGGTGCCGCCGATCCAGGGTATTTTTATCATTTTACCCCTGGACAGGCAGTGGACAGCACCGTGCATGCGGCGATCGCTGCCTCCTCAAGCAAATTACTTCATTGCTCAGGATGGAAAGTGCATCATCGAGTTCTGTCGTGAGGCCTGACTCTCCGGTGTTGCGGGTCTCAGCTATACGTGATTAGGTTTGGCGGAGTGCCACTTGAGTTCCAGTCAGTTGGCTGGGGACCAATCAGGGAAGCAGCGCCCCCCCCGCTCGGCGGCTACAATTAAGATTGGGCGGGGGATTTGGCTGGGGTGGGCAGCACACGCCTCGCTTGTGTCCCTACCCTCAACTACACACCGTGGGAAAACGAAAGCTCACCTATTTATAGGTGTCTGTCCATGGTTGTGTGCCAGGGAGATGTGTCCAAATATAGGACAATTGACAATCTCCCACTTTTTGTCCTTCCCCTCTTTCAGGTAGGTATCACGACAAACGGAGAGAGTGTGAGATCCATCTATTGCCTACAGCAATCTCCCCATAGGTTAATTTAATTGCCAACCAACCAACCCTCTGTACCTGGCCTGTCTGCAATCCTGGACAGCTGGTACCCTAGTCCAAGGTGGGCCAACAACGTCGATGAAAGAGGCTCTTGGGCTCTGCATTAGGGCTTTAACTCAACAGTACAACAAACCACTGCCAGGGTAGGCGCACGGGCTTGGGTCCCTTCAGGTTTGGCTCAGGGACGAAACCGGAGGCGTTGGGCCTCATTCCCGGTTGATCAAGCCGGTAAGGCAAGGTGCGTTCTGCAATTGATCTCGCTTGATGCCGGTACCGGCTATACCCCAGCCTCTGCTGTCTACATGTACTCCACCCTTCCCCCACCTTTCTTTGCTCTGTTTACCTCCACAGTCCGACTGTTGACCGTACACTGGTGTGCTAATGACTATATCCAACAGCTTATAGCGTGGAAACCATCCAGATACAAGATAGGGTCAATCAGTTAACGCTGCATTGACCACCTGGAAACATATATCCTAAAATACCTGCCTCATCAACTTCCGGCAGGATACGCGACTTTACAATGTCGACATTTTACCCATCACCACCGCCACAGCATCAACAAAGGCGCATGGGTGGGAATACACAACTGGAGATACCTAGGTCAACATATCCGTCACCACCACATCCACAAAGCTCGACATCCTCCTACAACCCACACCTACGATATAATCCCGCTTTATACAACAGCAATGCAAATACCCCACTAAGTCCGTATCCTGGGTCTAGAGTTGCGAGCCAGAGTCCGCACCGCAGTGGAGAATACAACCCGCGTGACTTTGGAGGATTGGAGTATGGAAGAGTTGTTACACCGCCAGTGCAGCAGTTTCAACAGATCCAGCCACAGCAAACAGGTGACCGTAAGATATCCATTACCTTTTTCATTGTTATCTCTCATTTTGGTACCCTTATCTATGTATCTCTTGGGGCTTACAATCTCATTTTCGATGATAATCAATTCCAAAACTTTCTTTTGCGTTCAAAGTTCGGGGCCCTGCCTCCAGGAATGTATAGCTGTGATCATGTTATTGAGTGATACGCAGTACCTTTCCGCCTGTTGATTCCTGGTCAAGAGCTATATCTCATATATGCATAGTCAACCCTTTGGGAGGAAGCATTATAACTTTCTTTGTTTGCATCATTTGCTGATCAGCCGAAAATGTAGCCCCACCACCACCCTATTCTCCTCCAGTTAGCAATACGAATACACCCGCTCCAGCCCAGCAAACGCAACCGACAAGGCATGCCCAAATACAGCGGATTCAAACACAACCATGGGGTTCGCAGCCTGTCCAACAGCAATCACTGGCAACTCCCCATCAATATTATTCCTCAAATACGACTACCCCATCGACTGCAGCCTTCTCTCCTATGTCACCGTACAATCAGAGTGTGTCGTCGAGCCAAGCGACTCCGCTAACGCCATTTTCACAATCAAGCGGCTTCCATGGTCACCGGAGGAATGTATCTCCGCCGCCGAGCGGGTTACAGCATCAGACAAGCTTTGAGGGAATAACAGAAGTTATTCCACCTCCACCACCTCCACCACCAGGGCCTCCACCGCAACGGCAACAGCAGCAGCAACATCAACAGCAACAACAACAGCAGCACCAACAGCAACAGCAACATCAACATCAGCAGCAGCAGCAGCAGCAACCGTCAAGCATTCCGCCGCCGCCGCCGAGGCCACCCACTCACCAGAGAATGGATAGTCCACACAGGTCCAGTACGCAAACTTTGAGAAACGAGTCTCCAGCTCCAGCGCAATCGCCGCAAGGAAGGCAAAGTATGACGAGATCACCCATATTGAATGAAATGTACCCACGAGCGTCATCACTGGTGACTACAATTGGGAGCAGGGTGGCACCTAGCGTGAGCACTACAAATGTGACAGCGGCGGGGCAGCTCCAACAGCCTCCTCCGCAGCAGTACCAACAGCAGACAAACCAGCCACAAAGCCACTTCCAGCAAGCCACCCAGGCATACCAGGACCAAACCAATACCCCCAGCCAGGCATCCACTGCAACCGCACCAGTGGCGACCGCGCAGCAGTCGTATTCTCAGCCACAGCAGACCCAATATCACCAACCACCGGTTCCTCAACTAGCCGCGGTACCTCCCCCACCACCAAAGCGCAAAATGTCGATTGATTTCGGGCATGAGCACCTGCGAAACTCCCCACGGTTGGCAGTTCCCGGACAACCCGTAATTCCCGAAGCCAGGAGCCCAATCGAGCCAAGTAACAACCCATGGCGGGGGATGTTACAAACGTCTCCATCCCCAAATAACCAGCAACAGCCCCGCCAGCTCTTGACCCCCCCACCAACCACCCAGGATAATCAAGATCTTCTGAACCTAGCAGGCACCACCGGCGGGGATCATTCTGGTGATAAAGACTTATTCACTGGCGCAAATGCTAGGCATCGTGAGATGGTTAACGCGGAAGCTGCGGCGAGATCGGATGACGAAGGCATCAACATCTTCATCAACTGGGTAAAACAAGAATGGGAGCTTCGGGAGCAGAAATACGGGTTGGCTGCCATGCGGAAGAATGGGGCAAAAGTGGGATTAGTTCTAAGGAAACACCGGGGAAGTGTCGTTCCAGATCTTCCGAGCCCAATGCTTCCAGATGTAGATACCATGATGGGTGGAATGCAGCGTAGCAGGTCTCGTAGGCAACCTAGCTGGTGGGGTGAACACTCAAATCCTGTCTCACCTACCACCGTGCCCCCTGGGTTCTCATCTTTAACTGGCCTTCGGAAAAATCCCCGCAGTGTTCTCTCCGCAGCATTTGAAGATGATGAACAGCGTTCAAGGGGGCGTGCTTCTTCTCGGTGGTGGGAGAGCTCTCAGAATGGTGACAGTGACTTTGGCTTTGTGAGGAGCGATGGGTTGGGGGTTCAGTACAGTGGGTCAAGAGGACAGAGAAGGCCGACAAAGAGTTCACTACGAGAGATTGCCATGGAGGCAACGAGCAGGTATAGCGTGATCAGCCAGGCAACTGATGCTGCCAGCTATATGGGCAAAGCAGAGTACCCGCCAGATTATAAGGGAGGGGTCCAAGGTATTGCTCCAAGTTCGGGGATTAATACAGAACACCAGCAGCCAACTCAACAGCAGCCAACTCAACAGCAGCAGCATGCACAACAACAACAGCAGCAACAGCAGCTGCCCCAAGTTCCACAGTACCCACAACAGCAGTATCAGCAATACGGACAACCTCTACAGGCAATTCAAGAACAGCCACCTCAACAACAACAACGAAGACCTAAGATCCGACTTGATATCCTCCCATTGCTCACACTCCTTCCACCTTACCCGCGTACTTTCCCTGCGGTCAATAACTGTCACCCCCAACTTGCCGACTTCCGCAACCTGGTACGTAACCTTAATGATCTCGAAGAGTTGCATATCACCTCGAGAGAATTCCAGGCCTCGTCACAGAAGAGGAAAGAGAACGCCGTGATGGAAGCACGAAAGCGTAGACACCAACATTCTGAGGTGGTACAAAAGCTTTACCAGGATGGCAAGATCAACTATGAGCAATTTGACGCTATGGACCGTGACTTTGAGTCAGAGGAGAATGATAGGAAAGTTGCGGAGCTCAAGGAGGAATTTGAAAGCTTTCAGAAGGACGTTGTGGATATTGTACATTCTGGGCTGATGGAACGAGTTGCCTTGGCGAGCGAGGCATACGATCAAGTGCAAGCGGAGATTGTGGCAAGTAGTGCAAACAATATCAACAATAGAGACAAAGAGGGTGACGAAATTCCGGAATTGCTAGAGAAGCTCACTCTGCTCAAGTGGCTTTTCGATCTTAAGGAGCTTCTGTATCGAGAAGTGCATGAGTTGCTCAAGGACCGAAATAGGAGGTACAAGGACGTCATCGTCACCCCGTTCTATAACACCCGCCAAGGTGACCGAATTCGCGAGGCGGAGGAGTTCTTTACCAAAGACGAGCTTGCGCGAAGGATTGAAAACGATCAGGCTTCCCTTAAGCGTTTCGAGGAGTTCCTTGCCGTGATGGAGGAAAATGTTCTCAAGGGAGTCGAGATTCAGATCTCATGTTTTTGGGATATAGCCCCCTTGGTCTCTGAGTGTTTCGAGAAGATCCCGCATGATCTTGAGAATGTCGAGCCTATCGTTCCACCGGAAGAAGCTCATGAGAACCCTGGGTATGAGGAGAATCCTCTAATTTACCTCAAGGAGAAGGTTTACTTCGCAGAAAGGAGCTGCTATCAATTCGTTGAGGCGCAGACAAATTTGCTTTGCTTGCTGCATGAGGTGAAGACAAGCTTGACAAAGGCCAAATGGAGGTTGAAGAATAGCGAGGGCAGGACAGCAGGGCCAGGTGATGTGAGTGAGGAGGTTGAAGAGAGGAGGTTGACAGATGATTTGAAAGAGAAAGTGAAGCTGTTAGAGAGCGAGTGGAAGGAGGCAATTGGGAATCAATTTGAGGAGGTGAGAGAGAGGTTGGAGAGGCAGGTTAGGGGTGAACCGGTGGCGGAGGCGTAGAGAGGTGTAAATATGCTCGATTTTTTGTTCCTACTCTTCATTTATGTCATTACCTTACTTTATTTATTGGCAAAAGTATTTTTTATTCCTCCTGATTCGTCCCCCTTCTCATTTTCCTTTTCAACCTCTTTTGCTATCTTGTCTTGTACATTCTTTCTTGTTCCGATGTCTTTATTTCATGAGTAATTCCTTACCACTTCACCTTCGCTTCTTCCTCTTGTATTATTTCCTCTTCTCTTTATTTGTCTCTATATATACATTCGCTTCATGTTCGTTTTAGGGTATCAACCTTTGGGATCGAGTCTTTCAGGAGTTATATGGTCCCTCGTTAATTTTTCTTATATTCTGGAGGTGTATTTATAATGAAGCTTGTGTTGCATACCCAGAGATTTGGTGAATGAGATATATATATATCCCTTCAACAGGTTGCGAGTGGCTATTAAAGTAATCTCCAAACTCCGTAATCACATACCACCCTCATATACCCCTTTGCCACAAGCACCCCATCAAGCTTTCTGTAAAAGCACCTAGGCGATTGTTTTAGGCCGTAAAGACTTTTGCATAATAGCCAGACTATATTAACCACCGCCCCGTTGCTTAAGTTATCCTCCGTAAATATTTTCACCGAACCATCTGTATCGACATACTCGTCTCCTATCTCTGGGGCCACACCCTCCGGGACTTTCATATATACAACCTCATCTAGCTCACCATACAGGAATGCTGTAACAATGTCAGCTTGTTCGCCTTCCAAATCTTCCAATGCCACCATCGTCAATAACACCCTTAATGATGCAAACTTAGCTACTGGCGCAAAAGTATCCTTGAAGTCGATCCCTTCTTTTTGTCTGCGTCCCCCAGCTACAATCCTCGCCTTATATCTGTCTACTGACCCATCCACTTTTCTTTTTATATTAAATAACCACTTGCATGGCAACTCTTTCTTTCCTTTTGGTAGGACTACCCACTTATATACGCAGTTCCCTTTTAGCGAGTCGTGTTCTGATTTCATGGCTTTCATCCAATGTTTTGCATCATACTGTATCTACCCATAGCCTTCTCGAACGACTTCGGAACTGGCTTTTGAACTAGCTCTTCTTGCATATGTAATACTCTTTCTAGAATACCCGCCCATTCATCATCCTTCAGCACTTCAATTACCGGATAGAGGTCCTCGAGTTCCTCCGCTCCCTCTTCCACTCTTTCATGCTGCACTTGCTGTCCCAGTATTGTTACTTTTTCACCTGGCGCAGCCTCCTTATCTCTTGCTAGACTTGGATGGCCCATTATATGTTCGTGAAAAATAACATCCCGCCTCTTTATCGGTACTTTTGCTTCTACATATGTCCCACAGCTGATACAGGTTCTCAGTATCATAAAAACCTACTAGTATACATTCCCTCGTCTTTTTCTTTCTCCGTTCTTTCGGGACAGCCGACCAGGCCTTGCACCCCCACACTCTGTAATCAAACTATTATCGAATTCAAGATTGGAGACTACGAATGGATACTGTAGTGTCTGAATATAGCGAATCATTGTTGTACATGTGTGCATGACTAAGCAGAGAGCAGTTGCACATTCAGAACGTCATTCAAGCTTCTGACACTGGTTGCCCCGAGACTACCGTACAGTTGTCAGAAGCTTGAATGACGTTCTGAATGTGCAACTGCTCTCTGCTTACCGTAGTCAAAGAGGGTCGGGGGCCGAGACTAGTTGTACGGATACCTGTTATGTAATCAACACGAATAAGCCTACTCGAATCCATTGCCACTCAGAATGTCTGCCCAATAAAAAATGTCTACGGCACACCTGGTGATACCTCATTCCGCAAAAAGTATGACCGCGAAGAATATGCCGCCAAAGCTGCTGCCCGCGAAAAGGAACAAAAGGACCACAAACCATTTCTTGGCAAGCACCGTCGCGAGCCTACTCCCCCCGCCGATGCACTGACTACTGCCCGTGCCAACCGACTCAACCTAGAAGAGAACCTCAATAAAACTACCCTCGTCC
>Ga0307514_10006321_pt1 | contig 10352 bp, 9 predicted proteins | sample 16_EM_MG_FD_203088 | JGI IMG/M metagenome (GOLD analysis project Ga0307514, IMG submission 203088) | Populus trichocarpa ectomycorrhiza microbial communities from riparian zone in the Pacific Northwest, United States - 16_EM | ecosystem: Host-associated > Plants > Roots > Unclassified | place... | reverse complement strand
AACCTAAAAATGCATGACAAATAACCTATGGTGGGTGAAATTCAACCTAAGGGAGAATAAAGTTCACCCAAGGGTAGGTTTATCCATAGGTTGAAATTCAACCTTTTTATCCGCCACAGTGATCTATCCGACTCTTCCTCCTCCTCAATGAGCTTTGGGCCGATTAGATACAAATTTTTGTGCACTGGAGATTTCTTTTGTGCCTTCTTAGACTTTCGAGAGTGTCCCATTGATGGTATATACTCAAACTCTACCACAAGTGCGAAGAGGGACTGAAAAATGGTATAACCCTAATCTAGGGCTCTATTTACAGCTATTTTGCTCAAATCCTCGCGCTTCAGCGAGTGCCAACCTTTATGCAAACGGCTGTAATTTATTTCTGTCATCCGCAGAACCATTGACCTGAAATCTGTTGCACCTAGAAATGACCTAGGTAAACACAATGGCAAATTCGATACGACACCTTTGACAAGTCCCAGGCAAAGTTATTGCATCACATGAACTACATTAAGTTATCCACTGTCCTCCAGTCCATAAGGTAAACTACTACTGTTAGCGCTTTCACTTGAAATAGCAGTAAGATGAAAATCGTGATCATACGTGCAACGCAATATCAATCGCGCGCAAGTAATAAATTGATGGAATGCCAATCACCGTTGAGGCAGATGTTTTACGACATGCTTCCAATTCTGTTGGCAGAAAAAGGTAAAGTGAGCGTGAATCATTCAGTTGGTTGGTCAAAAAATTTACCTTGTGCGTCAAGGTAGTAAGATCGGGAATGGTAGCGATATGTAGCATGTACCGGGCAAGCTTTTCAAGTTCTCGGTCGGCCATTGCTTCAGGAGTATGTGCATTTTTGAATGCAGAGATTTTCAGGCCTTCACGGGGGTTTAATGCGAAATTACGACTCTGAAAGACTGTGTCACGAAATAATTTACGTCACGGAAAAACAATCTACCAAATCATCGACGTGCATTGTGTTGGTGGCATTACTTGGTGATCGTCAGTTGAAGTCACTTAGAAAAAATTCAATGACTTACAATTGGGGGAAATGATTCCAGATAATTTGCAGCGCCTTGACTGAATGTGACCATGGTTTGTTGTCTCTTTCCGAGAACACGGTGAACATGCTGGTCTTGTCTAAAACTGAACATATTCAATGCCTATACTCGAAGTCGAGAAATAAGCATAGTACCAAATGAAATCTACAAAACTAATCAGAAAAATTCGGACTTGAGTCTAAAACTAACCTCGTATGATCTGTGGCTTCCAATCATACCTAGTTCTACTAGCTTTGTTTCCAACCATATCCAACTCGTCTGAGACCTGACAGGGCTGATATTGATCCGGCAGCTGCATTCAGAATGTGAAGGAGAAATTACCATATGCATACTTCCAACGGTTAATGCCTACATTGGGGTATGAACGGACAGCGGCTTACTGTCGTAATGAGGGTAGATTGTTTCCAAAAATTCATGGAGACCTGGTCGCGCACACTCTGACGGGGGGAGACTGCCTGTAGTTAGGGGTTTGGTATCCAAAATAGCTAAGATCCGTAAGTAAAATTTTTGCAAAGGAGTGAGCGCTGCTGCGGTTCGCACTGTAATCAATATCCAAAACAAGTAATTTTTTCCCCGGACGAAGTGGGTGAATGATGTTAACTTGGAGATTCTTCGTCGCTTCTTGGATTTGACGAATATTTCTTGCATCTTGCTGATAGGAATTGCTTGCGGCTAGATTATCCGTTAGATCAATATCGAGGTCGTTAACTACATCAGGGAGGGCTTCAAGTTCTTTCAGACGGGGAATTCTTAGATAGAGCTTTATTGTGAGGGACTAAGAACAACTGACGAGAGGGGTCTTTAATTTCATCTCCTTCAGGAGTTCCAATGAGGGTGAATTTCTTCCCTGATGTTAAAGGGAGCTCAGAACTGAGGAAAGACGTCAGACAGAATGCGCACAATATGGCACACAAAGAAAGAACTGACATCCGAGTCTGATCTGGTGGGAGTTTGCCTCTCACAAGTCCAAGGATCTTTTGTCGCTCGGCTGGAACTTTTGTCATATTATGGAGAACAACCTTTATATCGAAAACCCTTTCCTAAAGCGTTGGGAATTGTTTTGTTTGACAATATTTCAAATCATACCTATCCGAATCAGCAATCGTAAAATTAAATGCCTTCCCTGACCAAGTAAAATGGAGTTCAAGCCAGTTCTCTTCCACAGCTTTGCCATCTAGAATTTCCTAGGTATAGAAATGTCATGAAATCCGACTTTCAGTACGCTAGAATACCCACCGCATTTGTGCTAGGCCCAGCCTTCTGGCATTCTGGTGCAGGATCATGGCACGCCATTACGTGCAAACTTAGCCTAAGGTGAGTGTCGCGTGAGTGTCGCGCTCAACGCAATATTGAGAGACGTATAAGAGAACAAAGTTGGATTAGTCATCAACCCTGACCACAGATAATGCTCTAAGCCGACGTCGCGCATATTGGGTTGTGGGTTTTTTTAGCCTCCATCTATGTCAGAGCCCTCTGCAACCAGTGAGTTGAAAAAGTCATTGGCGGCGCATGTCTCAATGTTTCAAATTAGGCAAGAAAGATGGTCCTAATTATGCATGGGAGCGCGTTCGGTACCTCACAAGATTGCTTGCAGATTCTGTGACGCGGAGGAAGTCCAGGAGTTTTGAACCTGGAGACATCGCTTGTTGTAATGGGAGCATAGAATTGGCTTTCTACGACCACTTAAAGGAATTACAGATTCCCTTGGGGAGATGGGAAAGAGAAAAATCTCTGAACAAGCCTGCTCGTTACTGCGTTATCAACAAGCGGTTAGAGACCGGATACTACGAGGTCTTTCTCATGACGACGTTTGGACAAGCGCGAACATTTGACGAACTTGGTCCGATAGCACACAAATACGGAGTTCCTGTTGGTGGCATGAATTGGTTCGAGGATATAAGTCCAATCAAGACGTTTCCTGGATACTTTGGTTGGGAAAGGAAGTCTTTCATCTTCGCGATCCCAACATTGGCAAAAGAAGTCATTTCTGCAGCATTACCGCGAACAGCACGACTCGTTCCTGGGGAACTCGAAAGGCTGAGGTGGATTTCTGAATATAAAATGAAGGCAAGTTCCAATGTATTATCTCTCATTGATTTTTCCTTAATTGTTGACAGAATACCAGCCGAGTTCATCGAATGGTTCGTAGGTCCCTCTTTCACGGTGATTTATACAAATTTGGTGCTTCTTCAATTTCGCTTGATGAAGAGCAAGATGATTTTACACCTCTGGAAGAAGAAGAGGTTGTCGTTATAGATGTGGAGATGGAGGGATCACAGCCGTCACTTTCTCAATCGATGTTGCCGGATCATCATCTTAGAACAAAGAGATTCACACTTCCTATTCGCCATGACTTGAACTGGGTGCTGAACTACGCTTCAACTGACATTTCCGGCTACTCGACCTTCTTGAACAGTCGTGGATTATATCGCTGTGGACCAATCCACCTGGCTGCCCCATTTATTACACAAAACAAAGGATCTCCACGACCTATCTTACTCCCGAGACCGTATTATTCGCCTCATCTTCGAATTGGCATTAACGCGATCTCGCGAACTTTGCGATAACAAGCGGAACGCACTGGGCTCGTTTTTATATTTCCAGTTGGGCGACACTGCCAATCACTGTGTGAAACGTGCCCAGAGTGGAAGAGTCTGCTCAATAAAGGGTGAGCATCGTGCACTTTTGCGAAATTGCGGAATGGTCTCACTCGACACGTTTGCTTTCCTGACTGTCATAGATGAGGACGATTTTAGAGGCGAAAGAATATCTGTAGGTGGATCATACGACCAGCCCGCGTTTTCCGCCACTGTAATCCGGTTGTGAGATCTGTTTCAGACGGTACTAGAGACTGATTCACCTGTTACCACTTCCTCCTTTGACCAATCTAGATAGCCACATGCTAAAGGCAACGGCAGTGAAGTGTAGGCTTTGGACAGCAATTCAAATGTTCGGCGTCGGAAAGCCTCTGGAAGAGAGTTTCAGATGCACAGCAGATAGAAATTTAGTTGTTACCCATAAAGGCCGTAATCATTGCTACGATGATAGATGCTAGTTTACTGTCAGGGAATGTGGGTTGTTCAACGAGGTTGAGTATTCCGCGTGCTTGGTCGTATACTCGAATGTGATTGCGATTTGCAGTGGCAAATATGAGAGGTAAAAGCGATCCGGATAAAGGATGTGCCAAAAGATTTTCAGGGAGTCTGAGGAGTGCATATGTTGCCGCCGGCCTGAACGATGAGGGCTCAGATTTAACTCGAGATGTGGTCTGCGTCGACACTCACGTATCATCGAGCACAAGGTGTCCCAGCACCAAAGGAACAACTAGAAGAAACCGTGATAGGTGCTGATCACTACCAGTCTTCAAATAATGATTTATAAAAGGCCTCAGGAAGAAGAAGGAAAAATTACAATGAAATCAAGCTGTTCGGTTGTGCTAACCAGTTTGGCGTAATCATTCCTCTGGATACAGTCAACGATTGAAGGCAAAGCATTCTGATAGATATCTGGACGAGTTTCAAGTACAACCTGCGAGGAAGCAGATCGCACCTGATTCGAACGTGCCTGGTCCTGTAGTTCAACTGGGCTTGTTGCTGGTGGAGTGGGAGGTCCTGTCATTGTGAACTAGCAAACCGATGCTGTTTGTGTTTATCATCTGAACTGATCATAACAACGCCACAACTAAGAACTTGCTTTCAAATGGACGCTACTGAGGAGATCGAATCCATATTGTACATTGCACGCGAGGTTTCTGGTGTGTCCCTGTTCCACTACATACAATGGATTACTTACATCCATTTTACTTATAGTTTATAAAATACCACCTCGCAACACCAATGAAGGATATCGAGCCAACGATTGGGGAGATCTTGCAGTCCCACTCTGGAAGGGAAGACTTCGTATAATCGAAAACTCAAAAGGTGTCGCTTTGCATCTAGAGGATGTTCAGACAGGTGAAGGCGTATAAACGTTGGAACTCTTGCTTGAGAAGCTAACAGGGTCGCATGCGCAGGCGAATGTACGACTCTTGCCTGAAATTCACTACATCTACATTGACGCATCCAAGTATTTGCCAGAGCAGAGTATGATATAGAACGGCCATCGGTTGAAGCCGTCTTGGATTCTTCCCGATATTTTGTAATACGGGTTGAGGATTCTGGTAGGAAGGCGTATATTGGCCTGGGTTTTTCGGAGCGAAGTGATAGCTTTGACTTCAGTGAGGTTTAAAACCATTTTGATCCATCTCATTGATGATCTTTCAGACGTTGCTCTCCAAGATTACACGAAGTACATTTTTACACAGCTATGGAATCCAGTGCTTTGCTTACTCCTGGTTTCGTAGACGCCGTCGAGCCCTGTTAAACCCCATTACTGATGTTGCCCAACCTTCCCCTCATCTCCCTGCAGGCCCCAAGAAAGATTATAGTCTAAAAGAAGGACAGACATTTTCTATCGCAATCCCCGGCCACGCCCGACCCACTACATTGGCCAGTCAGACTTCATCGGTTAACAACGCTATTCCCCTTCTCCCCCCACCTCCTACTGCTTCTAGGAAGCGTTAACAACCCTCTAGCAGACGCGTTCCCATAGTACACAATTGACTTGTTGAGTTTTGGAATATGACAACCTATTTTGGCTGAACTCTCGCCTGAGTGCGGAAATTTGAGACTGATCTCATCATTAGAGAAGTCATTTTCATGAGGGTTTTACCATAGGTGCCCACGGAACAAGTCGCAGTTGCCACTGTCTTCTTGCGTTCTCATTTTTGACCACGTTACCATGCCTGCTGTGATTTACCAGTGTGATTATGTAAGACATGGTCATGTATATAATCAACTGCATTCTCTGACTCCATTTCAGATTTTCTCGAAAATGTTTACCAGAGCCTCGCACACCCATACAAGACGAGTAGTGGCATTGATATCGAAGGCGAAATCTCGCTCGTTTGTTCAACCATCCGTAGCTGACAGGGCGAGCGTTGTGGATGTGCCGTCAACATACCAGGATGACAATCTCTTCACGCCGCGACCAGGTGAGCCTTTTTGCATTGTTTCTTTCTCTTCTCTCGTTGACTTATTGGTGCAGATATGCTAGGTTTCAAGCTCGAAGTCCCTCGCTCCGATGAATCTGTACAAAAGAGAACACGTCCAATTTATCTCGATTTACAGGTGGAGTTGGTTTTTCTTACAGCTCCGTGAAATCTCACGAAGTGAACAGGCTACCACTCCTGTTGACCCTCGTGTGCTTGATGCAATGCTTCCTTATTTTACTGAACAATTTGGCAATCCTCACAGTCGTACCCATGCCTATGGATGGGAAGCCGAACAGGCGGTCGAAACAGGCCGAAAGGTAAAATATCGACGCAATGGGCTCATGTCTCTGAAAGTTTACGCCATTTTCAGCAAATAGCGGATTTGATTGGAGCAGACGCGAAGGATATTGTGTTTACATCGGGTGCAACAGAGTCCAATAACATGGCTATCAAGGGTGTTGCCCGCTTCCACAAGGAAAAAAAGCGTCATGTTATTACGACGCAAACAGTGAATTTACACGTTCTAGCCAAATTCACAGCCTTATCATTGGTTTAGGAGCATAAATGCGTCCTGGATTCTTGCAGGAAACTTGGAGAAGAAGATTTTGACATCACATATCTGCCTGTTCAACAAAACGGTGTCATCAGACTCGAGGATTTAGATGCCGCAATCCGACCTGACACATCTCTTGTGTCTATAATGGCTGTAAACAACGAGACAGGCGTCATTCAACCTTTGAAGGAGATTGGTGCTATAGTTCGCAAGCACCGAGGTGTATACTTCCACACGGACGCTGCTCAGGCAATTGGAAAAATTCCTTTGGATGTGAATGAGATGAATATCGATTTGATGAGCATATCCGGCCACAAAATCTATGGACCCAAGGGTATTGGAGCTTGTTACGTACGCAGGAGGCCAAGGGTGAGGTTGGAGCCCATCCTTAGTGGTGGAGGACAGGAACGTGGCCTGCGCAGTGGCACCGTGCCTACGGCTCTGGTTGTTGGAATCGGGGAGGCTGCACGCATTGCTCAAAAGGAAATGTCGGTGAGTTCAAATGTCGTTGTCCCTTTCGATGATGAAACTTTGCACACATATCAACGATGAGTTGAGTGGTTATTTTGCGAGTGATTTACGACTTTGCATCTTTTCTCCAGCTCAGCCGTGAACTCCTTGCAGGGGTGCTGATTTAATGAATTTTCGAAATTCCCTTTTTTTGTATACTAATTTCTGTTGTTTCTTCACTGATAGACAGATCATGCGCGCATCAAGGAACTTTCAGACCGTTTGATAAGCAAGATCAACGAAAGCATTGGACATGTTGTGAGGAATGGAGATCCTGACGGCTATCCTGGATGCGTAAACCTCAGCTTCTCATACGTTGAGGGCGAAAGTCTGTTGATGGCTCTCAAGGTAGGTGCATTTTACTGAAACCACTAGGTGTACTTGACTCAAGTCATTCAGGAAATTGCCTTATCATCTGGTAGCGCCTGCACTTCAGCCTCCCTTGAACCTTCTTATGTGTTGCGGGCTCTCGGTTGGTATTCTGTTCATCTAGCTCAAGAACCTAAATTGACGCTCTTTCCAGGAGCCGCAGAAGATATGGCCCACTCATCACTTCGATTCGGAATTGGCCGATTTACTACCGAAGCTGAAATTGATTTCGTGGTGGATAGGATTATAAAAACAGTGCACCGTCTTCGTGAGATGAGGTATTTTTTGTATTAATTCCGCTTTCGCAAAACTGACTTGTTTCCCGCAGCCCGCTCTGGGAAATGGTGCAAGAGGGTATTGATTTGAAGTCGATTGACTGGTCTCAGCATTAAACATTTTCTTTCATACGTATTGTACATGCTTTTTTTGAATTCTTTAACCTTTTCCTGATGGAAATTCTGAAGTGGTGCTGGTGCTATTTGAGTTTGTTCAAGTCTGTGTTGGATATAATTATCTCATTCAGACAAGTGGAATACAAACATGAATAACACCTGTGGAAGAGGAAAAATTTACAGCCCAGTAAAAAACTATGAGCAGATCCTGATGTTGATAAACTCTTCCAGTCGCCAAAGCTGAGGATCACTTGGCACACTCAAAGCGCCTTGCCTTGAAAACAGGCAACCTGTGAAGTCCCTTGGCCCTAGGATTTTGTTCAACAGAGCGTGGTCCGTGCCCTGGGATTGTTGGTCTACTTTAAATTTATTGATGGAAGTTGAAACTCAGCAACTTGACTCTTGTCCTTGAACCACCATGTCGAGACGTCTTTACCTTGGCAGTCGGTATTTGCTCTTATATTCCATTCCATTTTCTGACATTTGCGCGTAGGACTGCCGCCTGATACTCGTTCCGAAGAAGTATCGAAATTTTTCGATGGATACGGACGCATAGTCGATGTTCGTGTTATGACTGGTGCGTAACTTCATGCCTCTTGTCGAAACTTTGTTTCCAGCTGTCAACAGGCTTTGGCTTTGTCGAGTTTGAGAGTCCTAAGGTTAGATTCTCAACGAATCGCTGAGGGCATTGTTAACACAACGTTATACTAGGATGCCGAAGATGCCCTTCACAACTTCAATGGAAAAGCCTTCAACGGAACAAAGTAAATTTCATTTTTTGTTCCCACGAGAATATCGACTCATTTGTTTCTTGAAGCATTGTTGTTGAGTTCGCAAAGGAGTCTCGTCCTCGACGTGAACCCTACGAGGACAGAAGGTATGTTTCTGGTTGCCGCTGGAAATTTCAACGTCACTAGTGAGAAGCTCCCGCAGCGGACCCAGAACTCGCAGGCCACCCGGCATCCGCCTGATTGTTTCCGGTATTTCTCGTGACACTAGCTGGCAGGTATGGATCATTTCTGTCATTCCTCGTACAGGTCCCTTGGCCACTTGGTTCACTTGGAGCCCTGCGACAAGGATTGGACTGGCGATCTCTTTTGTTCCTTGGATCTGACGTTATCTTCCCTGGACTCAATGGCTCAATGGCTGGATCTCCCTAATTACTTCTTACCATTCATAGGATCTAAAGGATTTTGGTCGAGACGCCGGAAGTGTTTCTTTTGCCGACGTTGATCGCGACTTCCCTGGTCAAGGGTGTGTAATCTACTCTAGAGCCGAATCTTACCTTACCGCTTTTAAATTACAGAGTTCTTGAGTATTTATCCCGAGAGGATGCTGACCGCGCAGTCAGCGACTTGGATGGTAAGGACCTTCGCGGGAAGCCCGTTCGCGTCAGTCTTGATGAGTCTGTTCGTCGTCGATTTCTTGATATTCAGTTACTTTGATCCCAATGTTATCGACAGCGCTCGGGTCCCGATAATTATCGTCGGGATGATCGTCGGGATGACAGAGATCGTAGAGACGACCGTTATGACAGACACCGTCGTGATCGGACCAGGTCTCCTCCCCGCCGTGGCGATTTCGATGGTCGCCGAGCCAGGTCACCTCCGAGGAGGGAACATGATGATAGAAAGCCTCCAGGGTACGATGATTACCGGCGAGGAGGCTATGATGACCGCAGACCACCTGATTATTATGATGACCGCCGTAGGGATGATTTTGACAGAAGACGCGATGATAGAAGACGCGATGAAAAAGAAGATCGTTATGAAGATAGGGCTGCAAGGCCTGCGAACGGTGATGGATGGCGTTGAGGATTTTTTAGCAAAAGATTTTGTGTTGTGGAGAAAAATTGCGCGTTGTTCTCTGATTGCTTTCCCTTCGTATATTGGATTTCTCCATCGTTGTGGTGTAACCGTCGTTTACCGGGACCCCGTGTACTTCTCTAATGGTTGGTCAACTCTCCGGAGTCGCATTTGGTTCGGCTGCGTTTCTCAAGGACTTGTTCTTTGGACCTCCAAATGTTAAGGGCGTTCTCTTGTAACGGTTATTATGAAGGTATGCTTTCTGGCCTCACCGGGCTCACCCACTGGGAGAAGGATTAGTCTTGCGTTGAACTCTGATTTGCACTCATAAAATCCCCTGGTGCCTCCTTACACAACTCCCCGGAGCCTTCCTCGATTGTCTGAGGAACGAGTATATTGTATTATTGTACTAGTTTGTAAATAATTTGTGATCCGTTTTCTATTCCCAACCAATCCAAGGGTCGCGAATCATCTCGCGTGTCAAGTACAGAAAGTGAACCGTCCCTCATTCGCAACCAGCAGCTTATTTTCGTCTGTCGGATGTCGCATTTGAAAGTTTTGGATATTTTCAAGCGCAAGGTTTTAAGAGACATGTTGGGGAGAACTTGTACCAAATATTTTTGAGAATAG
>Ga0307514_10006320_pt1 | contig 10353 bp, 8 predicted proteins | sample 16_EM_MG_FD_203088 | JGI IMG/M metagenome (GOLD analysis project Ga0307514, IMG submission 203088) | Populus trichocarpa ectomycorrhiza microbial communities from riparian zone in the Pacific Northwest, United States - 16_EM | ecosystem: Host-associated > Plants > Roots > Unclassified | place... | reverse complement strand
AGCAGGTTGGGCGTCACGCCCACCAGCACGATGGGCACGAAGTCGCGCTCGACGTTGTAGTTGAGCTTGGGTTGCAGGCTGGGCGCGAGGGCGTGGCTGTTGATGTGGGCCATCAGCAGCACGCTGCCGTCGCTGGGCTGCTGTGCCACGTAGTCGGCGGCCAGCACACCGGCCACGCCGGCCTTGTTCTCGATGACGATCTGCTGGCCCCACATCACGCTGAGCTTCTGCCCCACCACACGGGCCAGCGCGTCGGTGCCGCCCCCGGGCGGAAAGCCCACGATGATGCGGATCGGGCCGCTGGGCAACTCCTGCGCGTACAGCCGCGGTACGCCGAGAGTGGCGACACCGGCCGCGGCGGCTCGGAGGATGGAACGACGATGCATGCTGGGCTCCTGGTCTGCAAAGGTAAAGGTTGGGTTCAGTGATCTCGATGATAGGAGCCGTTCAGGCCGCCACCTTCAGCGCGGCTCGTTGCGTGGGATGCGCGGCAAAGAAATCCATCGCAGCCTGCACGCCGCTGCCCGCCAGCGGCACGCCCGCAAGCTTCAGGCCCATCTCGACGCCCGAGAGCGCCGCCATCAGCGTGAGGTCGTTGCAATCGCCCAGGTGGCCGATGCGGAACATGCGGCCCTTCACCCTGCCGAGGCCGGTGCCCAGAGACAGGTCGAAGCGGTCGTGGATCAGCTTGCGGATCTGGTCGGCGTCGACGCCAACGGGCGTGACCACCCCGGTGAGCACCGGCGAGTACACCTTGGCGTCGGCGCACTGGATCGGCAGGCCCCAGGCCTGCACCGCGCTGCGCACGCCTTGGCCCCAACGCTGGTGGCGGGCGAACACCGTGTCCAGCCCCTGCTGGAGCAGCATGTCGAGCGCCTCGCTCAAACCGTAGAGCAGGTTGGTGTTGGGTGTGTACGGCCAGTAGCCGCTCTTGTTCATCTCGACAATCTCGTCCCAGGCCCAGAAGGCCTTGGGCAGCTTGGCCTGCTTGCTGGCTTCGATCGCCTTCGGCGACAGCGCGTTGAAGCTGATGCCGGGCGGCAGCATCAGGCCCTTCTGCGAGCCGCTCACGGTCACGTCGACGCCCCATTCGTCGTGGCGGTAGTCGGCGCTGGCCAGCCCGGAGATGGTGTCGACCAGCAGCAGCGCCGGGTGCTTGGCGATGTCGATCGCGCGGCGCACGGCGGCGATGTCGGAGGTGACACCGGTCGAGGTTTCGTTGTGCACCACGCACACCGCCTTGATCGCATGGCCGGTGTCGGCGCGCAGGCGCTTCTCGATCACCTCGGCGTCGACGCCATGGCGCCAGGCGACCGGCAGGCCGGTGGCGGCATCGACACCGGGCAGGCTCAGGAACTCGGGTTTGAGACTCAGGCGCAGCGCCATCTTCTGCCACAGCGAAGCGAAGTGGCCGGTCTCGAACATCAGCACCGAATCGCCGGGGCTCAGCACGTTGACGAGTGCGGCTTCCCACGCACCGGTACCCGAGGCCGGGTAGATCACGACCGGGTACTTGGTGCGAAAGATCTGGCGGATGCCGTCGAGCACCTTCAGGCCGAGCACGCCGAACTCGGGGCCGCGGTGGTCGATGGTGGGCAGGCTCATCGCCCGCAGGATGCGGTCGGGCACGGGGCTCGGGCCGGGGATCTGCAGGAAGTGGCGGCCGCTGGGGTGGTTGTTGAGAAGCAGCATGGGGTTCTCCGTGGCAAGCCTCAAGTTTTGCATACAAAATTCATTTGTCAAACAAGCTCACCTATACTGAGTTTCACAAATCGTCTTGCAGATTTGCATACGGTCAGGGCTTTTCCATGGCAGAGATCATTTCCATTCCGCGGCAGGTGCTGCACCACGAGGTAGCCGTGCGCCTGCGCCAGCGCATCGTCGAAGGCCACCTGGCGCCGGGTGCCAAGCTCAACGAGCGCGAGCTGAGCGAGTCGCTGCACGTGTCGCGCACGCCGCTGCGCGAAGCCATCAAGATGCTCGCGGCCGAAGGTCTGGTGGAGCTGCTGCACAACCGCGGCGCCGTGGTGGCGCAGATGTCGCAACAAGACGTGGCCGACGCCTTCGAGGTGATCGCGGGGCTGGAAGGCCAGTCCGGCGCGCTCGCCGCGCAGCGCATCACCGACGGCGAACTCGCCGAGATCCGCGCGCTGCACTACGAGATGCTGGCCGCCTACACGCGGCGCGACCTGCCCACCTACTACAGCATCAACGCGCAGATCCACACGCTGATCAACGCAGCAGCGCGCAACCCGGTGCTCACGCAGACCTGGCGCACGGTGAATGCACGCCTGCAGGCCTTGCGCTTTCGCTCCAACGTCGACGAAGCGAAGTGGAAACGCGCCGTGAAGGAACACGAGCGCATGGTCGAGCTGCTGGCACAGCGCGACGCGAACGCCATGCGCGAACTCATGGTCCAGCACCTGGAGCACAAGCGCGATGCGGTGCTCGAGCTGATGCGCGTGGGCCAGGCCCAAGCATGAATGCCCCGCTGCCTCCCGAGGTGGCGCGCGCCGCCCCGGACACCGCCGAACTGGCCCGACGCCTGGCCAAGGAAACCGAAGGCGAGGTGATGTTCGACGCCGCCTCGCGTGGCCGCTACGCCACCGATGCGTCGATCTACCAGATCATGCCGCTGGGCGTGTTCGTGCCCAAGACCGCAAGCGACGTGGCCACTGCGCTCGCCATCGCCCGCGACATGAAGGCACCGCTGCTGCCGCGCGGCGGCGGCACCTCGCAATGCGGGCAGACCACCGGCCCGACGCTGGTGATGGACTTCAGCAAGCACCTGCGGCAGATGCTGTCGCTCGACCTCGTCAACGCCACCACCGTGGTCGAGCCCGGCATCGTGCTCGACCACCTGAACGCGCAGCTCAAGCCGCACGGCCTGTGGTACCCGGTGGACGTGTCGACCAGCGCGCAGGCCACGCTGGGCGGCATGGCGGGCAACAACTCGTGCGGCAGCCGCAGCATCGCCTACGGCAACATGGTGCACAACGTGGTCGGCGCCGACGCGTGGCTGGCCGACGGCAGCAGCGTGTCCTTCGGCCCGCTGGCCAAGCTCGGCGCGAAAGAGCGCGGCATTGCCGACTTCGTGCGCGGACTGGCCGACTCGCTCGCCCCCGAGATCGACGAGCGCTGGCCCACCGTGCTGCGCCGCGTGGCCGGCTACAACCTCGACATCTTCCGCCCGCGCAGCGAGCGGCCGTACACGAGCGACGGCAGCGTGAACCTCGCGCACCTGCTGGTGGGCGCCGAAGGCACGCTCGCCGTCACGCGCAGCCTCACGCTCAAGCTGGCGCCGCTGCCGCGCGCCAAGGTACTGGGCGTCGTCAACTTCACGAGCTTTCACACGGCGATGGATTCGGCCCAGCACATCGTGAAGCTCGGGCCGAGCGCGGTGGAGCTGGTCGACCGCACGATGATCGAGCTCTCGCGCGCCAACCCGGCCTTCCGCCCGGTGATCGAGAAGGCGCTGATCGGTGCGCCGGCGGCCATCCTGCTGGTCGAGTTCAGCGGCGACGACAAGGCGGCGCTGCTGCGCCAGCTGCAATCGCTGGTGGAACTGATGGGCGACCTGGGCCTGACCGGCAGCGTGGTCGAGATGCCCGACGAAACGCCGCAGAAAGCGCTGTGGGAAGTGCGCAAGGCCGGGCTCAACATCATGATGAGCCTGAAGGGCGACGGCAAGCCGGTGAGCTTCATCGAAGACTGCGCGGTGCCGCTCGAACACCTGGCCGAATACACCGACGGCCTGACCGAAGTCTTTCAACGCCATGGCACGCGCGGCACCTGGTACGCGCACGCCTCGGTCGGCACGCTGCATGTGCGGCCGATTCTCGACATGCGGCGCGACGGCGCAAAGCACATGCGCCAGATCGCCGAAGAAGCCGCCGTGCTGGTGCGCAAGTACCGCGGCGCCTACAGCGGCGAGCATGGTGACGGGCTGTGCCGCGGCGAGTGGATCCGCTGGCAGTTCGGCCCGCGCATCGACGACGCGTTCCGCGCGATCAAGAACCACCTCGACCCCGAGCACCTGCTCAACCCCGGCAGGATCATCGACCCGCCGAAGATGGACGAGGCGAGCCTGTTCCGCTTCCCGCCGAGCTACCGCACCATCGCGCTGAAGCCGGTGCTCGACTGGTCGGCGTGGAACGTGCAGAACGACCCGGCGACCGAGACCACCACCGCGCCGGGCACGGGAGGCGACAGCACCGGCGGCTTCGCCAAGGCGGTGGAGATGTGCAACAACAACGGCCACTGCAGGAAGTTCGACGCCGGCACCATGTGCCCGAGCTACCGCGTCACGCGCGACGAGCAGCACCTCACGCGGGGCCGCGCGAACACCTTGCGGCTGGCTCTGTCGGGCCAACTGGAGGGTTACGCAAGAGAGGATGCCTTCACCAGCGAGCCCGTCAAAGAAGCGCTCGACCTGTGCGTGGGTTGCAAAGGCTGCAAGCGCGATTGCCCGACCGGTGTCGACATGGCACGCATGAAAACCGAGTTCACCGCGCACTACAAGGCGCGCCACGGCCACACGCTGCGCGACCGCGTGATTGCGCACCTGCCGCGCTACGCGCATCTCGCGAGCCGCGTCCCGTTCCTGCTGAACCTGCGCAATCGCGTGCCGCTGCTGGGCCGCCTGGGCGAACGCATGCTGGGCTTCTCTGCCAAGCGCAGCCTGCCGCGCTGGCGGCGCGACACCTTCTGGAGCGTGGCCGGCTCGCTGCGCCTGGCCAGCGCCGCGGAAGCGCTGGCCGCGCCCAAGGCCGTGGTGCTGTGGGTCGACACCTTCAATGGCACTTTCGAGACCGAGAACGCCCGGGCCGCCGTGCGCGTGCTGCAAGCAGCCGGTTATGCCGTGCATGCGCCGCAGCGGCCCGCCGGCCAGAGCGGGCACCTGTGCTGCGGCCGCACCTACCTGTCGACCGGCATGGTCGACGAAGCCACGGCCCGTGCGCGCGAACTGCTCGACGTGTTGCTGCCTTTTGCACAGCGCAACATCGCCGTCGTCGGCCTCGAGCCGTCGTGCCTGCTGTCGCTGCGCGACGAAACGCTGGTGATGGGCCTGGGCGACGCAGCGCAGACGGTGTCGCAGCAGGCGTTCATGTTCGAAGAGTTTCTTGCGCGGGAAGCCAAGGCGGGCCGCTTTGCGCCCGCGCTCAAGCCGGCGACGCAGGCGATGCGCGTGCATGGCCATTGCCACCAGAAGGCCTTCGGCGCGATCCAGCCGGTGATGGACGTGCTGAAGCTCATCCCCGGTGCCGCACCCGAGCTGATCGAGAGTTCGTGCTGCGGCATGGCCGGCAGCTTCGGCTACGAGGCCGAGCACCACACGGTGTCGATGCAGATGGCCGAACTGAGCCTGCTGCCCGCGGTGCGTGCCGCGCCCGATGCGTTGATCGTGGCCGACGGCGCGAGCTGCCGCCACCAGATCGCCGATGGCGCTGCGCGCGAGGCGCAGCACGTGGTACGCGTGCTCGCCGCACACCTGGCCTGACCCATCGGAGTTTCCACAAGGCCGGGGGGCTTACGTAGTTTCCGTCATGGCGGGGAGCGCCGGGGCTGTCGACAATGGCACGTCCATATAGATTGCTCCTCGAAAGGAAGCCCCATGAAGCGCCTTCTGCTCAGCCTGCTGGCCCCCCTTGCGGTCACCAGCGCCTTCGCCGAATTTCCCGACAAGACCATCACCGTCGTGGTCCCGTTCTCGGCCGGCGGCCCCACCGACAAGGTCGCCCGCGACTTCGCCGAAGCCGTGCGCAAGCCGCTGGGCGGCCAGGTGGTCGTGATCGACAACGTGGCCGGTGCCGGCGGCACGCTGGGCACCGCCAAGGTGGCCAAGGCCTCCCCCGATGGCTACACGCTGCTGCTCACGCACATCGGCATGGCGACCGCGCCGGGGCTGTACCGCAACCTGCAGTTCAAGCCGCTCGAAGACTTCGAGTTCCTCGGCATGATCGCCGACGTGCCGATGACGCTGATCGGCCGCCCGACGCTGGAAGCCAAGAACTACGCCGAGCTGGCCACCTGGATCCAGTCCAACAAGGGCAAGGTCAACATCGCGAATGCCGGCGTGGGCTCCGCGTCCCACCTGTGCGGCATGCTGCTGCAGAGCACGCTGAAGGCCGACATGACCACGGTGCCGTACAAGGGCACGGCCCCGGCGATGAACGACCTGCTGGGCGGGCAAGTCGACATCATGTGCGACCAGACCACCAACACCACCGGGCAGATCGAAGGCGGCAAGGTGAAGGCCTATGCCGTCACCACCAGCAAGCGCCTCACCACCCCGGCGCTGGCCAAATTGCCCACGCTCGACGAAGCCGGCGTCAAGGGCTTCAACGTGACCATCTGGCACGGGCTGTACGCCCCCAAGGGCACGCCGAAGCCCGTGCTCGACAAGATCAACGCCGCACTGAAGCTCGCCCTGAAAGACAGCGCGTTCATCAAGAACGAAGAAGCGCTCGGTGCCGTGGTCGCGTCCGATGCTCGCGTCAACCCTGCCGAACACAAGAAGTTCGTCGAGGCCGAGATCAACAAGTGGACGCCGATCATCAAGGCCAACGGCCAATACGCTGATTGAGTGAGGCCCCCCAGTCGCTTCGCTCCTGCCCCCGAGGGGCGCCGCCTGGCGGACCGGCAAAGCCGGCTCCGCTGGCGTTGCTTGAGGGGCGCGTTGCTTCGCTTGCGCGCTTCGATCAACCGCGCAGCGTGATGGGGATGGTCACCGGGCCGTCGTTGACGAGGTGGACCTGCATGTCCGCGCCGAATTCACCTGAGGCGACGATGGGGTGCTGCGCTCGGGCTGTGGCGAGCACGCGTTCGTAGAGTTGACGTCCCAGCTCTGCAGGCGCTGCGCCGGTGAAGCTGGGGCGGTTGCCGGCCGAGGTGTCGGCTGCGAGCGTGAACTGGCTGACGATCAGCAGGCCGCCTTGTACGTCAACCACGCTGCGGTTCATCTTGCCGGCTTCATCTGAGAACACGCGCAGCTTGAGCAGCTTGGTCACGAGCTTGTCTGCGATGGCTTCGGTGTCCGCGGGCTCGGCGCATACCAATACGAGCAGTCCATGATCGATGGCTCCGACGATGCGGCTTGCCACCTCGACACGCGCCTGCGTCACGCGCTGAACGACGGCGATCACGTCAACGGTCCATGCGCTTGAGTTCGTCGCCCAGCAAGCGTACCGCAGGCACGACGCGGCCATCGTCAAAGCGGATCAGATACGGCTCGCCGCTGGTGCTCGACTTGGATGCAATCTGCTCGATGAATTGCTGCGCTGTGTTCACATGCTCACCCATCTTGCTGAACTTGCTGCGCAGGAATTTGGCGGCGTCCTGGGGCGAATAGTCGCTGCCGTTGCGCACGAAGTAGACGCCTTTCTGAGCTTCCACGAACTGGATCAATCGCTCGATGCGCGCCAACTCGGCAGGGGGTGGCGCGCCCCATGCCGTCGCGGCCGTCAGCAGCAAGCCCAACACCAAAGAGCGGCGGCGCATGCTCAAGTCAGCGTGACGCGCGCGAACTTGCGCTTGCCCACTTGCACGACGTAGGTGCCGGCGGCGAGCTTCAGGCCCTTGTCGCTGACGGCGCTGCCGTCGATGCGCACGCCATTGCCTTCGATCAGGCGCGTCGCCTCGCTGCCCGACGGCGCGAGCCCGGCCTGCTTGAGCAAGGCCCCGATGCCGAGCGGCGCACCGCTGAGCGTCACTTCGTCGATCACATCGGGCACCCCGCCTTTGGCCCGGTTGTTGAAGTCGGCCTCAGCCGCCTCGGCCGCAGCGGCGCTGTGAAAGCGCGTGGTGATTTCCTTGGCAAGCTGCACTTTCGCGTCTTTCGGGTTGCGACCGCCTTCGACCTCAGACTTCAGCTTCGCAATCTCGGCTTCAGGGCGGAAGCTCAGCAGATTGAAATACCTCCACATCAACACATCGTTGATCGACAGCAGTTTGGCGAACATGTCGTTCGCCGGCTCGGTCACGGCGATGTAGTTGCCCTTGCTCTTGGACATCTTCTCGACGCCGTCGAGCCCTTCGAGCAGCGGCATGGTCAAGATGCACTGCGGCTCCTGGCCGTATTCGCTTTGCAGCGCTCGGCCCACCAGCAGGTTGAACTTCTGGTCGGTGCCACCGAGTTCGAGGTCGCTCTTGAGTGCCACCGAGTCGTAGCCCTGCATCAGCGGGTAGAGGAACTCGTGCACGCTGATCGGCGTGCCGTTCTTGAAGCGCTCATGAAAGTCGTTGCGCTCCATCATGCGCGCCACGGTGTAGCGCGACGCGAGCTGGATCATGCCGCGCGCGCCCAGCGGGTCGCTCCACTCGGAGTTGTAGCGAATCTCGGTCTTGGCGGGGTCGAGCACCAGGCTCGCCTGCTTGTAGTAGGTCTGCGCGTTGGCTTCGATCTGCTCGCGTGTGAGCGGCGGGCGGGTGGTGTTGCGGCCCGACGGGTCGCCGATCATGGAAGTGAAGTCGCCGATCAGGAAGATCACCGTGTGCCCCAGGTCCTGGAGCTGGCGCATCTTGTTCAACACCACCGTGTGGCCGATGTGGATGTCCGGCGCGGTCGGGTCCAGGCCCAGCTTGATGCGCAGTGGCACGCCCGTTGCTTCTGACCTGGCAAGCTTGGCCACCCAGTCAGCTTCTGGCAACAGTTCGTCACAGCCGCGCCGGCTGATCGCCAGGGCTTCGAGAACCTTGTCAGTGATGGGGTGCTTGGGAGGGGCGGCCGGGGTTTCGGACTGAGACATGAGGCGTTCGGAATCGTGGGGGATTTCCAGAAATTGGGGAAAAGGGTGGCCGCTATACTGCGCCGCACCCGACGGACAACCCCGTGAAACAGGGGCTCGCCAAGCGCTCACGATTCTAGTGGAGCCCGGCGAGCATCAAGACCAACCAGAGTGCCTGCCTTGCTGCAGCGCTTGCAGACAGGGCCTCGCGGCCCCATGAACAAATTGAGTTCGTTGGCATCACTCCAACGCGCTGCGGCTCAGGCCTCCAAGCGCGTCACAGAATTCAGCGGCCGGCACCCGCGCACGCTCACCGGCGTGCTGGTCGCAGGCTTGATGGGCTTCGGCGTCACCGCCTTCGGCATTGCGCCACTGGCCCCGGATGCGGCCGACCTGCCGCGGCGTCTGGTGACGGAAATCGTCACCCCCGAGAACATTCCGTCGCAGCTCGAAGCCCTGGCCAGCCACTCGCTCGAGCTCTATCGCAGCGACCTGACCCGCAGCGCCGACACAGCCGACAGCCTGCTGGCGCGCCTGAATGTGGCCGACGCTGCCGCCGCAGCCTATCTGCGAAGCGACAAGATCGCACGCAAGCTGCTCGAAGGGCGCGCCGGCAAGATGGTTCGCGTCCGCACGTCGGCCTCGGGCGATCTCGAGGAACTGGTGGCCCGCTACCCCGCCGAGAACCCGGAACAGTTCGGCACGCACTTCTCTCGTTTGCGCGTGTCGCGTGTCGACGGCGTCTTGCAGGCGCAGGTCGAGGTGGCCGAGCTGGAAAGCCAGATGCGCCTGGGCAGCGGCACCATCCGCAGCTCGCTGTTTGCGGCGACCGATGAGTCGCGCATCCCCGATCCCATTGCCACGCAGATGGCCGAGATGTTCTCGACCGACATCGACTTCCATCGCGAGCTGCGCAAGGGCGACACCTTCACCGTCATCTACGAAGCGCTCACCGCCGACGGCGAGCCCATCACCTGGAACCAGGCTTCGGGCCGCGTGCTGGCCTCGGAGTTCGTCAACAATGGCCGCAACTATTCGGCCGTCTGGTTCAAAGACAGCAACGGCAAGGGCGGCTACTACGGCTTCGACGGCGAGAGCAAGCGTCGCGCTTTCCTCGCCAGCCCGATGGAGTTCTCGCGCGTGACCTCGGGTTTCTCGATGCGCTTTCACCCCATCCTGAAGAACTGGCGCGCGCACCTGGGCGTGGACTATGGCGCCCCGACTGGCACCGCAGTTCGCACGGTCGGCGACGGCATCGTCGATTTCGCGGGCTGGCAGAACGGCTACGGAAACGTGATCCAGATTCGCCACAGCAATGACCGCACCACGCTGTACGGCCACCTGAGTCGCATCGACGTGCGCAAGGGTCAGCACGTCGAGCAGGGCATGCGCATCGGCGCTGTCGGTGCCACGGGCTGGGCCACCGGGCCGCACCTGCACTTCGAGTTCCGCGTGAAGGGTCAGCACCAGGATCCGCTGGTGATTGCCAAGACCTCTGAAGCGATCGTGCTGTCTGCAGCCTCGCGGGCTCAATTCGCAACGATGGCGCAATCCATGCGCCAGCAGCTGCAAGCCGCCGAAGCCGCACCCAACAACACCGCGTACGTGGAATAAGCGCCCGTCCGTT
>Ga0307514_10006319_pt1 | contig 10353 bp, 9 predicted proteins | sample 16_EM_MG_FD_203088 | JGI IMG/M metagenome (GOLD analysis project Ga0307514, IMG submission 203088) | Populus trichocarpa ectomycorrhiza microbial communities from riparian zone in the Pacific Northwest, United States - 16_EM | ecosystem: Host-associated > Plants > Roots > Unclassified | place... | reverse complement strand
GCTCCGCCGGCGACGCTCTGCACCGTCTATAAGCGCAATCAGATCCACTATGCGCCCCCCGCCCAAGCGCGCTCCTACCCCCGAGAAACGAGTGCCTCTACTCGCTTCGAATAAACATAGACATAAACACTCTGCGTCCACGCACCCCGCACACCTCTCCTCCTCCACCATCACCGAAAAGGACAGGAAACGATACGAGGGTGTATGGGCCGCAAACCGCGGCTACCTCATGCACACCCTCACCCTCACCACCCCCCCACCCCCACCTCCTAGCGTGGTGGAGATGCTAACCGAGGGCGTTCACCCTCTAGTCGCCCGCGAGCTCTGGTCCCGAAGCCGCTTATCGGGAGATATCCTAGGCGAAATTTGGAGCCTGGTGGACCGCGGAGGAAAAGGGTGGTTGCGCAGGGAGGAGTTTGTTGTGGGAATGTGGTTGGTGGATAGAGGACTGCGTGGGAGGAAAGTCCCCATGGGGGGCGTCTCAGAGGGAGTATGGGCGAGTGTGAGGAGGATGCGAGTCAGTGTGGGTGGGTAATAGGCCCCAAATTTAGGTTTTAGTGGTTTATTTATGGGAAGGAATGGAGCAGGGAGGCACGAGGGGAGATACCAGGTGTTGTTCCTTGATTTACTCCCTTTTTTTTCTATCACATGGATGGATACTAGTAATTAGGTGGTGATGGTGGTGATGATATGATGGCGCCCCTTTCAAGGACATACTGTGTGTTGTAATTTGGGTTTTGGGTTTTCCATATACATAGTCTAGGCCCCACCCTGGACTTACCCTGACATCCCCTCTGGCAAACTAGCTGCCCACATAAGTATATCCCTCCCTCTCCTCCTTCTTCCACTGCACCCAAAAGAGTAATTACCCCCCCAGCGTGGCAGCTATAGGTACTGTGTTGGGTCTCCTTCTCCCCCTTTTTTCCCCGGCGGGGTTGGGGGCAAGGAAACTAGTGATATATACAGTGAAACACAAAACAATTTTATTCCCCCCCCAAAAAAAAAAAACCGGCAGGATATTTAGAGTGGGACATGTTACCCTCAGATCCAGTGTTCGTCCCATAGTTTTATATTAGCTACCAGCCACACGATTCCAAACCCAGCACAGATACTAGCAACTCGATGAGTAGTAAGTAGTGTGAGCGTCCTTCTTAGGAAAAGGCAACCTGAACCGGCTATTTTGCTCTGGAGTACTTACTTTACTTTGGAGATGGTGTTGAACAAAGTACATAGTCTTGCCATCACGGCATTACCGCATGCATATCAAGTACTACCTACCTACCCTGCCGCCTGACGGCATCAATATATCGCAATGGGGGGATAAAAACGTTAACCCCCACATCGATCGGCCGATCTGGAGTAACTCCAGACGAACTATAACACTGGGAAACGCAACCACATGGGGCGGTGAGTAATGTTCATTGGTAGATACGTAATTCCGTGAAATTAGAATTGGTAGAGTAGACCGCATACCGACAAGATTAGCCAGTAGCCGCGTTGATCTTGGGGCAAGAGTCCTGTGAACCTTGCTTCGGCCGATGCGACCTGGAGGTGTCGATATACATTGTAACATCCTATCCTATCCTATCCTAACTTCATTGTATGGTGTGGAGCCACCACGTACTGTACAGTATGTAGCCTGAGAAGCCCAATTTCTGGAGTAACACTCTGCCGGCTGATGGGGGAGGAGGTATGGGGGCAGGCAGGGGGGGGGAGGTTTGATTGAGAGGAACTCGGCCTGGGGAACCATACATGTATGGGCGCTGGCCGTGGATCGAAAAGTCTCCTGTTACAGTGATTGATAGATAGGCCTTATTGGATTTTATATACTGTATATATTAATAGAGACCATATGGGCAGATGGTAAGGTTCCCCAGATGCGGGGTTGACTGCACGTGCGCATCATTGCTAGGTGCCGGGGATCGGTGAATTGCATGTAGAGTAGAGTAGGTAGAGCAATATGGTACCCGGCCGGGCATCTCACGACACAAACTCTTCAATGTGCCTGGTCTCGGATTCTGTGGAAGAACCCGCTCCGCTCCCGAGCAATCGGTCCTGCAATATGGATTGAGCTAGGACATGTGCACAAAGGATGAGTGATGATTGGCAGGTGCCGAGGGGGTTCCCGAGCACACCATCACGGATGTCCCTATTGGGATGACTAAAGCTACTTGATATGCAATGTGCATGGTCAAGTATTTTTCTATGCCCAAGGCTATATATGCGAATCATATGTGTTGCACATGTACAATGCATAAATACTGTAGAGTATGTCCCCTTATGCACATGATGACAAGTATCCATCTATAGGATAGGAGATCCTCAGTAAGTACCGCCAGAGGAATATTATAAATAAAACTGTTGGAGCAGAGTGTAATACCGAAATTTGTTGAACATTCTCATCTCCGTGACGTTACCCAATAAGGTAGTCGAAGACTTTTAGCGCCACCGTTTCAGGAAAATATGCACAGCCGTCCACAGCCGTCCGCGGGTCCCGCCACCCGCCACCAATACCCCTTGAAACCTAGGTACGCTTGGTTGCCTTTATTATGGGGCTGGTATGGTATATGTACCATGTTACATACAGTACATGTGGCCATGGCCAGCCAGGAACCTGGATTCAGAAACACCGAATCAAACTGGTATGCATAGATCTAGATATATCATATAAACCGGTTTCTGAAATAGTAAATAGTTTGACTTCGGATGCAGACTGGTCTAGAACCCAACTTACGTACACCAGCACACCCAGAGCGAATACAAAAGACCTCAATGCACGACATCTCTCAGGGACATCTTTCAGGGACCACGGGAAATCTTTCAAAGCAGAATGCAAACGGGAGCATTATCATGAGCATGAAATACCGCATGCATGGGCACGAGAACAGAAACATGGCGAGTGAAATAGGCCCTTCTAGATCTCTAAAAGCATGCAGATGTAAGTATGAGGTGCAGTAACTGCTAGTTGCTTCACGAGGTCTCTCCTCCTCCTCCTCCTCCTCCGCCGCCTCTGCTCCATAATACCGCATCGCCGACGGCCTCGAGATAGCCACATTTTCTGGCCCACGTAATTACAAACTGCGACGACGACGGCCACAGTACTGTAATTGATACCAGCAATATTAATGCAGCACCAGTGTGGGTATTGGGTATACAGTTCCGCTCCTATCAAAAAACTTTTGCAATGTGAATCCCCATGTGACAGATACTCCAGAGACAAAATATCTCCGGTCCTATGAAAATCTTTGCAATGCGAGGCCGAGGCCGGGTTAAGGTTGCTCATACTTTTGATGCGTTGCTTCCCTGATACCATACCTACGTACCGGCATCAAATGAGGTCTTACATTACGGGGGTCTCGACTGTAATTAATATATGCAGCTTCATTGGAAATCCCCCTGAGCTGATGTTCATGGTTATCACGCAAATTACTCACACGTCCCAACGGATGAGACCTCTCTTAGTTCTAGCCAACAAGCATATTTGTTTCGTTTTAGAACCTGTAGCCTGTCATTAGCCCAATATGGTTGCATAATTTCTTTCTTATCATCTGGATATGAGGTTGATAAGGTGGTTGAATACCACTTTTCATATATGTTATCTCTTTTAACAGAAACATGCATAAGGAGATCCCCGCTCTTGTTTCCCAACCCACCCTCCCAAAACCCATTATTGCGTAACTAGGGTCGCGAGCTGAGCACGAGAATCCGCCGGCTGAGGCTGGGGTACCACCTACGGCTGGAGCAGTGTTCCGTTCCGTACCTACCTACCAGCCGTCTCACTCAGCGTTTGGCCCCCAAGAAAGGAAACACAAACGCGCAAAAATGATTCCCCATGCTGATCGGCATGGCGTTTCTTTTCCCCACCCCACCTCCAAAAAGAAAAATAGAATTTGAATACGTGGGCGCGAGGGAGAACCAAACCATGGTAGGAGCGACCTGCATGAGAAGGTCATGCAAGTGGGGTCATGCAGGGCACAAGATGCCTGCAAGGGTGTTGCAGGGTCTGAAGCTGTACCCCGCAATTTTCTGGGGTACTTTGGAATATGTACATCTGGATGAATCAATATATACTGGCAACAACGAATTCCGCAAGCCTATTGGCGTCATTGCAGACTAGACTCTTCGAGTGCATACATATATACGTCGTCAGCATGATGCATGTATGTACGAAGCAGGATATCGATGAGGAAGAAGACTGTGGGGTAAGAAGTAGGCACGAAGTCTCAGCGCCACGAGGCACCAGATGCCTAGCGGCACGTATGTGTATACGTAAGGCACCAACGGGAGGGAGGAGGAGGGCATACCCCTCGGTGAGTTATGCTCCAAGATGATGCATATGGCTTCATCATTCCGTCACATACTTGGTTCCAATCATTAACACTGACCCCCGCCGCATTCTCACCAACTCCAAATGTCCTGATGCATATACATCTTGCCATGTCAGATATTATGTCTCGCCGGACGCTCACGTGTGTCCAATCCAGCCCCCAGTTCCAGCATACCTAGTCCATCCATAGCAGGCAACAGTAGAGAGAGAAAAAAGAAGAAGAAGAAACAAACGCGAGTGAAGAAGAAAAGAAAAAAAAGAAGAGAAAAAAAAAAGGAAACCTCACGCTCATATACTTGTATATATAGTACTCAGTTCCTTGGCGCCACACCCACGCCCCACCCTATGCCTCATACCTCACGTCACAGGTTTGTGTTGGTATTACATATCACCGAGTAATTATTAAAAGCCTAGCCTAGGGCCTGCCCACAGTCCCGCTGGATTGGAAACCGGCCCGCACCTCCCGGTCGAGTTGAGGATTGTTGTAAGGCACGAGAGTGCCCTAAGGGATGGGATCTGCATGCATCAGGCGGCGTTGGATGCACTCAGTAGGTGGGGCTGGTCTGGGGAACAAAATTCAGGGTCCTGGGGTGCATGAGGAAAGCGAGGCGTCTAGGATGGCCCCCAAGCCCTCAGGCTGAAGAAGGGAAGGAGGGGTTACATTAGGTACTTTAGTACTGCGTGTCTCGCCGAGGTAGGACATAGGTACTTCCTCCTTCCCCATGGTCTTTTTACCCCAGCCAGCCCCGGTCTTCCTCCGGCGAGTACGTAGATAACGTTCTCCAGACACATCATCTTCCCCCCTCTCCCCCCGGCAGGTCTCGGAACCAAACCCACGGGTTATGTCGTGTGTCAGTCAATATATATTGCTTTCAAGACAAAGAGCTAGTCATTTAAAGGTGATGGGATGCGAACCATCCTTCATTCATTAATCTCATAAATTACAAGTCGTACTTAATATACGAGCCAAAAAACCTCCTGGAACCCCTGGCAATGTGCATCAAACAAAGGCAAAATCTTCCATATAAGGCAGTATCATATATATCATATGACTAGCATTAACATAACGTTATTTCTCACCGGTCTCCAGCATGCTAGCCCAGTGAATGCTCCCCCTGCTCCTCTACTCCCCTGCGTCCCTCACCCAGACCCAGAGCTGCCCTGCGTAATGCAGTGTTACCACAGACCGTTCGGCGAGACAAATGCCCAATAAAGACCCATCCATTGAGAAAAATAAGAGACAGAAAAGCAAAGAAGCAACCCAAAAATGCCTCCTCGAGCTCCCATCCCTTCAAATCTGCCCTGATGCCAATGCCTCCCTTATGCGCCCCGCCAAATTCGGAGCTCAAGCTCCTATATCCTGAAAACACCCAAAACAAAAGAAAAAAATGGCTGATGACGTCAGATCTCCCTGGAAGTTGGATCAAAAAGAAAGAAAAAAATGAAGACATGCAAAAGGCATCAAACACAGTATAGATGTAGAAAAGCAAATGTGGGTAATAGACGCCAGTGCTGTCCGGGAGAGAATAAGTAAACCAAAACGGCGTTTGAGTGCAAATGTAGTCAGGGAACTGCAAAAATGCTAGAAATGCAGCCCTAGAGAAAAAAAAACAGACCCCTCCTCTAGCGCAACAGGCTCGGAAACGCTGGGCTGAATTGCAATTTTTCACAGACAAACGAAGACGAAATCAAACACGGGGAAAATGGTAAGACAAAAGAAATTAATAGAGAACGAAACCCCAAGCCCTCGCCAAGAGGATGAACCATTTTATGCGCCCTGTAAATTGATGAAGCAATGATCACTGAGCGGCCAGAATCTCCCATCTTCGGGGAAGGTCTCCAACGGCCCTTGGTTTCTTGGGAACTTGCCTAGGAGGAAGCACTAAGCGAGCTCTTCCCTGAATAGTATCGCTCAATTTTCCTCCCCTACGCATGTTCATTTCTAAAACGATAACCCGCAGGAAATCGCTGTTTTCTCTGGGCTCCCTGGGCCGTGGGGTATCACCATCGTCTGTCCGGGGAACTGGCGCTGGTCGGGCTTTTTGCCGGGTCCGCCGAACCCGATTGTAAGTTTGCATTTGAATGGCACCAGTGCAATGATTTTCTTGACCAAAAGATGTACTCGGGTTGAGATACCTTCTCATCGCAGGAGTTGGGACTTCCTTGCTTGGTCGAGGCCGTTTTTCATCAGCATAGCGGGGTGTGTTTGAGAAGATACTCCTAGTGAGCAAATCGTCTGGCTGTGTAAGAGGTGCGGAAAATGAAGAAAAGCTCTTTGCTGCGCTCTTCAATACTCGAATAGATGCTGTGAGGTTGGACTTGAATGAGAAAAGAGGGCGGAATCCCTGTGCTGTTGGCTCGCTGGGGACATTTGATTGAAGTAATGGCAATTCTACCACGTTTTCCTTGGTAAATAGTAGTGGATGATCCAGTGCACAATCCTCTGGGGGAGGAGAGACTACACGCGATCTCCTGTCTCGTATTGTTGGGGTGCTTGGCCCACTCAACGAGAATATAGAAGCTGTATCGTCCTCCAAAGAAGGGACCGATTCTGAAGAGGAGGAATTTACTGAAAGAGAACAGGAGTCTTTATCATCAAAGTCTTCTGGCGGACTGAGTAGTATCGATAATGCTGCGTTGGATGAGCATCTGGAGAAAGAAACCGACTCATTGTCGATCAGCGAGCCAAAGATCAGAGCAGAATCATCCACATTTTCGCCCACAATAAACAGGTTATCGAATACTGGAGGGTTGGATTCTGGAGGTGTTCGTTCCACATAAATATCTAATGAGGCCTTTTTCGTTCTCCCACTACGCTGAGTCTTCGCCGTAGCTGGGATCGCTGTGACAGCGAGCAGAGCAGCGACTGCAGGAGGAATCCCCTTGTGTTGTCCACGTGACCTCCGCTTGTTGCTCTCCCGCTTCTCGAACGGCAAGTACTCAACATGGTGGGTACTGAGGACATGCTCTTGAGCAGAAGCCCGGTCGGTAACCCTTACTGGCATAAACATTGTGTCGTAAGGTATGTAGGCTTTGGCTGTGTGTGGTGTTCGTTTTAGTCGTTCCGATGCTCTGAGGGTGGGTTGGTGTATTTGACAGCTTTTTGTGGAGGCTCAAAGTGGAAGATTGGTTCAGCCGAAGGATCAGAGAATAGTAAGCAGGTGTTGCTGTATGGGTGATACTTATGGGCATCTGGGGCTGGGGGGGATTAGCTCCCTAAGTAGGGCAACGGAGAGCTAAGTAAGCCAAGCTGCAATGTAAGGGCTCTAAATATGGGGGTGGTGGCTCCAGGATGAGCTTTGTGAGTAGGACACCTTTTGCAAGGGCCGCACTGTGCGCCAATGAAACACGGGCAGGGGGAACAAGCAATGCCTGTCGGCCCTGTCCGGGGTGAGTCTGTTTCGTTTTGCTAGGTCGCGTTAAGGCAGCGAAAGAGCAAGCGGCGACGTAACTGGGTGACGGACAGCTGGCAGTGGTTGGTCACAACCCACGCCGAGGAGGAAGCAATGCACGAGCCATACAGATATTTTTGCAGCGCCGTAGCAGCAGCGGCAGTGCAGTGGGGGGGAAGAATTTATCTGCAGGAAAATAGGGATTCAGTTGGATCGAAATGGGAGGGCGGTACTAGCGGGCATTTGCGACAGGATTGCGAGAGGAAGTTATAAGTACGGGGGAGGGGAGTGCACTCTGGCGTACACTGCTTGAGCCTGAGAGACAGCTGGACAGCTGGTCTTGGAAGCCTCGCATGTTGGATTGGCTCGAGACGAGAAGACATGTTGGAATTGAAGCGTGTAATTATCGTAAGTTCGGAGGCCGCCACCCCCCAAAATTGCTGGTGCCATCAATGCCATCATGAATCCGCACGGCATGATTCACACTCATGGCTCTTCCATAGGCTCTTCGGCTGTCGTATAGTCTGGTTGCACATACAGATTCCCTCCATTCAGACGTCAGACCTCAAGATCTACGTTACTAGGATATAATTGTTGGCATGAGAATTAGACGTTCACAACCAAACCAGTTACTTATTGAGGACAACCTTATCGGTACCAGTACTCAGGTCTACTCTACTCAGTCTGCAACGACCAACTGTGCATCCGAATATACTAATATACCTATGTAGCCCTGTGCCCAGGAATACCTCATCATATGTATCCAAACTCGGAATATATTTTATGTGGGCATGATGGGGTATGTCCTTCCTCCAGGCACACTCACTCCTCTAGCCAGGTACTGTATAGTACTGTACTCTGCATACTGTACTGTGCAGTACCCTACGTACAGCAGGCACATGATAGGGGATTTTTAGGGATTCTACTGTAAATCACATTCCAGATCGCATACACAGAGATAAGAACCACCGAGACACATATGCGCATAGATAGTACCAACCAAAGCAACACACTGGAATAAATCCGCCTCATAGCTTAAGGCTTCCCTCGAGGGAAAGGTGTACGGAGTATAGACTCCCAAAAAAAATTGCGGGAATGGGGCCGCCTCATAGCTGGAAAGGCGTATAGACTCAAAAATAAAATTAAAATAAAACACTGGAATAAATGCATGCCGCCCTCGGTATTTCTTGGCGTCTCTATGCATCTTCGTCGATATTACTATTCATGATCTTAATTAACCTCGTACCAACTCCGTTTATATCTTACTTATAAGCTGCGCCCCAGGCCTGTTCTCATTCTTTATCATCATCCGAGTCAAAGTTTGTTTGCAGATGGCCATGGTTCTGACTGTGTCTTACTTGTGCTGCTTGCCTTGCTGATTTCAAGTTCATCACTTCGGGTATTCCACCTCTCCCGATGCTTTTACTATACTCTCAAGTATTTGCCTTTGTAATTAGATGCATATCCTTCCTTGGGGCATCGAAATTGTCGGGAAGGAATACAAGCACAACAGGCCAACCATGGTATGCATTTCGTCTTTCAGTCCAAGTCCCCCTCAAAATTTAAATACCATTAGGAGTGCTGAATATCCTGAGCTCTGTGCCTGTCTCATCCATAGTTCGTCTGCCTACCTGCAGCTGGCCTGCGCAGAAATTTACCTACCCTCAGCCTACAGAAGGCGTCAGTTCGGGATGATTAACGGGGATAACAGCAGAGATGCGAGAAGGTTATTTTGAGATTCGGGAGTCACCCACAGCCTGGACACATCCCGTGGGGTGTTCAAAACACTTTTAGGTAAAGAAACTCTTGGTGAACCAACCGGGCGTCCCGACTTTCACCTCACTAACACAAGGCCAGGGATCTCTCATCACACTTGCACCGCTTTGGGCTTATCAGTGGCCTATAGCGTCCTATCTCCGCTCTTGTGGAAGGTCATTCAGTCCTAGGCTTGTTGAAAACCATCCAGAGGAGCCTGTCCTAGTCAGCGAAGAGCAGGGGTGCCTGGGGTGATGTCACGGCCTTCGTGGGGTTCAATTTGGTCGGCGAAGGCCATGGGCAGGGCTACGAAAACCCAAGGCCTCGCACCTTGGCCACGGGAAAAAGACCCGTACCTTATTTGGTTGGATTTTCAAAATTGATGACAGGTCCGCGTATCTGAACGGTAGCAGTGGGAAGCGATGTTGCATCCGTTAAAAAGGAAACACTTCAGGCCATCGGGACCCTGAATTGAAGAGTCGCCACGTCCTTTAGTTTGCTCCTGCACGTATTACCAGTGAATACGAACCAACATGGGCAGAGTATTTGCAATGATTCAGCGGCTGGGTACTTCGGCTCTTGTCGTTAGTCAGACTGCAGTACATCACCGTGTTGGGACATTTCATTCCCACTTTCCACACAGTCAATGATAATTATACACCTGTTGGGATGTTACCAAGGAACGTACGGCTTTTGGGACTCTGATGTTCTCACGATGCAGGCACTGTTTTCCGATCACAACAGCCATGGGACTTAATACATGTGCATGAATTGTGAGCACTGAGTACGAAAATTGTATATATTGGTAGGTGACACTGTGCTTCATCTACCGCCTGGAGCAGTGAGGCAAGATGGCTTATTTGGCCTTCGGATATCATG
>Ga0307514_10006317_pt1 | contig 10354 bp, 12 predicted proteins | sample 16_EM_MG_FD_203088 | JGI IMG/M metagenome (GOLD analysis project Ga0307514, IMG submission 203088) | Populus trichocarpa ectomycorrhiza microbial communities from riparian zone in the Pacific Northwest, United States - 16_EM | ecosystem: Host-associated > Plants > Roots > Unclassified | place... | reverse complement strand
ACGCAGGTTTCACACCTCAATCGGGGGTAGAACTCACACAGAAGTATCCGGGTATGTAAAACTCGTATAGTTTGGAAAAGACACGCGAAAAGCAAGAAGCGTTACAACCACCAACTGCCAAGCCTTTACCAGTGGGGGCCACGGAGCGAATGTCACACCCCTCCGGGACTAGAGTTCCCCAACCATAGGTTATCTGCGCTAAAGCTATCTTCGGCTAAATGGGACAAGGAACAGAACTGCAGGGGTCGACAAGGAAAGCACCTCGAAGTGACCATTGGAGACCAATGGTGACTCAAGGAGTCAAGGATGCGAGCTGTACCCAGACCCTAGCGAGTAGCAACAGAGACTGGCTGCGGAAGTACGACGGTGAGTAGTTGGAGCCTACAGGGGAAGCAACACAGGCAAGGTGACTGGGATCACAGACCTCCGGGTGATGATACACAACAAGCGGATCAGGTGGGCAGCATCGGTATACGGACAACACCTGCCAGAGCTGAGACGAAGGGCGGGAGAGATCCTGCGATCAGGAAGACTCCCAACTGAAGTGGATGTGTGGAGAACTCCAAGCGGGGGTGGTGGTGAGAGTGGAAGAGTGTCACGGCGCACGATATTTTTTTTTTTTTTTTTTTGGAGTCTATACGCCTTTCCCCCGAAGGGAGCCTTAGGCTATGAGGCGGAGGCGCACGATATTAGCTGATGCGAGAGCAGGGATTATGGCAAGGCGCAATGCGCGAGATGTGGCAATGCGATGTGACAATGCGATATGCATTAGATGTGGATGTGAGGAAGAACGTTATCTATAAAGAATCGTCTATGTTCTCCCTATTGCTCTCTTCCTTCCTCACGCAACTCTTAGGCCATAGCCGGAAGGCTGCATGCCACTTATTATGTACTTAGTATAATAATATATCGGAGTTAAAAAAAAAAATTAAAAAAAAAAAATCTTGTATCTAAGTCTGTATACAGCGTTACCCATTAGCCTCAGTGCACGAGTCTTTAGCCCACGAGTTCTTAGATTCACCGGTTCACAGTCCCCGAGTATTTGCCCATGCGCTCCCTGGAGCCCTCCTAGGCCCCGTGCCCGTTACAAAGAGTTGATGCGGTCTTGGACGACTAGGGAGCTGCAGTGCAGTCTAGATAGGCTGAATGTGATGAATGACTCCTTAAAAAAAACAAAGGAGGAATGTAACATGCATGAGACGTTGGAAAATACCATGCCCGGTTAGTATGTATTTCTTTTTTTTTTTTTTTTGATATGTACCTACTTCATGCGGCCGTCGGGTTAGCATGCGCTTTTTTCTGGAGTCCATACGCCCTCCCCCCGAAGAGAACCCTAGGCCAAATAAATCGGTCTGGGCACGAGAACACCTTAGGCTATGAGGCGGGGTGTTAGCATGTATTTTTCTTTTTCTTTGAGCCTATGCGTCTGTGGAGCCCAATGCTATGATTTCCTTTTTTCAGAGTCCATATGTCTGTCCCCCGAAAGGAGCCATAACTAGGCTATGAGACGAGGTTAGCATAGATGTATTTTTTTTCTTTTTGAGTCTATGCGCCTTTGTCACCTGTCCCCCGAAGGTGTTCTGCCGAAGGGGGCGATAGGACTTGAGACGGAGCATGTATATATGCCGATGTCGATCCATGCATGCATACTCCGTATGCATGCAGCGAGACGCATAATAGTATGGACATGCAAAATGCATCGCGGCAGCCATGGTACATTGTACCATGCAATACCATGCGGCAGGGTATTTTCCATTCCTGAGCTAGTCTGGTCAGACTATTTCTGAGCCTCCACAGAAACACTCTTTTCCCAACCAGACTGGCCCTTACCTGTCCCGCCGCACTACATTAGTCGGATCCATGACATCATCGGCCCCTCCTCAGCAATACCTAGCCCCCCCCACCCCCACTACATCCTCTCCCGCAGAATCCCAACTCGATGGGGGTGAGTTCTTTCACGAGAAGGATTATCAGAGGGCCAGTGAGGTGTATCTACCCAATGGGGGAGTAGATGCAGAGGTAGTTGGGGAGGAACCTGATGATCAGGAGGCGGAGGAGGAGGAAGAGAAGGAGAAGGACGAGGGTGGGGAGTTGTCCGAGGTGTGGCCGCAGCCGAAGGAGGATGACCATGCGTATGTTGCTGGGGATGGTGGTGTGAGAAGGAGGAGGACTGTACATGGGATGAACAAGCAAGGTGGGGAGGATAAAGTGCCCGATGGGCATTCCCAGGAGATCCCCAAGCGGTATGTTGTTCCCCGAGCTCAGGGCAATCCACCACCCACCTGACTAGTTACTGACTCGCACACAGAAAACGCACCCGCTTCGCCTCTCTCCTCATCTCCCTCCGCCGATGCCTCCAAACCCTCTCCATCCTCTGGCACGAAGTCACTCTCCCCCTGCTCCTGACCCTCTTCTACAGCAGCCTCCTCAACCCCCTCTCCTGGCCCCTGCTTCTCCCTTACCTCCTGCATCTCCTCCTGTCCACCTCCCACTCCAATGGTTCCGCACCCTTCCTCCGCTCCTACTACCTCCGCTCACTCCCGATCTGGAAATACTATAATGCTTATTTTCCAATTACCCTGCACCGCACATCTGCCCTTGACCCGGGGATGAATTATATTTTTGGATATCAGCCACATGGGATTATAAGTATTGGTGCGTTTGGGTGTTTTTCAACTGATGATGGGATACAAGGTGGGAGCGATGGGGAGGGGTATGCGTGTGCCCCGGGGGGGGGGTTTGGAAGGTTATTTCCTGGGATTAGGAATACGCTGTTAACACTGGAGGGAAATTTTAGGGTGCCATTCTATAGGGAGTATTTGCTTGCGATGGGGTTGGGGAGTGTGAGTAAGCGGAGTTGTGAGGCGTTGTTGGGTGGGAGGTATCAGGATAAAATACCCCGGAAGGAGATAGGGAGAGGATCTAGGAAGAGTGAGGTAGGAGAAGAGGAGTGGACCTTGAGATCAGTTTTGCTTTATCTCAACCCATTTGCGTGGTGGGCGTTTGTGATTGGTTTGTGGGTGTCACTGCTTCCGTCGTTTTTGCCCGTAAAGCTACACCCTTACCTACCTCGGCAGCCTGCTCCGCCTGAGTCTCCCATTACCATAACCACTCCCAATCGGTCACCTCCCCCACTTCCCAGAGGCAATGCTATCACCATCGTTCTCGGTGGCGCCCACGAATCCCTCCTGACACTCCCTCACACCTACCGCCTCATCCTTCGCAAACGCCGTGGCTTCCTCAAACTCGCCCTCACCAACCCCAACACTGCACTCATCCCCGTGCTCGCCTTTGGCGAAAACGATCTCTACGAAACACTGGTTCCAGAGCGAGGTACATTGTTAGATAGAGCTCAAAAGGGAGTCAAGAAATGGTTTGGTTGGACGGTGCCGGTGTTTTGGGCGAGGGGCGTGTTTAAATATAATGTCGGGTTGGTTCCGCTCAGGGCGGGAGTGGAGGTTGTTTGTGGGAAGCCAGTGGTGCCGAGGAGGTGGAGGGATGGTGGCGAGGATGGTTGGGAAGGGCGAATGATAGGAGGAAAGGTGAGGGAGTTAAGCGAGGAGGAGGTGCTGGAGCTGCAAGAGGAGTATATTGAAGAGTTGAAGCGGATGTGGGAGTACTGGAAAGATGTGTTTGCCCCTGGGAGAAGAGGAGAGTTGGAGATTGTGGAGTAGGGCAGGCAGGTGACGGATTCTATTTCCCTATCTCCCTATTTTTATTCGTTCTTGCGATGAGCAGGTTTACTCTGCACTTTTACTATCAGTGGAGGGGTGAACCATCCAGAGATTGTATGCTGTGTCCTGCGGGATGCAGTATTAAAGATACCACTCATGCATGCACGGTCAATAATAGGTCGAGGCTTTATGCGGTTAAGTGATGGCTCGCCGTATTTTCCTGTTACCCTCAACTCCCACCTGGATGACAGACTGGCAACTGTGCACACAGGCAGATATGACCGATTCATAGAACAAACCCTCTGAAGCAGCCTAGATAACGAACCGCCACCTGTATACATATATAAAGTTCCGCGCACCTTTTTAATGAAACCATCAGCTCCCAGTTTATATGTACAATAAATTAGTCTCGGCACCAGACCCTCGCAGAGGGCTATAAATATAGTCTCATACCCAGACCCTCGAAAGAGGAATAAATATCCTCATTGCTGTGCTCAATCTGGTTAGCGCTCAACTTGTTGTGATACATACTAATAGCAGGCCCATTCATTGAATGGCCTGGGCTGTTCTCGTGCCCAGACCGCTTTATTTCTATGTGGGTGCTTAAATCGATTTCCTACCACACAAATAAATCGGTCTGGGCACGAGAACAGCCTGGAACACCAATCTGGCCGCTACAATAATATATTTTGATATAGTTCTCATTATCTGTTGAAAAAATCAACAGACTAGAGGCGACAGCGGAAGATTCTAGGGGTGAGCCTAGTATGTACAGCTGTATGATGTCATTATCGATGTCGCCGTGATGTATTAGGTGACATGTAAACATTCTGGATATATGTAGGATTTTCTATGTCACAGATCGACAGTAATACAAGCTACGGTAGAGAGATACTAGGGAAGATCTAGAGTGCAGTAGGTTTAAATGCTGTTGAGTCATGTACACTTGCAGTATGCTTCATGCATACCCATATAAATCGCCCTTCCCAATCACATATCGCTTGCAAATTGAGGCCATAGTTCTTTTTGCGTGAGAAATATGCCTCCGAATCGATTATAGGTTGGTTTCGAAGAACTATATTTGTTCCATATAGGAACCCAATACATCGAGAAAACACCCTGTGCCCACTCCGGACTGGATGCTCAACTGAATGCAGCCATCGAATATAGGTAGGTACTAGCCTAGCTAGTAGGTTGATTGTTCGCCATGTATATGCTAATACTGCGCCTTTGACGATATTGAGTGCAAGTCGAGTCCTTTCTCCAGTACTTCCACCTCCCCCAAGAACATAGAGGGCTACCGCAATTTGTTGATATATGGGTGTTGAAGGTCATCCTGTCTTGCTCTGCACCCAATAATCCTTTTCAACAACTTGTCAGAATGATGCTCGCTGCATGCGAAATAGGTTGAGGAATGTAGTATCAGGGTAGTTTTGAATATAGACCTCGAGGATATTAATTATAATATCATGCTTTCCTGCACTACTGCGTGGTAGTAGGTATCAGTTGGAGATTATAGCCTCTCGTACATCAAGGAGGTCCTCAAGCTCCTCTTCGTGTTCCTCCTCTTCTTCTGGTGAGGATACCAATGCATAGGCATAAGCAATAGCTTCAATTTCAGGATCAATATCTTGTAGAACTTGAGCTCTTCTAGGGTCTTGGCATGAGACTAAGCTCCTCCTGACATTCGAGGCGTCGTGACGGTTGATGGAGCCTACAGGAAATTCATTTGGGGTGGTCAATATATCTCACTTGTTTTGGCTAGTGTGTGGCTTGCGCTAAAAACCACTTACATGATACAGGAAACCTATTGACAACCCTATTACAGTTAGACCTTGCTATACTGGATATACCCACTACCAAAAACCCAGCTGTCCACCTAAAATGACCTTGCTATAACGGATTTTTGCTCATAGCAGACCGGACAGTACCTTTACCCTTGCCTGAGGGCTAGTGCCATGGTTTATATCGGAACCTGGACCAAAAGTGCTGCATTTTTGGCGTCCGGTATAGCAAGGTCTAACTGTATTCCAACTCCGTAGCATTCTATGTAGCTAGCATAGCTTCCCGCGCTAGCTTCCTTTCAATATTATCTCATGTATACAGGCTCAATGCGATTAATGATTAGTTAAAATAAAAATAAAAAAGTGGTTTCCTACAACCATACACCCCTTATGTAGATACTTAGGTATATGTGTATATATATGTGTTCCGGCCCAGTCATCAATGAGCACTTTTGATCAGTAGCCCGGTCCAGTCGAAAAACTCATACTAATTGGACTAGACCAGGCCAGGGGTACTGAACCGGGCGAGTGAAGCAATGAAGGTTAAGTCCAGAAAATAAGAAGTGCGAACAACACAGTATCATAGGGCAAGCAATCGCACTCAGTAGGACAAAAATTAATACGGATATACGAGAATAAAAATACAAATGCCGACAAGTTTCCTGACAGTAAAGAAGGAGCAAATTCTTCAGCGGAGTAGAAGTTCACCACCTATACAAGCAACTCAAGCAGAGATTCAGTAAGTATTTTTCCTGGGAAGTGTTCATAGGGCAGAAAAATTAATGCCGTGTTAGAAAATGGCCAATAATGTTATGCAGGATGCTGTAGAGCCATGAACAGCAGAAGTGCGTGCAAATTTTGATCGATTTATTCGCATACAAATCGAGCTTTCACTGCTATGCTCGAGGAACTGGTAATGGAATCTGCTGCAACAAACTAAGCAGAGTGGGTGGAGGTGAAGATGAGGAAGTGAATGCAACAGATCAAGCGGAGGATAGGGAGGATGATGATAGCGAGGATAGAGAGGCTGATGATAGAGAAGTGGAATAGTTATGGGTTGTGATATATACATATTTGTTATTTCTTGTTTAGATTTAGTTAGCTCATAGAAATGAACTCTCCTATGGGGTATTTATTTTTTGTCTGTTTGGTTCAATGAATGGACCGGGCCCGCTGGACTGGCCCGCCCAGTCAATTGGTAGGACCACTCATCAAGTGGCCGGTCTAATGATCACTAGACCGGGCTAGTGATGCATGTGCTTAGTTAATTATGTCTGATTGCCCTTAATCCGAGGGCACTAACCCGAGGTATTGATCGTGAATCTCTTCCCCCAATAATGAATATGCTCTGAACCGCTTACGGGCGGCATACCTACTACTATGCCCCCCACGGGTAATATATTTAATTAAATTTGGTAAATAAAATCGAATATGGGATACACTACCAATCCGATGTAAGATATAGACAGGATGTAAGGTATAGAGATAAAATACGAATCTATGACTGAACGTGCTCTGTATTCATGGTATACAAGCTGAGTTGAGATCCGGCGTTGAACAGTTAATTTATCTTCCTGTTGAGCAATGGGATACTGCAGGCCAAGGCAGAAAGAAAAGACAGAGCCAGAACCGACAACAAGCCGCTACATGTATGCAAAAGGTATTGCAAAACTACAGCTGGAGCGTCCCCCAATTATTAACCAAGTATGGTATACTTACCTAACTGAAGATCTTCAACCAGCTACGGACCTTATGGGTTTGGAGGATAATATTCCAGAAGCTAGACAAATATACTTACATTAGCCAGTGCTGCTCCCCAGGCATCAACCACCACTCGGGTTTCTGTCTCATGTACCTGCAAAAGTTCTCTCGCTGCCAATGATTTAAAAATAACTTCAAATGCTCTACCTATTGCCACATCAAAGTGTCAACTGATCATGACTTTGGTAACCCCTCAGTTTTGGCTGAATGGGCACAAATTGGATTGTTAGAGGACACCTGGAGCTGCTCGATGGAGGCGCTAGCTGTAGGCCGCCAGCACTAGAACCAGTCATAGGTTTTCTTTTTTTTTTGAAGCCGCATATATAGTTGTTTCTGTGTTATATAGCCCTAGTTAGGTAATCAATTGCCTACCATAATTAAGGAATTATATAAATTGCCCGCGGGCGGCCACTTCCCAAGATCACATGTGTCACATTCAATTAAACGTCAGTGTGCCCAGCTGATTAAGTGATTATGCAACAAAATCAGGCCTGATACCATAACAATAATACTTGTGCTTTATCTGATGTCTATGGAATAGACGTATAGACTGTAAAAATAAAAAAAAAGAAGAAGGTGTCTGTGGAAAGCGTAATTGAAGCAAGGAAAGACCATGGTATCGCAGCATACAACGCTCCACCCCCCCTGAGTCCCCATCTCCTACGGTCAAATAGATATGACCTTCTATTTATAAATAAAATACGGTACTATCTCATCTTTGCTATATTAAGTCCAGATTAAAAGGCAGCCCTGTGGGGCTCACCATCATACATATCGCAATTGAATGGCCCAAATTCTATTTTACGGGCACTGGCTGAGCGAGTCGCCAGCCAAAGGTGCACGTGCTACCACAGTGTGTGCCAAATGGACCTGTCAGGGATTTAACGCATATACAATAGGATCCTCCGCTTCTGGATTGGATATACAATGTAGATAACTAGCTACCAGCCATTATACTGCGAAAGGAAGCGCTTTGTTAACACATGGAACACGTGACGTTGAAACAATCTTCGTCAAGGAGTGCCATTTTAGCCCCTCAATCCGACGCCATAACTGCAAATAGGTGGTGAATATTACTTATACATGATGCAGATTCAATCATCCTTCCAAGTGCAATTCGGCAACTCAATACAACATTGTGACGGGATCACCTCACGATTGATATCGCCCGCTCTCTGACGTGAAGATGGATTGGTACATATAACTATGCCCCTCAGACCACAAAAGAAGATCGAGGATGCCCTCCCCAAACCCCCGATCAAGACATCTACTACTATACATTCGGTAAGACCACATTTAAGCGAAATTCCCCAGCTCTGTGAGCGAAACCCTGCGAGGGCGTTGAATGGCCAAAAATAAGACCAGGATGTTAAAGATGGATGTTAAAGAGTGATAATATTCATTCCTTTCGCCGAATATAGCATTGCAGCTCGTCATCATGAACGAAAGCCACGTGCCTGATCCAGGTCTTCACTTTGACTTTATTCACTCGGTACTTGAATGACTCCCTGGCACCAGCCGCCACGAGCTTCAGATTAATACTAGTGCCCGTCATGATAGCCTGCGATAGTTCTGCAGCCGATAGCGCTGATAAGTCAACCAAAACAGTTTCTGTTTCTGGGGTGTCATCACCTGCAGAGTAGTTTTCGTACTGGCTGATCTCGACCCGATGTACGCGAATGTGCTGGTTGGTAGTCCTGTCATGAGTACAGTGTACAGCGTGCCTCACCCACGCGGTGCACTTGGGGTGCTCGCCTTTGGTGGGTGATGAAAACTCGTGGGTATCATCCATGTCCATTGGAGTGGAGATGTCGGACTCGGTGTCACTATCCGGGCAGCTTGAAGTACTCGCACGGCGGCTATTAGGGCGGTGGCTGGTACGGCTGCTGTTGGCCAGGAGTGGGGTTTCCTCATCGCCGTTGAAGATATCAAACATTGCGCTTTCAGCTGCAGAAATGGTAGAGACCTCCTGAGTGATAGCATTGGCAGATTGGCAAGAGTAAGAGCTGTTGGAAGTGAATGAAGACATACTCTGGTGTGTAGGTATAGCAGTTGATAGTTGCAATGAGCAAACAGAACAATTGAAGGTAGATGTGCAGTTTGCTAATGGTACTAATAGCAAAAGCAGCTACTGCACTGATCTCGTTCCCAGACTCTTGGGTTATCTGTGCTAAAGCTATCTTCGGCTATACTGCCCTACAGCTGGGGGCCCTCTGCCGATATATATAGTCAACCCGACTATATAGAGCGTGACATAATTAACCGGGGTCGGCCAGTATTGGAAAGCTTGGCCCTACCATAGACACCCAGGTTTTGGACAGTTGCTGTTTGCGCCGCAACTAATATCAGGGGCTTGGATCATTGGCCTCCTCCAGCCCAATCAATCTATGTAGCTCCAGTAGCTACATATTTATTGTATATACGCACATAGTCTGGTTGCACTAACCCTCGTAGAGGATATGTATGTACGTACTACATAGCAGCCAGAGCGGCTACCTCACCTTCAAATGTCCACGCCACGCCACCAACAGGCCCGAGCCGAGCTCACCGGAACAGTGACCAAGCGGGAAGGCCTGGATCAACCGCACCGGAGGCAAGAGAAAGGGGAACGATAGGCCTGGGTCAACGCAGAGGGGTACTTGAACTACCTGTACCAGTAACTAGGCTAGGATCGTGTAAACACGGCCTCAGACAACATCAGAACACCACGAGCCTCCTTTGTAAATTGTAGCAGCGTAGGACATCCGCCGCGCCCAACCATCTCCTTTATCGATGTATAGGTTGGCAGACTTTTGAGGGGGAAAATCATCACTTGCATTCAATCTACATATCTAGACTATGGTGGGAGACCGCACCTATATGTAGGTTGTTCCACCCAGGTGCTGGTCTCTGATTCCTCGCCCCCGCCTAAACGAAACACTCTGGACACCCCCTAGCACCACTTCGGGTCCCACCATACCTCATGTTCCCTTCTCTTCCCCCACCCCCTGCCAGTAGCTATTGCATCAAATGAGCCGCATTCTCTGCGATCTCCCATTCGCCTTCCGCCCTCCCGATGACTCATAACCACTGCTTTTCTCTTTTCTGTTTTTTTGGGGGGGGGAATCATTACTCGTATTCAATCTATCTAGGCTA
>Ga0307514_10006316_pt1 | contig 10365 bp, 12 predicted proteins | sample 16_EM_MG_FD_203088 | JGI IMG/M metagenome (GOLD analysis project Ga0307514, IMG submission 203088) | Populus trichocarpa ectomycorrhiza microbial communities from riparian zone in the Pacific Northwest, United States - 16_EM | ecosystem: Host-associated > Plants > Roots > Unclassified | place... | reverse complement strand
CGGGTGCCCAAGGGAAGTGTCGCTGGCACCACCTCGCACCGTCAGCACATGACAAAGGATCTTTGGGGCTCCTGTTTGACACCAACCATAGGCCGGTGCAACCATTCCTTCCCATTCTGTGGACAGAAGAAGTGGGCGTGCTCTAAAAATAGCCATCTAAATAGTTTTAATATTTATTTTCAAAATTTTTAATATTTAATTCAATAGAAATTTGAATATTTATTCAATTAAAAATCTTTGTTCACATCACATGGTGCACACGTGTTTCCGCGTGCACTTCGCGCTTTTGTGTGGCCTGATTACCGTCTTGCCACTGGAATGGTTTTCAAGTACGTGATCATCCGTCTTTCACAAGAATCTCTCAACCAATGTCCGCTTCAGATGCCCGGATTGTGGCGTATTCTCCAGGACTAAAGACCAGCAAAGACACCACCTCAAAGACTTCCATTGTAACAACCAGGCTTATGGTCACCTTTCTGGCGAGTTCCTTCTCCTGCTTCCCTCCTTCGAATTCTGATTGCCTTGGCAGACAACGGCACCTTTCAGCTTTGGGGCATCTCCTTTCGAGAAGAGCATGGACGTCTTCGATGCTACGACTGCGGGCAACTCCATGAGAGTGCCGACACCATGAGACGACACGTCGAGAGGGAGCACGCCCAAAACCAAACCATCTCGGTCCGTACAAACGTGGATCCTGACGAATTTACACCAGTGCCTGGCGACACACCACTTCCCGAGATAGCGCTGACCACCGTGACCCCTGACGAGGCCATCCTCAGCAAGAGAGTGACCACAGCAGACTCGCATGCAAGTTCTGCTGGTCCGCTGGCCCTTTCCGAGCTGTTACTGACACCGGACCTGGACCCTGGCCCCATTTCCAGCGAACCACCACAAATTTCCAACAGCCCCATCAGTGGCTCAACTTTCCATACGGATCCCACAGCTGCACCAAGCTCGACCTATGACCCTCCCATTCAGCCGCTGCCAACAGCATCTCCCATCTCCAAACGAACACAACGAACGACAAAGATTGGTTCACCCCTGAAAGAGGTCACTGCCTCTGCCCTAAACAGGTCATCCGGATCCGAAGGCAGGCGCGCCCCTTCGACAGGAAAGAACACTTGTCCACATTGCGAGGAACGCTTTGACCACAGCCTGATATTTCATCGCCGACTGAAACACATACAGAAAGTCGGTGTAGGTAGTGGCCCTCACAAAGTCGAGGTGAAGCGGGGCGAGAACGGCAAGTTCACCTGTCCCTTATGCTCATCATGGGACAACAAGAATCCGGAAAAGCTCAGAGTAAGTGACCTCCTGATTCTTCTCGAATTATCTGACAATGATCAACAGATTCATCTACCCCAGTGCAAAGAAAAAAAAAACATACAGCAACTCTCCAACGACCGTAGCAACATCGGGCGACAGACAAGGCAAAGCCATCGCGTAGCGCCGAGAAGAAGCATTCATTCCGACAATCATAGAGCAAGCACGGACGGCGTACCTCAACCTGACCAAACGCAGCTGCCATCAGAGTGCGGAGATGTTGACGACGAAGGAGATTCTGCCTCTGGTAGAGAAATTCATACAATGGATGTTGAGGAGGAAGGCCCACTCACCGAGGAAGGGTCGCATAGAAACGGCCCTGATGTAGGCTCAGGTTCATGTGGACTGCCAACGACGGATGTTAACAGCGATAGACGGCAGACTAGAACCAGAAACCCCAACAACGATCTCAGCAACAGCGATGACAGCGCTGCTGCTTTTGACACTCAGGTCGACGAGAGAGATCCTAGCCCCAGCATCACGTTCATTCTATCGAAGATGAACCTTCGAGTCATCTCGATTCCTTCTCCTGATCAGAGAAGACTTCCCCACCGATTCATGGTCTGCACTACATGCCAGATGGGTCTCGACCCTGACAACGCCGTACACCACGCCACCAGCAAAGACCAGTCCCATTTTGGACATGGAATCAGCATCCTTCTGCAAGAAAGGACGCTTGTGCAGAAGTGGATTGCCGCAGCCTCAGATTTACACTCGTCACAGAATCCACCACCAATCCCAGCCGCGCAATCCCCTCCAGTTCCTGGTCTCAAAGTCCTCAAAGGCCACAGGTGTTCCACATGCGGAGAGTGTAAAGAATCGGAGGAAATGATGAAAAGGCATTCATCTTCGACTGGACATAAAAAACCTCGAGCCGCGTCCGTCCAATTTTTTTTTTCCACTCGTGAGAAGAAATACTTTGTCGTCCAGCCCGGCCGCGGAGCAACAACAATTGGCCATACAGAAAAGGACGTCGATATGTACGCCCTCTACGCTGAATTGTTTGGACTGGACATCGAAGAGAAGCTACCTTTTTACCATGACGACAAGGAGATGCCGCAGCTGTTGCAAATCACGCGATGGTTCGACCATGTCTGGCCATATCTCAGACTCCGAGCGGACGATGTTGACGAAGACAGTGACCATAGCCGCGATGGGTTGTCCGAGGAGAAGGGGGGCACACAGGATGAGCCGTCTTCAGACGAAGATGATGGTTACGAAACAAGAGCTGGGACCAAGAGAAAACGAAGTAGACCAAATGCCCACCTTACTGCAGAACGACCGCCATCCCAAAAAAGGCGAAAAGGAACCACTGGCAGCGACACAGCCGCCTGGAGCGGGGGCAGAATGATGGTCAACGATGCCAACTACTTTTCTTCAGACGATGATCCGATGGCAAACAGCGATGAAGAGGGCCATGAGGACGATGAAGATTATGACGAGAGGGGTAAAGAGGATGATGATGACGACGGGGGTCAAGAGGACGATGATGATGACGACGGGGGTCAAGAGGATAAGGATGAGGACGAGGGTGAAGGAGAGGACTATGACTTTGTTCAGTTGAAGAATAGACGCAAGATTGACAAGAAGGAGCAGAGGAGATGGTCTGAATGGGATACTCTGACGTCGGTCTCCAAGGCGAAAACTCTGGTTTCTGTTCGACAACCTGGTTCGTCTCCGGAGAAGGCCCGTTGGTATGGCACTGGGTTAAGGGACACAATATCTTGCTATGCGAAGAGTATTGGGAAAGAAATTAGGAGTTCGAGTAGCGGCTTTGAGATTAGAAGGATTTTGGGCAGGTGAGCTCCTTTGTAGTGGTCACGACATTTCTGGATCTGCTTACTGTGCCTGCTTTCTAGAAACAAACCCTTTTGGACGCCTCTGTCAGATCCATCCAAGTACGCCGCTGTATTCTATCAATTTGTGTACGGGATTGCAGTCACCTACGAGGGCAACCACCCATCGGGGTACCAATTTCCTTTGACGTCAGGCGATCGAGCCAATCTTCACTCCCTAAAGAAAAGGCTGGCTAAGCAACGCCCGAAAGATTGTGTGGCGGCATTTCATAAATTCATCAAGCCCCTCCTGTATCCCTCGGAGTCGCCAAGTAGCTCAAAATGGGATGACTCCGTGGAATGCTTCATCGCGCTTTATTCTCTTGATGAAGATGGGATCTTCAAGCAGCCAAAAAACATTGGCCCTCTCTTCTCGATCTTGCGATATTTCATTCGATGTGCTATCTTCCGAGAGGCCTCACTTGGAAAAGGCAACCTGTTAATGTACGTCGGCAAGAGAATTGAACCAACCCATTTCTGAAGTTACTCTCATAGCGAAATCGCACGTGAAACAGAGAAAAACTTTGCTTCTTGCGTCATGTCGCCGTACAAAAGCAGCATAGAGTATCACGGCTTGGTCAAATACCTTGCCAACCATTCCACGTCTGCCCCCACCACACGGACCAGCGATGACGGAATGGAGATCACCTACAAGGACGTCACGCTTGACGTCCGACTCTGGCGCAAAGGACTTGAACGACTCCAAAAGACAGCCACCGAAGCTATTGATCGTGTCTGCTATGGACAGGACTTTGGACTTGAGAACCCAGTTCGCGTGCGGGACGACTGGTCAAACACTCGCATGACATACACCGGATTCGAGCCTCAAACATTTCTCACTCACCCCTTCCCTCTTCTGGACGCCATGCTCCACGATAAAGAGCTGGGACTTGCCCTTTCGTCTGATGGAAAATCGATGAAGTTTGACCAGTATAAGATCCAGAAGCACTTCGCAGTATTCAACGAAATCAACAAAATGCTGGCAATTCTCGTATTCTTCCTGTGCGGTGGGCCAGCACGTCTGGCAGAATTCTGCGATGGCAAGTTCACAAATTCCCATCGTCCCCGTGGTCTGTTTCTCGATGAACGTGGTACAGTCTGGTATGTGGTGCGGAGAGTCAAATGGGAGAATCTTGTGAAGCGCGAGGTTTTCCTCCCAAAGAAGTGTCCTCCTGAGCTTTCGGATTTGCTCAAGAGGCATCTGCTTATCATCCGGCCCGTTGAAACACGCCTCTCTCGACACATCCATGAAAAGGGGACCGAAGCTGCAGAGTTGGCCGTCCACAACTACTCCACATTTATGTGGGTACGAGATGGCAAAAGGGTCAAGCCATGCACGCTTGGAAAGGATGTTGCCGACTTTCTAGAAAACGAGTGTGGCTGTGAGAAGGGTAACCCTTCATCCTACCGTCATTTTGCTGTGGAGATGTCACGCATTTTTGTTGAACATATCTCATTCATTGACCTTGCCCAACAGCGAGGCCATTCGGCCAAGACGGCTCAAACTGTTTATGCGGCAGAAATGGACCACCTGCCGGGGATGTCAAGCGATGTCCTTCTCCACTTCGGGACAATGTCAGAGCTATGGTGGAACCTGGCTGGCGTGGGGCCTAGCAAGGAATTGCCGGTTCCATTCTGGATGCGAGAGGAAAGGAGAAGGAATGAGTTGTTGGAGGTAAAGAATGAGGTTTCCGAGTTGAAGAAGGGGCTATCGCGGCTGGAACGGGCGGTCAGCCAGACAGGGAGAAAAGCGGACGAGAAAGCGGACGAGATGAAGCAGACGCTGCAGATGATTTATAAACTGGTGAATGGCATATCAGGGAAATGACCTGTGTCGAAATTTTCGCAATCCTCCATCCTGTTGAATAATATTTCATTTTTACTGGATAGAAAACAGAGATTTGTGCCAGCGTTGGAGACTGATTCGTAAACAAAAGCGTCCAGTTCCTGTATGCATTCGGATGGCTTAGCGCCACTCTTTCCGATCCCCATGACCAGGAAATGGACGCGTCACCGCCAGCAAAGACGCGGACGATATCACACAGGGCACAACTTACAAGAGGAAAACTATGAGGGCAGGGGCAGCGTAAGCGTTTGCAATTTACATTTACAATCATTTTATCAACATACGACTGCTGACTGCCAACCGTCGCCAACATACATGAGCCCAGAAGCCCATGCACATTCATGGCATCGCTCGAGTGGCCTGAAGGCTGGCCCCACCTTTTCCAACGAGCTCATCTCTCGTGAAGAGAGTGCACACCTACTCCACTTGTCTCCTTGGCAATCACCTGAGGCGCTGCCTGACACTGTCGAATTTAACCTGTTGCCATCGAAAAGGAATTTCTAAGGTTGCTGAATGCGAATCAGTTGGTGGAGCTACAAAGCGACGCATGGCCATCAGAAACGAAGAGAAGAGAATGTGAATATGATTTAGAAACGCACCTTCAAGCCAACCGGGAACATTTTTCTCTCGGTAAGACGACCCAGGGTCATATAAGTGCGGTGCGGCGTCTAGTAGGTGGACGCGATGGAAGCATCGAGAACAGCCACGTACTTTCTGAGGATGCGCACTTGAGGATAAAAGATTAGACTCCACGCGAGCAACGAGAACATCCACGTACTTGCTAAGGTCAGAAAAGGTCAGGTGGAGTTCACGGGAGCACTGAAAACAGCCACGTACATCCTGAGGATGCGCAGAAGAGGAGAAATGGTCAGTTGGACTTCACGGGAGCATCGAGAATAGCCACGTACAAACTGAGAATGCACAGAAGAGGAGAAAAGCTCAGGTGGAGTTGGGGAACCGGAAACACGATTTCGGCGACTTTAATGATTCTAAAAGTTGGGCGTAGATAAGGGGCTGAACCGAGAAGGCACGATGGAAAACAGACCCTTATGAACCGCAAAATTCATCTGCGTGGTTGGCCCTGCTCAGCCTATTCCTATGAGCTCCCGGATGATACGGGGAAGGGCACATACTGGCTAAGTGCCTCGATTGCCTCGTCTTCAGTCGCTCAAGGTTCGCAGATGGATCAGAGTCATGGCTTTCAACTTTGGACATGAGTCCTCGAGACTTGAATCGGAGGAAGCAGGGGAGGGGAGGGGAGTAGGAACCATCGGCAGGGTACAGGCGAGGTGAGCCGTTTCAATGGAGTAAATGGTGGATACAGAGACGACAGAGAGCGTGAGACAGGCGGCGTCGTCGCAGCGCCTCCCAAAAGAGTCGACGGTTTCAAAGGAACGGAGAGGACCTCAGGATCTGGCTAAGGGGAGGTACGGGTGGGAGCCGTGAGCTCACTAGGCATTCAATCCGCTGTTCAGGATTGGGTCGGCATCGAAAGTTCTAGATACGCTAAAGTCTGAGAGAAGGAGGAGGGCGTAGACGTAGGCAGGTTGTGGGCAGGTGAGAGAAGCGAGGAGGGCGGCACGGTGGAGGAGTGGAAGGGCGAGAGAAGGATTGGGAGGGAGAGAGAGTTGGCCGAGGAGATGGGCCATTCCCATTCGCTATGGCAAGATTAGTGGAAAGAAGACAGGAAGGAAAAAGGGAGACACACATAGAGACAGCTCTCACGCCGAGACGGATACCACGCTCGAAACAGTCTCTGGCATGCTGGTGATCGTCGAAGTTCTTTCCCTAGCCTAAACCACGAGCTTCCAAACCCATTTCGACCGGCAGATTCGTAGTCTATGAGTGCAGCCCATGGGTTATGCCGCGTGAAGGACGGGAGAGCACCAGTAGATTGCAGGAATGCGCGGATGGCGAGGGCTTCTGGGACACATGGAGGGAGGGACGGGGAAGGAGGCAGCGATTTGGAGGACGAGGGGAACAGCGGTGTCTGCCAGTGACTTCAAGGTTGGGCCATCTGGGAAGGACAAGGAGACTGGGCCTAAGGGATGGAAGAAGACATCCCGGTACCAGGCTACCCACAGCATCGGGTCGTGTGTTGGACTTTTGGGAGAGCAGAGGAGCTGTCAGGGCGGGGAAGGTGCCGGAGCTGGGGGAGCAGGAGGCGGAAGGGCGCCTGGTGATCGTCGTGAAGTACCTTTGTGATCTACAGTGGATAATCGATAAGCAACAGCGCAAGAGAGAGATTAACGAGAAGCACACGTTAGTGGGTATCGATCGGATTCTCAAACCGTGGTGGGCTCTCTGTATGACTGATGATCCGCTTTGCGTCTTGGAGGATGATAGCGGCGCGTGGTAAAGAGTGTGAGTGTCACCTGTCACACCCTAACCTCTTCCACATGTCCTCCACCGAGGGCAGTCCTGAGCCGAGCACACCCCCATCTCCCAGCACCCCACACATCGGTGTAAGGGCTGTCATCGCCCTTCCTGGGCTCGAACTCGTAGAGTCATTCTCACCCGACGACGACGCTGTGGGAACACTCCCCGGCCTTATAGCCAAAGTTTCCGAACAGTTCGACAACACGTTCTCTCCAGAGACATCGTTCGATTTTGTCGATATCAAATGTTATCCTGGTAAGCACTAAAAACTCTTTTTTAAAAAAAATGTTCTTTATTCTCCTCACTTTGCGCTTTTTGTAGAACTGGATTCTGACGAGGAAGCAACGACGTTCCAGCAGGCGCTGCCAGAAGGCCAGGCCAACATGGCGGTGGTCATCAAACCGGCGCCTTATCATAGGGGCATTATGAAGCGGCTCATGGACAAGCTTGAAGCGGAGAGAAGGCAGCATAGGCTTATCATGGAAGAGTCGGATTCAGGTGTGGAACGGTGTTTGTTTGTTAGTGAATGAAGGTCTATCATTAATTTTTTTTTCATAGCTGCTGCTCGGAAGAAAGGAAAGAATCGCAAGGCTTCTCAACCATCAACATCGGCTCAAACTCAGGTGGCCACTGACAGTCTCAGAGACTTGGATGAGCGGCTCTCGGCGCTTGAACGAGACAACATCGAGTTGAAGAAGGACAACATTGAGTTGAAGAAAGACAACATCGAGTTGAAGAAAGACAACATCGAGTTGAAGAAAGACAACATCGAGTTGAAGAGAGCCAATGTCGAGCTGAAAACCACGGTTGATCGCGTGAGTGTTTTGAAACTATTTCACTCCCTTCGAATTCATATTTCTTCTCCAGCACTGGACATCAATTAGTGCCTTAAGCCGCCGAGCCCTCCTCGACGACGCTCGCCTGATAGTCATATCAAAAACCCAGCTACCCTTGAACGAGATCTATGCCGAATTTCATCAAAATGTCCAACGGGCTGCAGACAGGCTATGTCAACGGCTGCGCACAGAAGCAAACATTACCATCTCAGCTCACTCGATGAAGATGATATTCGGTTTCGAATCCGCAGGTCGTGCAAGAGGTATCGTGTCGCAGACGGTTCGGGAGAAGGGGAACGCAGCAGCTCATGAGGTGGATCGGGGTGATGTCCTTCATTCGGTCTTGCAGGAGGACCTTACGGAACCTCAGCGGACTTCGCTGGAGGAGATTTATGTTATTGTCTGTGGGCACCCTCCGAAATTTGTAGTATAAAAGATATCTTTTATGTCATTGGATCCACTTCATTTTGTCAAGTATCGGCTCGCATCCGACGCATATCTACGGTGTTGGTGTTTACATAATATTTCATCTTTCACAAGTCCATCTCGTCACGATCAAGAAAAGGGGTTGGCCAATGAAATGAAAAAGTAGTTCTCACATTCTGGGTGCGCTAGTCAATCTGACAGGTAATTCGCATCGGACTTGCGCATATGATACAAGAAAGAACACAACGATACATATATGACACTGAATACTAATAAATCCTAGGGCAAATCCGCAAGAACGAATGGACACCATTGTGAAATAGAATCACGAAGCTTGGCTGTGACACTAGACAAGCCAGCATCGCACCCAAAGTGGTCTGAGAAATGAAGGTCAACAATACAACAAACAGCCAGTGAATTGCAACTGACGTCTTTGTTGTCAACAACACCCACGAGTATAGATCCCATCTTTTGTAGTGAACTCATTCAACTTGTCTTCGTACTCCCGAAGATTTTGTGGATAGTCGACAGCGCAGAAAGACTCAGCGAGGATCAAAAGCACGAAGGCGGGAGATTCGGCATGGTATGGTGGAAAGACTTTTTGATCCTGGTCGCGACATACGATCTTGAGGTACGGTGTCCTTACTCGAGAAGTTCAAGTTGGTGCAAGGGATGATGATTGGTGGAATGCCGAAAGCGGACGTGGGGGTATATATCAATCTGCTCAATCGCATTCCGGACTGGGAGTTGCCACCGCTCGTTGGGATCGGGTTGACTAACGCGTACAGGTTGGAACTTGATGAGGAAGTCGAGGCTGGGTATGCTGTCGTTGGCAATTTGGTATCGAGAATCAGCCATAGGTAAATTTAAAATATATATATGCGGATGATTTTTTTTTTTCGCTGATAACCAACAATGTGGCCTGTACTAGTTGCATGCGAAACATATACCAGAGATTCAACTCTCTCTTCAGATAGTCGCCTGGCGATACATCGAAGCAGGCCAACTGCTGAGAGTACTCTCCTGCAAACGACCACTAGTGTTTTCTCGGCGTTCGGGTTCGAATGCCCCAATGCCACGAGGAGCGACAAGCTACGAAAAGAGATGCTCGACAGGATTCAGACGGTTAAGAGTCCAGAGGTCCAGCGCTTTCGGTCACTTGAAGAATTGCTCAAATTGGAGGAGGAGATTGTGGAGGAGGGGTTAAATATGGGGGCGTGTTATGCGAGGCTCATGGATACGATCTTGTATATGTACAAGTGTCTAGAATGTTCCAAAGCAGAGGGAGTACCGCACGAAAAGGGAGACGGTCACGGGTGAGAAACACTCGCACTGTAAATTATAAATGTACAGGTCAACAAAACTAACATCAAAATCATTATATGAGACGGGTCTTTCGTAATTGTAATCAAGCTGCATCCACTCTTAGTTTTATCGGTAAGGTACATGGTACACCAAGCCGTTCCCATCGACGAAGAACCTCCTCCTTCAACTTCAAGTTGAAAACGTACGCTGCATCGCTAGCACTAGTCTTGACAAACGAAAATTGGCGCACATTCGATTTGTCGAGGACGACCACACCTCGCAGAGTAGACAAGGTGATCTCATCCAAGCCTGCTTTCTTGCTCGACGACGAACGAGGAGCGAGTCGAGCCCGAAACATAGATTCGTTCCTCCGCATACAGTTTGTGTCGGATTTCGACCGGGTACAGAACCTTTA
>Ga0307514_10006315_pt1 | contig 10366 bp, 7 predicted proteins | sample 16_EM_MG_FD_203088 | JGI IMG/M metagenome (GOLD analysis project Ga0307514, IMG submission 203088) | Populus trichocarpa ectomycorrhiza microbial communities from riparian zone in the Pacific Northwest, United States - 16_EM | ecosystem: Host-associated > Plants > Roots > Unclassified | place... | reverse complement strand
ACAGATTGAATTCGGGTGGAATATGTCCCCGCTAACCGTGGTAGAGCTCGGGTCGGTGGTGTTGCCTTGTTGGGACTCGCCGTCCAGGTCTAGTATCAACAGGTCCAAGTAGTTATGTTTTTTTTTCTACCTCATGTACCAGCACCCCGGCAAATAATATCTAGTGTTTGTGCGAAACACCTTACCTGCTCAGGTATCCATCATGATTCACCGGGATGAAAGGAGAAGAGTTGAAATTCCAGATGAAGCTACTCGGGCCGGCTAATCGCGTAGCATTTTTTGATGCGGAATCAGATTTTTGATACCCCAATCGACAGGTCTCCGGGGGTTGGCCAGTTACACTCATATATATAATTCTGTCTTCTCGTGGTTCGCTCTCCCCTCCCAACCAGCCATTTCTCCTGGTCGACCACCTTTTGGCTCTTTCAAACGTGAAATGGGTGCCGGTCCCGTTATTGTGGATGAGTCTGTTCCGGGTCACGTCGCGGGTTACGCCCATTTTCTCGACCCGAACCGGACTTGGCGGAACAATAAGAGGTATTTTGTGTCTTACTAGCTCCTTACTCAACCATGCCAATCGCTCTGTTCTTTACCCCAGATTAATCACTCTTAATGCATGGATCGCCCTCCTCCTCATCACCTCCTCAACCAGTGGCTTCGACGGAAGTATGATGAACGGCCTCCAGTCGCTTCCCCAGTGGCAGAACGACTTCCATTACCCAGGGAGTGCCATGTTGGGTCTGCTGAATGCCATTCAAAATATTGGCCTTTTGGTCGGATTGCCGTTCGCCCCCTACATTTCTGACGGCATAGGTCGTCGCACCGCTGTCTTGGTTGGCGCGGCAATCATGGTGTGTCCCCACCCAATCACATCCTCGTTAACAAACCGATCAATGACTATCCATGAATTTTAATAGGTTATTGGTACTTTCATCCAAACCGCCTCCCAGAGCGTCGGCATGTTCATTGGCGCTCGTTTCCTCATCGGTTTCGGTCTCACCTTCGCAGACAGTGGCGCCGCTATGTCGATCATCGAATTGTCCTATCCCCCCTACCGTGCCACTTTAAGTTCCCTCTACAACTCCCTCTGGTACTCCGGTGCTATTATCGCCGCTTGGAGTACCTTTGGTACTTTCAGGATTAACTCTTCTTGGTCTTGGAGGATTCCATCCGCCCTCCAGGGTGTTCCCTCCGTCCTTCAACTTGGGCTTATTTGGTTCAGCCCCGAATCCCCTCGTTGGTTGGTTAGCAAGGGTAGGGGTGCGGATGCTCTCCACGTCCTGGCCTACTACCACGCCGACGGTAACGAACGGGACCCTCTCGTTCAATACGAGTACGAAGAAATCAAGGCCTCCATCGATATCGACAAGGCTGTTGCCACGTCCATTGGTTGGACGTCCTTGATCAAGACCCCTGGAAATCGTAGGCGTATGACGATCATCATCGCCATCGCTTGGTTCTCTCAGTGGTCCGGGAATGGTCTCGTCTCCTACTACCTCAATGATGTGTTCAATACCATTGGCATCACCGATCCGACGATCCAGCTCCTCATCAACGGCGTCCTCCAGATTTGGAACTTGGGATGGGCTGTCGCTGCCGCCGCGCTCGCCGAACGTATCGGACGAAGGAAACTTTTTATGTCCTCTTGCATTGGCATGTTACTATTCTTCACTCTCCAAACCATCTGCTCTGCTCGTTACGTCATCACCCGGAGCGAGTCTGCTGCGAACGCCGTCATTGCTTTTATCTTCCTGTTTTACGCTTCATACGACCTTGGTTTCTCGGCCATGCTTGTGTCCTACACTCTCGAGATTCTTCCCTACCCTCTCCGTGCAAAGGGTTACACCGTGTTCAACCTTGCCATTTGCCTCGCCCTCATCTTCAACCAATATGTTAACCCTGTCGCTCTGAACAAGTTGGGCTGGAAGTACTACGTAAGCCACCCTTCTCTTATCTTACAATGTGGCACGCGAACGTGTTCGTCACCTTCCTTCACAGATCTTCTACTGTTGTTGGCTCGCCTTCGAGACCGTCTTCTGCTACATCTTCATCATCGAAACCAAGGGCCTCAGTCTGGAAGAGACTGCTGCTTTGTTCGACGGCGAGGAGGCCGTCGGTCAAATTCGCGCTCGTAGCAGTAGTACCAGCGACGGGGCCCAACAGTACAGTCTGGAAGAGACTGCTACTTTGTTCGACGGCGAGGCCGTTGGTCGAATTCGCGCTCGTGGCCGTACTACCAGCGACGAGGCCCATAAGTGACTTGCATTATATATGGTCAATAAGTAGCCATAGCTAACGAATAAGCTTTTTTTCACGTTTCCTGATGTTAAGGAGGCCATCTCGGACGATCGAGAATTTATCTAGAAAATTTAGCTAGACTAGATAAATGCATTGCTCTAGCTCAGCGCATCTTCCTGGCTGGCTACCCGGTCACTGGTATTGTCTCCCCTTTCGCTTTTCTTTTTTGTCGGTACATAATTTCTTTCCGCATACTATGACAAACTACCAACCCACTTCGTGTGGATATTACTCCTCTTTGATTTGATCGGCCAACCGTTCCAAAAACCTCTTCCTGGAATTCCAAGGAGGTGAACTGGTCTGACGAGTTCGATAAACGAAACCCAAAGGCCTGGCCTGTTCTGCGAATTTCCGAACCCACACGCATCAAAATGAAACAGTGTAGGCTTGTGAGAACAACACAGACAGCTGGTGTGCTGGTTTTTCCCGTGGAAACCCCCTTTGCTGAACCATGAGGCGATACTATTGACCCCACCCAGTTGCCCCGCGCATCACTCGCATCCTAATCTAGAGTGGCAGCCGATTGAGGTGCAAACGAGAACAAACCAAACCGCAAACAGAGTCCATGATGATCATGAGAGGACGACGTGGTCTTTACTTGTACCACCGTAACGTCTCTGGGCGGACATAAGGAACGTCTGCTCTGGCTGTGTCTGTCATCCAGTGATGACCATATATCCCTTGATCGACAGGAGATCTCCCGCGTAATCATACCTTCGAGACCTTCGCAAATCAGGAGGGGCAAGGCTGTGAAGGTGACAGAAAGGTTGCCGACTCACTCCCCTCTCCTCTGACGTGGGACACCTACACTTCTGTTATGTCAGAGGGAAAGAAGCGACGAAGCATGTCAGGAGAATGTGTGTGTCGTGTGTCACAAACAAGCGATGCAGGCCGAATGACACACAACCGCTACCGAAGTTGAGGACAGCGACGTTGTCCCATCACCTATAGCTGCACGTTTGGTTCGCGTTGAACAAGGACCACCAGAACTGACATTGTCTCACCCCGAAGTTCCTGTCTCGGCCGAGCTGCCAAAGCAATCGGCGACCGACCCGACTTGGGCCCACCATCGTTCAAGACAACGCAAAAGCGATCGCAACTCGCTTTCTATGTGGGCTGTATCGTTGTGGGCACCCATTTTCCAGGCTCCAAGCGCAGACAAGGGACCATCGAGGTTGTTAAGCAAGACGGAACCCCTTCTCCGGGGACAACGCCTCAGCTGATTCGTACACAGCTGTTACTGACGGACGGGAGCGTAGCCTAGCATTCGTCCAGGGGCCTCCCGAAATGTTTGCCAGTGATTCGAAATCATCCTGACGGGCCGCAATTGTAATTTTCCCGACGTACCGTCAAATCTAGTTCCATCAGCCACAGTCCATTTCAGTTGTGGGGGACATATTTTCCACGGACAAGAGATTCAATCTGATCAGCTACGCACCCCACCATCACGTAAAGAAATCCGGGGCATGCGAAAAAAAAAGTCAATGTCCCTCAGGAAGAAAGTAGTTTCCGATTAGATTGCGCCAAGTGCCCCCACGAAAATCTTATTTTACCTTCGGGAAGTTTTATCTTGTAGATATACGTACCCGGAGCATGCTGAAGTTGTTTTCTGATCTGCAGATTTGACCCGCCCGGTGTTGCTTTGGATTCCGAAACCCTGAATGCTTTTGTCACTGATGGGAGACGGGCTTCGCTCAGTAGTCCCTGGATGGGTTGGAGAACGTTTTCACCTGACCCCCGAGCGAGGGGGAAATAGGCGTAGGCTTCGAGTCGCCATAGCGAGGGGAAACAAACATTTGAACGTGGTAGGTTCCGGATCCGGAGAATTGTGCTTGGAGAGAACCCGCTCTCCGATATTCTTGACCGATTCGTACAAACCCACGCAAAACCAACGTTCCGTACACTCCCGTTGATGTCGATAATCAATACGGGAACAATACTTAAAAACTGCCGACTGCGTCTTGTGATTGAGATTGGCGGAGTTATTACTTGTTGGGTTTACAGCTATTTATGTTTCGATGGACAGAATACAGCCCCAAACCGTTGTTTACTTGGTCTTCTCGCTCAACCCTCGGTCTGCAAGTCGTAAATGACCCACGATTCATGCCATAGATTTTTGCGTTTCAATAGGCCGTTCTTCGCAGTATGCGGCCTCAATTCGTTGTCTCGCTTTCAACCGCGCATCCCGGCATGACGCACGATACCGGAAACCAGGTCGTTGGCCCGCCAAGCTTACTGCACGAGCAGGGCAGATTTCAAGGTGTCGTGCTCCAGTACTAGTATAATCAACAATCGGTGGCGCGAGTCACTTTGAATTTGTAACCCTTCTCACCCTTTTACCTTATGGAGTGCATTCCAGCCCACCTTTGCACGATTGACCGTTCCACGCGTGCTCGCTGCCACTCACCGAGTTTTTTCGCTAAGATTCCTGCCCCGGGTGATACAACGACGACCATCCTCCTGACGTTCCGGTAAATCCGCTCTTGCGAAACCTACTTGCGATTTGAAAATCATCCAGTATTCTGGGTGACGTGGCCTTCGGACCTCAACGCCTCGCATTTCACCTCAGCTTCGTATCTTGTGACAACTTTTACCTCCCGACCTAATCCGATCCCGTCGCGTGCGTTTCAGGTTGATCGGTCCCGAGACGCTCTAGGGAGTGAGCCAATCCTGTCAAGTAGCCAAGTCTATCGCGACAACGATCACGTCAAATAGCAGTGATCATTATCCATGAACGCTTGAATTTCATCGTCGCATACGGGTGATTCATACAGATTACTCCACATCATGACCCCGTAACTGTCCCGACATTCATGTACAACGAATGGGGAGTCTCACGAGCGCAAGTACATCCGATTGTGGATCAGCCAGTACATCTGGGACCATTCCAGAAGATACGACAGAACTTGAAGATACGGCACCGGTTACCAACCCGAAAATCACTCGGTACCAATCTGGGATTCTGGATGAGTCCGACGGAATTGGTCGTCTGACCACTCGGGAGGAACGATCGGACAGTGAGATTCAGGCACACTATCCTTTCACAATAGCCCTCAACCAATCCTTCGCCACAGAGGTGGACCATGACCAAGTCAAAGGGACCGTCGAAAGGACCTCGCCGCGTTCCGGTATGTTTCGCATTGGCCAGCTAAAAACAGACGAGTAATCGGTGAACATGGACCCCGTGATTGGTAGAAAATCCCGAAGTGAGGGCGAAACTAAAATACCCTAATCCAGGACAACCTGATTAGGAGACCGAACTAAATTAATATCTGCAACCTCAGGAGTAACAAAGAAAATACGCTGAAAACGTAGGACACTCGAGGCGGAAAAATAAAATATCCATCCATCATCGGAAGATGCCTATGCGAGCGTGGAACATCTCTTCTCTAAGCCGCACAACTTCTCTCCAGGTTTTCTCCTCCCACGTCTTGTCGCCCACCAGATTATGATTGTTTATGAGCCCACCACCACCATCGCCATCACCATGATGTATGTCATCAACCGGCGGGGCGGCAGACCCATCGGCCACAGGAATCGGACTCGATACTTCGGCGATTCCGACATCAGGCTCCCGAGGTTCGACCTTGGTAGTAAAGGTAGGTTCGTTAATTTCGGGGTCCGGTCTATTGGCCACATCAACGGTGGGAACTGTTGTGATTTCTTCGACAGTCGCGATCGCAGGTTCATTTGAGGGATCAACGCCAACCTCCTTTTTCTCCTCAGTTGGCTCAACGGGGGGTTGATTGAGAGGTGTAGACGAAAGGACCGGGCGTACGCGAGCAGGAGCACGACGTGGGATCCGAGGAGGTGTGCTGCTCGATCCTGGAGCGGGTGAGGAGGATCGGCCGGGGTCCGATGTCGTAGATGCCGGGGGTAAGCTTATCCGGCGTTCCGCCTTGGTCGTAGTGATAGGCGTTGAGGGTTGAGAGTCTGGGAGCGGGATCGTAGAGGGCGTTTCAGGACGAGCGATATCAGTCGGCGGATGCCGAGGGGCCCTGGGAGGCAGAAGAGGCGGTCTCGGTTTCTCAACGACCGTCTCAGACTCGGTTGAGGGTTCCGCAGGTTGTGGCTTGTCATGGTGGCCATGCTCAAAAAGGACGTTTTCGTCTGGTTGGAGAACTAGTTCCTCGGTAGGGGGAGCGTGCGTCTCGACTCGATTTTGGTTACGAGGAGGTAACTGCGCGGGAACGGGTACCTGGGTTCTTACTGGCGGGAGGGGAGGGACGAATCGTTTGGGAGGCGAATCTTCGGGTTCTGGAGGAGGTGAAGGCAACTTTTTTGCGTCCTCCTCGTTATTCTTATCCTTTTCTGGTTCTGCTGTAGATATTTTCTCGACAACCCCGGCCCCGAGCGACGAAGCTCGTTCCCAGAGCTTGCCAAAGCGTCCTCGCAGCGGCGGTGCTTGGGGAGGGGTAGGGCTCTCCTGTTGTTTCTCCGGCTCCGTTCCGCTCGGGATCTCGGTCGTCGACGTCCTCCGACTAGCAACGAGACCGGCCTCCTCCCATACCTTCTCCATAATTCCTGTCCTTACGAACGCCCATAGGTTACAAGTGGTCCTCAGTCTGTTCAAACACCATCCCGATGTACAAAGCGGATACATAGGTCGGGACCTGCCTGGTTGTGGGGTACTGAATGAGTCTGTGGCAAGTTTGAATATGTAGATTGTTGTCGGCGTGGGAACGCCACCAGTCGATTGCACCGGTGTTATCGATCTTGAGTTTTGGCGAGACATGAATAATGAGGTGGACCAGGCGTTTGTAGGGAGGCTGAGTTGGCGTTGGAACATGGAAGACTTTGTAGAGTCGTGCATAATGAAGGCTCCGCAAAGACCGCAGATAATGCTGGACCCGGTACCTAAACCAGAGATTCCGGATTGGGCAGCGGCATGTTCCTGGAGGTATGTTTCGGATGACACTGGTTCGATATCGAGTTGACCTTGTTGGATAGCGGGAAGGACTAATCTCCTGTTCATCCAGTTGATCGAAGCGGATAGGTCGAGGCGAACGGTGGGGTCCCTGGATAACGGAAGAGTCAGACGAGCTGCTACGCGCACACCAAGAAGGACACCCACGAGTCCTCCAGTTGTAGGCGTGCCAGCCATGGATGGTGGATGGTGGTGATGAGGGGTAAGGTATTGGTTTTCTGGCGAAGTTCACGGACGTTGGCCACGAAGCTGAGGAAATCTTGGTATTGAGAGGTGCAGTTGAGAATATGACGGGGAACGGTTGCAAGCATTGAGCTATCCTTCCTGGTCCACTTCCCCTTGCCAACAGTGACTCGCATGTCCTCAACCTGGCGAAGCGCCTCCTCCTTCTCCTCGAGAAGCGCTTGCATGTGGAGTTGCATGTTCGCAATCGCTTCCTCTGTCCCCTTCAATGCCCTCTCAGTTTCCTCAACCTTCCTTTCACTAGCTGCCCTCGCCAAGCGAGCTTCGGCGACCATTGTGTTTGCCTGAGAGAAAAGGCCGGCGCTAAGGTCGTCCAACTCCTTCTCGATCTGAGTCCTGGCGGATTCGGCCTCACCACGCCGGGCTGCCTCATCTGTGGCCTTCTCCATCAACCGAGTGAGCTCGGCGGTGACGTGAGTCCGTTCTACCAACAGTCCAGAGTTTAGAGCGGACAGGTGCTGAGAACGTTCGAGCTCTAACTGGGAGATCTTGACGGATGTCGAACGCAGCTCGTTGGACGAGTCGTGTAGTTGGTCCTCGAGGTGGGACACTCGGTCGTACGAACCGACGAGTTTTCCGTTCAGTTGGGTAACCTGGGAGAATAGATCCTGGATTTGGGATCGTAGCGACTCGATGACCATGTTCTGGGCTTCCGGGTCTGGGTGCGTTTCGTGTTTTGATTCCGTTTCCGCTTCCGGGGGTGTGGAGGAATCATGGCTCGAGACGTCGGACCTTTCAACATCGACCTGGACGTCTTTTGTAGGATGATCCTGGAGGGGCTCTGCCATGAACGATGGTAGGGATCAGAGTAACGACGTGGGTGGCAGTCGGTCACCTGTCGGGGTGATTGTGATCGGCAGTTTGCGTCGTTGATCTGGTGGTCTGACATCGAATAATACTTGTATGGTGCCGGTCACCTTGTCACCACCACTTTTGGACAACCGGCGCCTCCGGGAATTGGTGGACCTCCGATCGTCCTAGGACTATTATAAATTGATAGAAAGACTTGTTTTTATACGTAGAAGAGTCCTACCAGACAGAATTCCATGAAACCTTCTGGTTGTCCAGTTATTTTTTTCGAACCTTGACAAAATTGGCCACACGGGAGTATTGCCTTATTTGGTAGGCTATTCTCACGATAGGCGCCCAGTTCTGGGGGGCAGTGACCTCGCCCACTGCTCGTAATGACCGCAGGCCACTTGAGAAGACCAAAAATGCAAGATCGAGGTCAACAAGAAGAAGAAGCTGACCGCCGCCGAGGCCCGAAAGGCAAAGAAGGAGCGTATGGCGAGGAGGAAACGTGGCGAGGAGGTCTTTACCGACGGTCCTCCCAACCGATCGCTTGTTTTCTCTAATATATTTTGTCATCGTCTGCGCTCGTGTCTTGCTTCTTTCGTCTGTGCTGTCTGTGCCTGTGTCGTGTCGTATCGTATTGTATGCAAGAGATATTAATGTGTTTCGTGTGCTTTCAACCGTACGATGCTCGCCCCCACCCAGGCTAAAACTCGAGGTCGCTCAATGAAGAACACCGAGTACGCAAACGTTGTTTTTTGCAGCTTGAAGATTTATCCCTCTCAGGAGTGGCGCCGCTGACGCGGCGGAATGGATGTTGACGCCCAGAAGTGTCTGTCAGCACAATTTGGCCACTGTCAGAAGGTAGTGGTCACAAGGTGACCGGCACCATACAGACGCGTACCCTGCCAACCTACAATGGACAGCTTTCATGGTGTACACTCCATCCCAGTGGAGGCGTGGAGTGCACATCCACCCAGGATGCCTTTTCGCTGATGAACCGCAGTCGCTGTGTGGTCGTTATTCTCGTCTACTTCGTCCTGTGACCATGACGCCACCGGATCACCGGTATTGGGGTAGACTGACGTCGAAGAGGCGACCGTCACCAGTTGGGTCTCTGGGGATTGTGTGCGTCATTTAGCGGGGCCAGCTACTAAGTTACTCCACTCATGCTCCCTGGGACCTGGTATAAAGAGCCAGACGTCCGCGAGCGAGACACACACCAAACCTTACCATTGCTCACACATTAAACATGCCACTTTTCAAAAAGTCTCACGTAGGCATACCGCTCCTTTTCACCCTGTTCTGCTTCCTGACATTTGGTCATTTTGCAGAAAAAGGCCGACGTCCCCATCGACAACACCACCGCTGGTCACCACGACCCAGTGTTTTCCGGCGGTTCTGGTGCCAACCCCAACCTCATGAGCCACGACCAGCCTGGAGCACATCAAGGCCCAGGATCCGGGTATCCTCCTTCTCACCACCCTTACCCCAACGAGCCGAATAACACCCGGACGGGTAACTTAGACCATCACACCAAACCTTCCAAGTTCAGCGGGAAGGTAGAGACCGCCGTCGGTTCAGTGATTGGTAGCGACACCCTCCGCGCCAAAGGGATGGAGAAGGAACGGTTCGTTTGTTTACCCCCCGCTTGATTTGTCCTGGGCTCAGCGACTTGTTTTACACACAACCAGGGAGGCCCGCGATCTGAATGTCCAGAGCAGCGAACTCGCTCAGGCAGAAAGCCTCGAGCGTGAGGCGCAGATGCACCGTGACCGCGCGCTGGGTGGTGTCGGTGGTGGGTACACCTGATTTTGCATCCCAAACGCTTACTCACTCGATGTCCCAGGTGACCGCAACACTGACCGCAGATTCAACTAAGCACGCGTTACCTACTTTGACGATTAATTTGTATATTACCATGTATTCCAGCGCCTAGTGACTATTTGAGATATGCGAACGTTGCGATCGTGAGAAAGAAACAAGTGCCACGTTAGCTAGCGCCTTAGCCGCCGCCACTATACACTGTACAGGTGGCATCCACTGTCCCAACTTCACCCACTGGTACCATATCTCTGCAACGTAAAGTCATCTATGCCCCCACCA
>Ga0307514_10006314_pt1 | contig 10367 bp, 14 predicted proteins | sample 16_EM_MG_FD_203088 | JGI IMG/M metagenome (GOLD analysis project Ga0307514, IMG submission 203088) | Populus trichocarpa ectomycorrhiza microbial communities from riparian zone in the Pacific Northwest, United States - 16_EM | ecosystem: Host-associated > Plants > Roots > Unclassified | place... | reverse complement strand
CGCGATTTCCGGGTAGCTCTTGGCGTGGTTTCGATTGGCGGAACGGTCTCCCTCTCTTCTGGAGGGGGAGGGGAGTTGTCGTCGACACAACTCGACGACGGCTCGGACATGGAGAACAGTTTCGAATCGGATTAAGCGCTCGTATGGATGATGGTAGTACGTGAGAAAGAGAGGTCGACTCAAGATCAGCTACTCCGCCATGTGGGCTGGTATTGAGTTGACTGGAGTATTCGATCCGGAAGAGAACTCTTTGAGGGGTACCATGCTTATCCCATCCCATGGAACAACGGGAGAGTTCGTGTTCAAGCGGGATCCGGACTTCGTCAGGTTCTACCCTGCTCCTTCCATCACTGGTGCACGCGGGCGATGGGAGTTCATCATGAGGGCTGTTCTGGATCGTATCCGTCGAAGGACGTGGTCTCTTGGTTATTTCCTTAGGCGAATGCGGGATGGAAAACGGTATATGGAGTTGTCCCTTCGACACCACTACGGAAGAAGACTCGACTGGGACGAGAAGAAAGAACTCTTCGATCTTCATCTCGTTCTCTACGAAGCAGACGTACGATTCTATGCCTCCTTGATTCGCATAAAACTGAGTGAAACACCTATTTCGTAAGTTCCAATCCTTGTGCACGGCTTGATAGCTTCCATCATTCTGAACGCTTTATTTTTTCAAGCGTGATCGAGTGCGACAATTGTGGCTCCACCCTCGGAGGACCGAGGGTCGTTTGCATGGATTGCCACAGCGAGACTACGACTGTCGACTTGTGTTCAGAATCGGAGTGTGTCAACTCCACGATCACGTTCGAAGATGACGGCAGGAGGGCACATTTACCGAGCCACGGGATGTTCAAGGCCTATCGGATCCTGTTTGACAGAGACATGGCACTGGTCGAGAATGATGCCAAGAGCGCGTTGGAATCTGCGCGAGGTATTCTGTCGGAACTCAAGGAAGAGGGAAAACCAATGCCGGAGTGCGTTCACTGTAAGGTAACGCTATCGTTGCCGTGTTGGTTCTGCGTGGAATGCACAGGTGAAGGTGAGTGAGAATCGAGTTCTGGACTACAGTTGGAACATCACTGACTTTTATTATCCGGTACAGCGAAAGAGAATTTCATCTGCAATGACTGTGAACGCAAACAAGTTACTTTCGACGGCGACGACAATGACGATCACAAAGACAACGACAACGATGACGATAAGCACATCAGGTTGCATACAATTGTGAGGGTCTCTGAGAAGGTTAGGGAGAAGCTTACGGTAGAAGCTCGGCTGAAACTCCTTGAGGGTGAGTTGGGGAAGATGAGGCAACTCGAGGATGAGTTAGGGAAGATGAGGCAACTGCTTTCTAAGTTGGTCGAGAAAGGCGCAGAGGGATCTCCCAGCGACCCGCTCACGAAGGGCGATCTCCAGGCGGCGGCGGCGGAATCAGAATCTGCTCAACCGGTACCTGAGGAAGTGTCTGGGACGACGGAGAACACTTGAATCAGTCGTGTGCACGGGATTGTGTTTTGTATTGCGTACACGGAATTCTGAACTATCTCTTGGGGAACGGCGTCTACATTTCCTCGCCACGTCGTACACCTTGCATCACTTCCAGAAACAACTTTCGTCGTCAACGACACCAATAAGCAGCCAACCACTCGTGCATACCTCGTCGCCTATTCGAGTTCATACAGAGGGGAGTCATCAAAACGCACTCCAAAGTCAAAGCTCCGAAGGTGCCCGCCGCTTCGTCGAGCGTTACCGCCCTGCCCACTGGTCCACCGTCCCCCGGTCCCTCGTGTACTGCTACCAATGAACCTGGATTATGCAAAGAGTCAAGTTGGGAGACTATACGGAGCAGCGAGGACGGCCGTCGAGACCGCCAAGGAATTCTCATGTGTTTTTGCCGCTCAAGGTCGTGGCTGGAGCTCCCGCAATTCTCATCAAAAACTATGATGTGGTCCCTCCACAAGCCTCTTATCCTGTACATTGCTGACAGTTTCTTGCAGTAAACCAACGTCAATGTGGAACAGATCAGAGACATCGTTGAGGAAAGAGTGCAATCACTTGTTGATGCATTAACATCCCCGGTTGGCGAGCAAGATAATTTAGTGAGGAGGCACGGAGGGGTGTTCTGCGGAAGTTGGCGCTTTACTTTACTACAATGAAAAGCGCACGTTGCTAATCCGCATCGGTTTTCGCAGGGGGTTGGCCGGGGTTATTGCCAAACTCGAACCGTTGTCTGAGCAACACTGACCGTCCCTCAGAAGTTCTTGAATGATGTCGACCACTCCAACGCCTTGAACGGCTCTGCCTGAGACCTAGCTCATGCCGCAACAGATTACCAGGTATGCGTCGCGAACCACACCGCGCGAAGTGACTCACGTTCGGGTAGACGTCAAAACCACGAGAATGCAAGAGATGTTATTGCGAGGGGATCGTTCAGGCTGGCCTCGGTTGAAACCACGCCAGGAAGTTGCAGACCTTGAGCCCCTAGGCGGATGAGATCCCGTGCACAATGCGGGATGTCAAGCCGGTTCGTCACGACACGTGTCTTCGGGGGACTCGAGACCCCGTCTCGATGGGATTATACGATGGGCCGAAGGTCCTCAGGACAGATACGTCCCTTGACTCAACGGCCTGGCAGGAACGGGCAAGTAAACCATCGCTGAGAAGTTTGTTGAGACGGTTGCGAAGAACGAAAGTTTCGATGTAAGCTCCTTCTGCTCTCGCGATTACTCCAACCGAAAGGAACTCCAGAAATTGACGGCGGTTACGAGCAACTTTGATCTCTCCGACCCGCGGCCGTGCGACGAAGACCTGGCGGCTCCGATCAAGACGTCGTCTAGACCATTTATTTCCGCGCCTACCCTGGCCATGTTTATCGTTCCCTTGGGTCGAGGTTATGCGATAACCGACGGGAAGGGGCGATCCGCAGCATCAATAACCTTTTCGACGGGCTTGGCGCGGTTTGTGAACTTCGCTATGATCAACACGGATCCCCAACTCATTCGGTTAGAAAATCAGGTTCATAAATCTGCCATGGCTACCTCTGGCCTGTACAGTTTTGTAAGGGACTGCCTCGGATTAACCATTTCTTTCAGCACCCCACCCATTTCCCTGAAGTCACCTATGTTCACTCAACCTCACCCCGGGAGAAAACGTGAACCGCCGAGTTTTGTGGGCGCCTCTCCTTAAGAACTATCACACTTCACGTAGGCAGTGGCTGCCATCGGTCGCAGAAGCACTGCCGGGATCGCTGCCCGTGGTGATCGCACCTTAGGCATCTACGACTCGACTACGGGCGTTCTGAGGCTCCTTCCAAGCGATCACAGGCTCTCCAGGTGGCTCTGTTCTGTCCTCCACTCACAAGAAAAGTCTTTCAATAACCTTGTGGGACATTAAGACGGGTGGGCTCATGCACACTTGCCCTGTATACGAAGGCGAAAGACACCACCGTCTTTGTGAGTCGGCACGACGGGCCCGAAGGTATCAACATGCTAATAGAGAGGTGACTGGATTCCATGTTTAGTAACTAGTACCCATACCAGTACTATCTATGATATTATCTTATCGAGTGTCCGAGGTACGAGTGTGACATGAGATATCTAGGAGTAAAACGCGCTTACAATATCCCTTAACGGCCTCTACCTGGCGTGTGACTTATGTAATGACAAAGTTAAGGTTTGGGGAGTTGTGAACAGAACAGAACATACTGCTTTCGAGAGCGATTCGCCGATCACCTGGCTTTGCTTGCCGGCGCCTAAATGGCAGCTCATGGTCGCGAACGAGGCGTCGATACACATTCGAGACATCGTCACTGGGAGGATCCTAGTACACAGTTTCGAACTGTAGGATTGTGCCCGCGCCACTACGAACTCCAAAAAACTCACTCAATTCGCCGTCGTCACTGGGTCGGGAATCGAGAGCACCATCACCAATCATCGACGCCAAGATAGGTGAATTTTCCGCTTCGTGGAGGTTTCGACGACAGCTACCTTGCTACACCTTTTCTCAAATCACAGAAGAACCCGTGTACGACACGGGGAACGATGGATTAAAGATGATTAACGTCACGGGCCGTTTCAACGTGGCGTTGAACGCGCCTCCCAGCCACAGAAGCATCTGTCTCGAAACTGTCAAACGGTGCCGTGGTAACAAACATTGCGGTTTCAGGTATTCAATCGTTAAGCCTGGACGAGGGAGCTGCCACATCTCGACAACTTATTCCTCTCAATCTCTTTTTCACCCCTTCGACAAGAGCAGAACAGCCGCCATCGTTCCGACTGGTCGTGGCCGTGTCGTATTGCTGGAACCGGTGGCGACCACAATATCCTGGCAGGTCTTCACAATCCTGCTCCGAAAAATCTTCTCATCAATCCCCATAATGGACCGTACGAGTGGACAAACGGTCATGCGTTGGTGGTATTCCAAGGGCTGGTGCTTGGCTCGTGACCTTCCATACCGTTCAGGCCGGAAGGTATGTCCGTGTTCGGGATGTGCGCGGTGGAAGACTCCTGACGGAGGGGGTGGAATACCTGGCCTCGACCCCCCCGCCATCTCACACCCGGCTCGGAAAACGTATTTTGCTTCGATTACGACACTACCTGTACTATCTACGCTATCCGAGTCACCGGCGTGCCTGGGTTGCACCGCCCATTGAGTGCCTCAATGGAATATACTCAAGGGGACGGGAGCGGTAGTAATACCGTATGAATGATGGACACGAATTAGTCATTGGTGGTTACGAAGCATTCTGTTGGATTCCGCCTGGATACATTGGGTCAGCTCGAGCTAGCCACTGTTGGGCTGGGCCTTCCAATACTTCGTTGTTCATGGCTGAGCAGGGTGGAACGCTAGGAAGCTAGCCTTTTGTGAATTATGAAGGCCCACGGGTGTATGTGCATTACCGTTCCTCAGCTCTGTAGTCATTCCATCCGTGAATTCCAACCCCCAGACCCACTGAACTGTGATACCGTTGCCCTGGAGAATATTGTCCAGGGATTGATGAATGAAATTGTGGACCGCGTTCCGCTTGAGCGCTGCGCAGCTACTCGTTGATCAATTGGTTGAGGAAAAACCAACGGTTCCCAGCGCCACAATTCCCAAGCATCTGGTTCGGGAACAAAAACCAGCCAGTTCGGCAATCTCCTAGCGTTGGCCTCTCTTACACCACAGGCAATGAGGTCGGAAGGTTGGTACTTACCTGGTTTCAAAGTGAAGTTTGAGTACTTGTGTGAGATAAAAATAGAACACCGGCAAAACGGTCCGGGGGATGTCACCGAATCCCAGTGTATCTACTTCTCCTTTCGCGTGCCACGCTGATTCCCCACACAGGCCACGCTTGACGCGTCCTTCCGCCCACGCCCACCGCTTCACCTCGGGACGCATAGATTTCTCCTCGACTCTTGTGCCAGATTCACCCAACAAGCTTCGGAACTCTATCTTTGCTATGCAGCCACTGTCGCAATTATCACCGAGAAGCAAGAGGACGCCGTTAGGCACGAACGCTGTCTCAGATGTGGGAGTGAGAGATGTAACGAACCCTGCCCTCGCAACTGTCACCTCTTCACGGACAAGTCCTACTAGGGAGCAATCCCCGCAACATTTACCACAAGAGTTTAGGCAGGATTCTGTGGGTATTTTCGTGCTTCGCACGGTTTCCTTTACTGACCGGCATCCACTGGTGGAGGCTCAGTACTTCCAACAGCGATCCCCTTTGGATTGGAGGTGGGCTGGCGAGAGCTCTCGCATCGTACGAGGAGAAGTCTCCGCCGGCAAGCTTGAAATCAGACTTCCTCGCACGTGGAATAGCATTCGGGACCTCCTGGAATCCACGGATCGAGATACTCACTCAACACCTTCTCTGTTCATACACACCTCCTTGTCCCTGGTCCCCTCCCTCCGCTCTTTGGTCGATATATAAAGCACCTTGATAGATTCCCCCGTTCTCGAGCTCGCCACATCCGATGTCTCCATTACCACTGTACTCTACAAGCGAAGAAACTTATTGGATGCGCTCGAGCATCAAAGCGTGACAGTATAGCATCTCAAACGAGGTTCTGCGATGATGTGAATGGGCGCTGTATTGATGTGGTCATGCTGTGGACGGGGAGTCATGTCTGGTGATGGATCACGCCACCGCGGCACAGAATCTCATCAGCCTGTGTGTGGACTTATCGAACACGTCTTCATTTGTTTTATCACCTGGTTACTGATTCAAACTTTACAGTGTCTTCAACGAATGAATGCCCCTTTGTCCCCGGCGTTACCTAGTAAGCTTACCTCCGTTGGCTTAGCCCGGCTGACCCAAAATTGTGGCTGCCGAAAACCACGGATGCTTAGCCGCATTCCCCAGCCCTTCACACAACCCGACGAAGATTATTGGAAACTAAGCAACGGCTTAGTGAGGTGAATCCTCAGTAGAAGAATAGCGACTGCGACTAAGGTGCGAAGTAGCGATCATCCGAAGATAAAGGTGAAAAATGCGGTGGGAACAAACTACCGTAAAGGGTAAAAGTCGACGAAGGAAAGTGAAATGCTACATATTCTAATAAAGATAACCTGTCTGACCAAACCGGGCACGTACACCGCCATTCCACCATTTCGAAATGGGTAGCAGTCGCCGACGCTTGAGCCTTCGTGCGCGCACGGAACACTGTGGAATACCAACCTCAAGTTCAGCCGACGGAACTTCCAACCTCGCGAATTCCTCTTGATCATGGCTGGAAATCCTCGTCTCCTGGATCAATGCCTGCCGTGCGATAAGAGGAGTTGGTGGTCAGTCACTGTCCCTTCGAGTAGTGTAATTGTTTTTGACTAATGACTGGATCTCTGGAGATGTTTTATTGGTCATCGTGTTACCATTTGGTTTTGGGCGGTCCGCTGCTTCAAATGTACTGGACCCCATCTATCGGCATGCGTTACATCGTTCAACCCGATCAGCGTTCCGGAGAATGCCGATTGAACTCTCGAGCTCGATCATGGATATACTTTCGGGTGATTCCCTTGACATCCGAACGCTAGGCCCCGGTTGGTGTGTCGACGTGCGAGCTCCTGACACTGAGAATCAGCCACACTTTAACGGAATAAGGCTGGATAGCAGAAGATGAGCGCATTAGTGGGAAGGTGCGCCAGTGTCATACGATCCGCAGTCTCCGTTTCTGAGTTCTCTTATTGTATGCACAGACAAAGGCCACCAAGTTTGACACGATGACCATCAGAAGCATCACCATTGCTGCTGTGCCCTCGTCGCTTCGCTCTCGTTAATGGACAAATCGAACCTTAGTTTTCCTTCACTCTTTTGGATTCTACACGTTTACCGACATTCCCACAAATGCTGCGTAAAAACGGTTCTCGTTATGTGGAAACTGAAGGCTCCACACCTGATAGGTGCGCCCAACGTGCACTAGTCCATTCTTATTCGCAATTCTGACACCCCCGGGCTGTGAATATGTTCAACAGCCCATGTGTGCTTCAGCCCTATGATCCGTTCGGTATGCCGAACGGGATGTTGGGCGGAGATGAGCGGCTTGGCTTCCCGTCGCCCTCCTTTGAAGCTTTCGTTTTGTAGTGTTTCAAGCGAAGTGGCCCTATATATATCTTGGTTACCTGACACCTCCCCATCCTAACACCCTCCTCTCCTATCACCCAGCCCGATGCCGACGCCGAATCTTTTCAAGATATCTTCGAAGAGTAACAAGTTGTCCGAAAACTCCCCTTCCGATGTACCACCAAATGCTGAGGAGAATAGTGTCTCGCAAAATCTCACCGGAACCTTTGATAGTCCTATCCCAGGACAATCCGACATTTACAAGGAAGTTTGGATGCTGGCTTACCAGGAACCATCCCAGGCAAAGGGGGCGGAAAAGCTCCTAAACAAGATCGGTATGTCAATCATTCCCGTCCTGCCTGCAGCGATCATTCAACGCTGACTTGAAATGTAAAGCGGATGTCCAAAGTAGTGTGACGCTCTCGCCAGAACAGCAGACAGCTATCAATACACTGGTCACACCTGTGAAAGCGCTGATGGACACCCCTCAGATCGCCGATAATATCCAAAAGGGGGTGAATACATTTATGGAGGCTTTTCCTGTCCTCATGAAAGCCCTGGATGATGTGGCAAAGATTCATCCTTTCATCGGCGGTGCGAACCTATTGTCATCACTGATGGTGGCTGCCTGATGATCATAACTTTCACGCAGTTGTCGTCCTTGCGTTAAAGGCCGCATTTACGCTCGAGATGAAACGACGTGAAAATGATAAGACTATTTTGATTCTCTACGTCGAGTGCGTGAAGTCATATTTCAATTGGATACCCCATCTCACGAGTTTTAGGATGAGAGATATGGCGAAGGTTCTCCTGCAGTATGTGTACACCTTCACCCTACTGTACGCCTCTTTGATCGCCCGACTTGTAGGTTGGAACATGTGAAAGATCCCGAGAAGGCCGCCCCCGATGGTCTGACGATCGAAGGACGAATGCAGAAGCTCTGCAAAGCAGTCGCAGAAGACATCAAGAAATGCGCAAACGCTTGCAACGCATATCGCAAGTGAGTGCGTAAGGGGTCTCAATTTGTTGTCTCCTGAACCCGTGGTATCAGGACAAAGCTCTACTTGAAAGTTTTGGCGGGGCCCGTTTGGGAAGGAAGACTTCACGAGTTCGTCAAGGTCTTCGCAAAGAGACAGGGAGACTTTGTATTGGCGTTGTCCATCCACACCACCATCGGTGTTGACGCAGCCAATGTCAAGTTGGAGGCCATCGATCAAAAGTGGGCTTCCTCCTCCATATCCCGAGTGTGGGGACACTGACGCTGGATTAGGGTGGACACATTGTTACGCTTGTATCGAGAATTCGTCTCCCCCGAACAGAAGAAATTTGCGGCAAAGGTGGAGGGGATGGGGGGGAGAGATGCAGTCCGGAACAGCGAGAAGTTGATGAGGGAGCTCGCAAAGGAAGAACCCAGCATGAGAAGGCCCACAAAAGAGGAATCCACCCCTGCTGCGCGCTCAGGTCTGGGTTCGGACAACCGATGCGACACGGGTCGTTCCTTCAATTTCCTCGAATTGAAACGCGAGATCGAGCGTCCTCCAGACGAAGCCATCGAGAAGAACCTTGAACATTTCAATGCCAAATTCGATCTCCAGAAGAAACAGATAGAGAAGAAAATCTCTCAAGAGGCAGACCGAATCATCTCGACTGTTATAGCGGGCCCGCACGACCGAATTTTTGACCCAGTACGCCGTGAATCTTTCAGCATTTGTATGAACTGAACTTCATCCGCGTCACTTAGGACATCCGTAACATCTGGAAAGACATGGTGAGTAGCAGTGGTCACCTGCCACAACATTTCAACCGAAAAAAAAACCACAGAGATGGCGAGGAAGCGTCAAGGCTCGGAATTTCGTTATGGAGCTGAAGGAATATTACACCGAGAAGGACTCCGAGTGTATCAAAAATTCGGGCGCTCTCAAGGGTCCGGACAGTTGGGCGATTGGCTACCTCAATGTCGGTCGTGCAGAGGGCATTATGGAGGCATTCGATGACGACGCCAGCGGATTCGTAAGTGTTAAAGAAGTCAACAATCTCACTCGATCACGGCCTCGGGATTGGAGGTGTGCTCTTTGTTCCCCAACGTGCGAGGATGATCCATTTACCCAGATCGCAGCCTTCCCCACTGGCTAGCATACTGGGCAATAGGTACTTGCACATGTGTGTTCGGGAGCAAGGACTGACTTTCTCCAGGTTGGCAAATGACCTGCACGACGTATTGCGAGAAGATCGAAGATATCTTCGATGCCATGATCCATTTGGCACACGAAGTCCTCCCCGAGAACAGAAGGGAGGTTAATTCATACATCGATACTGTGTGGGGTCGTGTCACAGTGTTCGTACGATCCATTGCGTGGGAATGTGGAACGGAGGACCTCAAGTCCAAGTTTCAATCCTACGTTGATGCCGAGGAAGCAAGACTCCGGAAGAACTTCGAGGATATCAAGTACGATATCGATAGCTGGGAAATGGTTCGGCTTGTTGCTGGAGAAGGCAGAACCGAAACGGTAACTACAACTGTCTGAGCTTCCGGAACGATTCTGAATGAGATCCATTTAGACGCTTTTCCCAATGTTTTACCTTGCCTTGAAGAGAGATTTGGAAAGAATCAGTCTCGCCCGAAAAGTCGTCCTTTCTGATTATGAGATGTTTGACGCCGGGGAAACGATCTGGTGGATCGCTACAGCTGCGTGGTACAGAATCTGGGATTTGAGGGGTGAGCCTGAGAAACGAGCTGTCACGCTCCAGAGTTAATTCTTGTAGGTATGTTTCAACAGCAGAACTTCGTAGCTGAGGACAAGTTCAAGGTCTTCGCAAAGGGTCTGGTAAG
>Ga0307514_10006313_pt1 | contig 10367 bp, 8 predicted proteins | sample 16_EM_MG_FD_203088 | JGI IMG/M metagenome (GOLD analysis project Ga0307514, IMG submission 203088) | Populus trichocarpa ectomycorrhiza microbial communities from riparian zone in the Pacific Northwest, United States - 16_EM | ecosystem: Host-associated > Plants > Roots > Unclassified | place... | reverse complement strand
AAACTTTAATAATTTTATAATACTTAATTTCCTATATAAAAAAGCCAACAAAAAATATCATATTATTTATAAAATTATCATTATATTTTATTTAATGGCTAAATTGTAGCCCTTGTAATATTAATATTATAATTTTGTCATTAAACTAAAATAAACCCTAACGACCACCATAGTTAACTTCTTCTTTTTTTCTTTTCAATTTTCTATCTTCAACAAGCCCACAAGAAATATTGTAGACCATTATTTTTTCTTCATGTTTTTCTCCCCTTTTTCTTTTCAATTTTCAGCAAACTCACGAGAAATAATCGAAGCCATTATTTTCCTTTTCTTTTTCTTCTTCTCTTTTCTTTTCAACTACGCAAAAAGCTTTGTACATAAAAACGTGCATCATCTGATAGTTCTTTAAGATTCAAGTGAATTATATGTTTGTGAAGAGATGACAAGAACACTTACAGTGAGAAAAAAATCATATAAAAGGAGAATCTAATTCTGTGTATATTGGATTGAAATGTAGTTTGTGCGTTTGTGTTGTATTATATTGGAGGATAAATTTATTTATTTTTTATTTTGTTTTAACTTTTAAGTTGACTAAGAATATAATATATAGTGTAATTTTCTAAAACACGGATGCAAAGTAAAATAATACATCATCTTCTTTTTTTATTATTTATTTAATATTGAGTTTATTAAGGATTGAGTTTTGTAATTTTTCTTGATTTGGTTTCTATAAGTTATCCTAATATTATGACATGAATCACAAATTTTGAAAATTAACTTGATTAACTCATGTTTTTTGTCCTCTTTAATTGCTTTTTTTTTTTTTCGAGTTTCATACTTTAATATTATGTTGATTGAGAATTAAGCTTCACAATTTGTTTCAGCTTGCCTTCTGTGATGTTATCCTAATTTCATTACTCGGGTTGTGAGTTTGGTAAGTTAACTCAGTTCATTTAGATCTTCTTTCTTATCTTTTTTTAATTATTTTTTTTTCAATTTTATCTTACAATATTTTATTAATATAAAAATTAGATTTCATAATTTATTTCGGTTTGCTTTTTATAAGGTTAACTTAGTCTCATGACCTAAATCATGGATTTAGCGGGTTAGTCTTAGTTGATCCGTGTCATTTTTTTATCAATTTTTTTATCAATTTTTTTATTTCATTTTTTAATATTAAATATATTGAAAATTCTGGTTCATAATTTATTTTAATTTATCTTTTATAGAGTTATTATAGTCTTATGATCTGGATCGTGGATTTGACAGATTAACCTTTATTAACTAAGATCAATTTAATATGTTACCATTTTAATATTTTTTTTAAAAAAATATTATCTTAAATTTGTTTTGAATTAAAATATATTTTTATTGGTTATTTAAGTTATTTTTGAATTAATGATATAGAGAGGTAACATGAGATAATTTCTATATAGTTTTTAATTTATTTTTTTGCTCCAGAAAATAAGTTATAATTTACTAAATTTTTTTTATGTTTAAAAATATTTAATCCGAAGTGTCAATTATCTAGCAGATACTTTTTGTATCAAGGAGAGGACGTAATTGTAATTATATAATGACTATATTCAAAATATTAATATATCATCCAAGAACAAAAATAATTATAAGCTGCTGGAGGGGGGAAGGAGTTGAGAAAGGAAAGAAAAGAAGGCAGAGAGAATAGTAGTAGTAATAGTAGAGTTGCGAGGAAATCGAGGAAGACGAGGATGCAGTGGTACTTCGTTGCCGTACTTCTCACAATTCTCACCAGCTCCCAGGTCACTCACTTTCAAATCCCTAACTATTTCCTTAAAATCTCGATACATCTCTTTGATTTTTTTGTTTAAGTTTTGAATCTACAATTCCTTTTAGCCACTGCTATTGATTTCTTGATTATGAAAATGTAATTAAGAGTTAATAATTATAAGAACATGAGAAAAGAGAGAGATCAGGCATTTCTGTCTTGAGAAAGAAAAGATGAATAATAGAAAAACCGGATGATTGATCGAATAAGATGAGTGAATTGATTTCGTGTGCTGTGATGGTTGGAGGACGTGGAGAGCATCCGAGGAAGTTAGATTGTATTTAGAAGAGTAATTTTTATGCTTGTTTTTCAGAAGATGTTAAATTATTAATGATTAACCTATCCTCCTCCTTTTATATTATGCTGGTAGGGCATTTTGACGACTCTATCTCAGAGCAATGGAAAGTATTTGTACGACTATGCCACTGTACCCTTTCTTGCTGAAGTTTTCAAGGTACTTTTTTTTTTTGGATCATGATTTGTTAACCGGTTTTGTCCATGTAATTTGACATTCCTGTTTATTTAAAAAATGCAGCTGCTGCTTTCTACTTTGCTTCTTTGGAGAGAATGTCGGATATCACCGTCTACCAGGGTGACTACAGAATGGAAGAGTGTGCGCTTATATGTTATTCCTTCAATCATATATCTAATTCATAACAATGTTCAGTTTGCTACATTGACTTATGTGGATACGTCCACATATCAGATAATGGGTAATTTGAAGATTGTTACCACTGCGATATTATTCAGGTGCCTAGTTTGTACTATGATTATGAAACTATGCCCTTTGATCCTTAACTTTCCGAGTTACATGTCTTTTAGTATGAATTTAGCATCATTGCAGTTGATCCATTGACCGCCCCCCCCCTTCTCTAAACTTCATTCTTTAGGTTATTCTTGAGGAGGAGACTCTCTAATCTGCAGTGGATGGCAATTGTTCTATTAGCTGTTGGAACAACCACGAGCCAGGTGATTATTTGAATTGTCTGTGCTGTTATTTAAGCTATTGTTTTTACTCTCCATGCTTTGTTTAGTTCTTTGGTTTTTTGTACTTGTGTACTGGAAGTTCTTATCGAGATTAAAGTTTTAACGACATGATCATTGTCTTTGTTTTAATGAGTTTTTTCATGATCCTAATTCTCTTTTGATTAACATTTATCCATAACCAGAAAAAAGAAAAAAAAACTATTTATGCCTTTTCTTTTATTGTAGGTCAAAGGTTGTGGAGAAGCATCCTGTGATTCTTTGTTTGCTGCTCCAATCCAAGGCTATATGTTGGGGGTACTATCTGCTTGTCTATCCGCATTAGCAGGTGTCTACACAGAGTTTCTTATGAAGAAGAACAATGATAGCTTGTACTGGCAAAATGTACAATTATATACGTAGGTATCTTTTCTCCACTCAATGACTTTTTCCTTTCCATATATTATTATAGTAATGTTGCATACAAGTAGTCATGCTAGAAATCTTGATCTGATATCTTCTTCCAAGCTCTTGGACCTATCTTTCACTTCTTTATATATTCCTGACCCTGCTCTATGTACATGCTATTTGCAATAGAGAATGTGGAGTCATTCCTTGGTAAAATATATTATTATATTCATCACGATGATGATGTAGGTATTTCCTTCCATTTCAGATTTGGCTCGATATTCAATATGGCTCGGCTTGTCCTGGATGATTACAGAGGTGGCTACGAGAACGGATCTTGGTGGCAACGCCTTTTCAATGGCTACAGTATTACAACTTGGATGGTTGTTCTGAATCTTGGATCCACTGGCTTGTTGGTTTCATGGTTGATGAAGTATGCTGATAATATTGTGAAGGTAAATTCTTTTTTTATGGCTCGTCATAAATCTTTCTCAGAGGATGCACACAAGCATGACAATATCCCTCGGTGCCGTGTGTCCCATAGATGCAGATGATGAGAAAATTTCAATGACAATGTTGTGAAAGGATTGGTAGAAACTAGAATGCTCCCTTGATTTTTCATTTATATACTGTAGTATCATTCTATAATATCTCCATCTTTTCAAGCTGAAGAGGGCAAGGGAGGACTAAGACCCAGGATCTCTCTGGATCCAGTCAGGGGTGGTTGCCCCAAAGCTACCCTTGCTTGTCATCATTCCATACTATCTGTTTGTTCATGAATCTGCCTGAAACCATGACGGAAGAGGGCTTTATGAGAACTTCATTCTTCTGGCATCATATGCAAAGCCATTTCCTCACAATGTATAGGATGCTCAAGCTTTATTAACTGTAATTTTCCATTTTGAACTCAAAGTCTGCTATAGTCATGCTCATAAGACTGCTGGTAAAAGACAAGGCTCCAGGTTTTTGACAAAATATCTTTACATGCCACCAGTGTTATAGGATGTACGAAAGTCTTGAGAGTCTTTTTACTTGTAATTTAGGCCCTTTAGCCTCAAGTGCCTTTATTAAAATATTATACTTTGTTTCTTCCTGTTTCAGGTGTATTCTACATCACTGGCAATGCTTCTAACAATGGTTTTGTCTGTGTACCTCTTTAACCTCAAGCCTACTTTGCAGGTACTCATGCACTCACAGGTTATCAAATATAAAATCCTTTCTGCCTATAGCATATGCTGGTTGATTTCGATACCATCAATGATGTTTTATTTTCCTTGTCATGCTGTAGCTTTTATTGGGTACAATCATCTGTATGATGTCACTGCACATGTATTTTGCCCCTCCAAACATGCTTGTGGATTTGCCTACACAAGTCAGAGCTGCTCCTGAGAGCCTGAAAGAAGTAGCAGTTGAGCGAAGAACAGATTCCTGATGTTTCTTGCACATCTCAAAAGATTAGCCTCTGCCAATTGCTTATTGAAAGTGGCATGAAAGCAATTGTTCTGCACAGCAGGCATGAAGAAGCATGATATCCTTTAATCAGAACCCATTCTACAAACAACTGAATTCTTCTCCACTGTTAACAAATGCTATATAACCCATCTATTAAGATTTTGGCTCTAGTTTCGAAAGAGAAAAAGGTCAATTTTGTCTAATTATTTGCAGTATCAGCTGATTATGCAAGTTCAAAGTAGAATTCAGAATCATTATCAATCATGAGATTCTTGTAATGTAATTCCTCTTATGTCCATTTTTTTCATTGATTACTATCATCCAGAAACATTGTTGTACTTGCAGGTGACAGATGCTATCAAGGTATGAGATATTTGCCAGCTCTTTTCTTCAAATTTTCCATTTAAGACTCATGAGACTTCCTTTGGTTGGATGAACGTTGGATTTTCTAGTGTCTGATCTTGACCCCATCGCTTCTTTTATGCCGACAGTGCCGTGCTTCTATCTATTAAAAGTATTACTTCGGCAGCCTTAGAAAATCTCGCCACATGATGCAGATTATTTAGCAAATGGTCAACCTGTATTCGAGAGATGACCTCTAGAATTCAGGCAAAAGAATAAAGAAGGCTAGCCTGAAGAGCTTGAAATCAATTCCTTCCATTCAAATCAAATTTAGATCTGCTGATCAATCGATTTAACCTGGTAAAGAAAGAGACGACTCTTGAAAACAATAGAGTTGGGACAAAGACTAGCCTAGGCAAGGCATGTTCTCCTCACCTCGCCCTAAGAAAGAGAATCCTTGCATAAAGAAGGTGTAGAGTAATCACCTAAACTTATTCTCATTCTATGTTGAAATCCAAAAGGTGTAGAATAATGACCTTTTGATGAATGAATTGTTCAAGAAAACAGAAAATTACTCTTCATTTCTGAAAGTTAGCTTGAAAGACGCACCTTGATCTCGAAAAAAAACTATATTATATGCTATTTTATGATTATGGTTCATATAGTAAGGAAATTCTAGCCATACGATTCCTTGAGCATTTGATTTGGAGTGTCACGTGTAGCTTTGTGTTCTCTAACATGCCCACATAGAACTATTAATGCCTATACTAAAAATCCATGAAAATCCACATTAAGTTTTTAAAGTTGCAGTACATGATCAAATGTTCTCCCTTAGTCTCTTGGATGCCTATAGATGTCAATTACCAGGCATGCTTATTCACAAAAGAGAGTTGAGAAGCTGGCCCAGCACTGCCTCTGCAGGGTTATGGCCTCAAGGATAAAAATAACGTCATCAAGCCATCAAAAGGAAACAACTGCTCTTCCTTCCACATGCCATTGCAGGCAGTATCCCAGGTACAAGAAGAGGGACTTTAGCCATGCCTGAGTAGAGATTGGGCTGTTGCTGTTGGAAATGTTAACAATCTGTCATTTGGTAGGCAGTGATTATTAGTAAGTGTGCCCACATGAAAACCATATATTAGTGTCAACAATAATCTGCTTGTCCTTGCTAAATACATTATTAGCGCTAACAATTTGGTTACTAATTGAATATGAAAATCACATATAATATGCCTTCTCATCCACGACATGAACAGATATGATTGGTAGGACCTGATTGAAAACATCTGAAAGTCTTTTAGTACATCAAGTTTCTTGATGTATTTCCTAATTGAAGAACTCCTCTTGCATGGACAGGACCAATGTATCAGGACAAGTAATGGCTTTTCCAATTGATGAAGCTGTGCTGATTAATGGCATATTATACACATGTTCAAAGCATCACTATGACTCATTACAGACGTTGATAAGTTTTTTTTCTTTTTAATTGATTACTATTTCATGAATCTTCAATATATTCTGACATGAAAGATTCTACCAAAGGAAAGAACATAGCATTTTTCTTCTATTAAATAACAATTATTTTTTAAAGTGTTTTTATTCGGAAAAATATCTATATAATTTTTTTAAAAAAATTATTTTTAACATCAAAATATTATAACGATCTAAAAATATAAAAAAACAATTTAAAAAATAATAATTTTAAAACGCACTGCCAATTGCATTCCCAAACAACCTCGCTGGCCACTCATTACTCTCTGATGATTGATCCATCTTTTCTTTCATGCCTACAGCTCTGAACTGTTCAATATTTTGCATATACATCCCTGGTAGTGATCAAGGATGAGAAGGTTATTTCTATTAAGAGTAGAGAAGATATTTCACCACACATGATGTGGATGATGATAGCATATAAATATTAGAGATCAGATCATATAGGATGGTAGCTTGAAAATTGAAACCCATTCTTTCCATTTTAGAATAGGTCAGTTGGTGAATCGAGCAAGCCGCCCTAGTGAAGAAGACGAACTACCCATCGAAGCAGGCAAGGAATAGCATGAGAGGCTGCTCCTCTCGACCTCTCGACACAAGGAAGAGTCCTTGCATAAGAAATCCCACATTTTTGTGGGGGCTAATATTATTAAATAATATTGCTGAGTCATGCAGCCTTCGATTATGCTCGATATTAAAATGATTGGATCTGAATTGGGTTCATCAGATAAAAACGAAGTGATACAGATTTGTCCCCATTCGGTGGAGCCCATTTATAGTATGCCTTTTGGATCATAAGGCCATCCCGTTCACCATGAATGGCTAGCAAAGAACCCAAGGTTAAAACCAGGTGTTGATTAGGGCTTGATCAAGCCGTTGTAACTCCTCGCAAGCGTCCTTCTGCCCTAGCACTCTCCTACACAATCATAACCAATAATAATAATAATAATAATAATAATAATAATAACAACAATGAGATTAAGTAGTGTAATTTAACTTATTAGATTTTGGGTTTGTTTTTTAAAAATCACCGGTTCGAATCTCACAAACCTTAGGATCACTGAACGCTTAGATCGTCGTTAACTTCAGGGTCCGTGGGATTAGTCGAAGTGCCCGCAAGCTGACCCAAATATCCACATTAATTGAAAAAAAATGACAAACAAGGATGTAAACATATCATTATTATTAATTAACAAAAAAAATAAAAAAGGCGGTTGGTTGCTTTGACTCGTCATCACCTCGTATAATATTATTCGTTGTAATAGTTTTTTTTTATATAGATTTTTTAGTTCTTAAAATCTATATTTTTTTTGAAACCGTTACCATTACTTGCACATTTTTTTTTTATACTAGAAGAAATTTGAGTTGATCCACGAGTTCGCGATACCTACTCTACGAATAAAATAAAGGGGCGGCAGGTGGACATCATCAAGTTGAGTAGCATGAGTTTTGGTGAAGTCGCCGAAACTTTAAAGAGATTAGGGCTTCGCAAAGCTAACACTAGACTAACTGAACAAAATGGAATGGCTGAAATAAATGGGTCTGGTGTCTCTCATGTGTTTTTGAAGAACCCTTAAATGCTTAAATTAGTGTAGTGGAGGAAGAGGGTGCCCTTGGATAGCACAGATCATCTAACCTTTCATATTTCCAAGCAATTCTTATTTCAGGGATCTACCATCTGAGTTAAACTCTATATGTCAAGACTTCTGGTTACATGAAGGCCAATATATATAGTTATATATAGTTTAACATGGGTGTCCGGGCCAGCTTGCGCGCACCTCGACTAATCCTACGGGCCCTGAAGTTAACGACCATGTAAGCCTCCAGTGACCATCATATGAGCAACCACAGGGCTCGAACCTGAGACCACAGAGGGAGCAAACCTCTTGATCCCAAATTCTTACCATTGAGCCACCACCTAGATGGTTAATATATTCTTACTTTTTGAGGTACTGGGTTGGTTGGCAAGTGCATTAAATATCGTTTCTACATTGAACGTTTGAAAATACCTAGATAGATGATATATGATTATAATTCAAATGGTAAAGGAATTGTAGCCATACGTTCTTTTTTCATGCATTTAATTTGGATTGTGATATGTAGCTGTCATTGCAAGAAGATATATATTGCATAATGGAACTCAGCCCTCATTAACATCATAGCATGCGTACAATACAAGTATAAAACCATGAAAAAAAAAAAGCTTCACTTTCAGGTCATTAATGCATGCCATCAAAATTGTGGTTTTTAGGTTCTAGGACGTGCTCAAATGTTCAACCTTACTCTCTAGGTTGTCTATAAGAGGCCAATTGCTAGCCCTGATTATGCTCAAAAGACAGAGAGTTGATAGTTGAGATGAGTGGAGTTAGCTGCCCAAGCAGTGTCAGCTCGGCCATGCCTAAAGACTTGAGGCCTAATGGGTATAACCAGCATCAAGCAAGCAAAAGAGGCACCTGCTCTTGCTTCCAGATGCCACTGCATTACCCAAGGTACAAGAAGTCTGACTACGAGACCATGCCTGAGTGGAGATTGGACTGCTTGTTGAAAGAGTACGGGCTGCCTGCTATTGGAGATGCTAACCAGAAGAGGAAGTTTGCCATGGGAGCCTTCCTTTGGCCTTCAGAGAATGAGTGAAAGTCCTCAATTTGATGGTGATCATCAAATTTCTGCACATACTATCATGTTGTACGTAACTCAATCTATGTAATGTATTGTAGTAAGAAAATCATGTATTAAATAATTATTAGCATGTTTATGAAATCCATATCCTAGTTTTAACTGTGTTTTTTTTTCCTATTAAATATATTGAAGATTGCCGGTAAGTTGATATATAGATCAACTGGTATTCATGTCTCATTCTTCCTTCTTCCTTGTATATATATATATATATATGCTAGCTCTAGAGGCTTTGTTCTGCTCATGTCTCATTCTTCCTTCTTCCTTGTATATATATATATATGCTAGCTTTGTTCTGCTAAATTCTAGAGGCTTTGTTCTGCTAAATTCTAGAGGTTCACCAGGGTGAACATCTCGCTGAAAGGTTGACCCTGTTGAAGCACGGGAGAAACTCAAAGAATAGCATCCGCAAGGCATAATCGAACCTCCTCGTCTCGCTATAATAAAGGGGATCATTGTATTAAAAAATACCACATGTAATAATAATTGTATTATGTGGTTAACTAATAAAATTAATTATAGACACGACGTTATTAATTATGCAGTTCATAGGTCAATATATATATATTAAATTCTTACTCTTGAGGTGACAAGCTCAGAAGATTGCTAGACTAATAATGTAGATTCTTTATCAAATTGGATACAGTCAACATCAAGACTAATTAATATGATAGATTATCAATATTTCTTAGTGATTTTTCCCTCAATAGTAAACTAAGAACCATTGCATTGGGATTTTAATATGATAGCTTGGCACATATCCTATATGTGAACGTTCCTTAAATTTGATATATAAACCATCAATTTTGTGTTGTTTGTCGTCTCGGGGTAAATTTGGATGTTGGGCAAGCAATTTTTCCCATTCTCAATCAGTCATAAATTTGCTATTATAAGTTTTATAATCAATAGTTTGATGAATTCAACAAGAGGCCAGGATGCAGGCACTAGAAACTTTATTTGTAAATATGATTAATAAGTACATTTAAGATCAAATTAAAAATGAGTAAAATTTCCAACAAAATTTTTTAACATGAAAAACTAACTTGATTAAAAAAAATAATAATAATTGAAAAATTATTCATAAATATGATTTGTTTTATGAAATTCAAAACTCTCTATTTACTTCCAAAAAATACAAGATTATCTTGTAGCCTATATGATGAGACATTGATAAGTTAAAGATGATTCTATAAAACACCAAAGCTTTTTTTTAGAGGAGAGAGACTATAGGTGA
>Ga0307514_10006312_pt1 | contig 10368 bp, 4 predicted proteins | sample 16_EM_MG_FD_203088 | JGI IMG/M metagenome (GOLD analysis project Ga0307514, IMG submission 203088) | Populus trichocarpa ectomycorrhiza microbial communities from riparian zone in the Pacific Northwest, United States - 16_EM | ecosystem: Host-associated > Plants > Roots > Unclassified | place... | reverse complement strand
TAAGGAGATTATTGCAAGCACATCATCGGAACTTGAACGGGAGTTCAAAATGCTGCAAAAGATTTTGGAGCCAGGGAAAAGGCAAGGCATCCTGAAATCTTTCGGAAGACGTCTGAAGTGGCCATTGCAAAAGGAGAACGTGGAGAAAATCATTCAGTTACTTGAGCGGCATAAAACAACTCTGATTACAGCTATGAATTGCGACCAAATGTATGAAGTCGATTACTCTCTCTATATGTACCAGACTAATCTCACTAGGGCGGCTGTCCTTCATCTTGGTAATCACCTAGAGGAGAGTTACCTCTCGGCACAGACCCAGGAACAACAAAAATATCTTTCGAAGCTACCAGATGCAGAAGGTGCGGCATATAACCACCGACTCTGGGAACATGAAGACCGCTGTTTGCCAGATACCCGAGTAGAGCTTCGTCAAAAAATTATGGACTGGTTCGAGGATCCTAATGGTGAATGTATCTTCTGGCTTAATGGGATGGCAGGTACTGGAAAATCAACAATCTCTCGCACAGTTGCTTGGGACTTTGCGGAAAAGAAAAGACTTGCAGCTAGTTTTTTTTTCTCCCGGGGCCGAGGAGATATCAGCCATGCTGGCCAGTTCTTCACTACGATTGCCGCTCAACTCACAAGGAGTCTGCCAGTCCTTCGACCATTAATCTCAAAAGCTATCGAAGAAAATTTCGATATCCTGAAGCAAGGATTAAGTGAACAGTGGAAACATCTCATTCTTGATCCTCTACAAAAAGCACCAGCTCAATCAATACAACTAGTCATTATAATTGATGCTCTGGATGAGTGTGACAGCAAAGATGATATCCGGCTAATCCTAAGGCTACTTGCGCAAGCCAAGTGCCTTGAGACAATCCGGCTCCGAGTTTTTGTCACCAGCAGGCCAGAGACCCCCATTTTACTTGGATTCCGCAACTTACCTGGAGAGGCATATCAGGATTTTGTGCTGCACAACATCCCACCCCCGACAGTCAACCAGGACATATCCATCTTCCTCCGGAGAAAACTGTCATCTGTGAAATCAGAATCTAAACTGAGCAGTACACCATGGCCAGACGAACCGACTATTCAGCAATTGGTGGAGAAGGCAGCTGGGTTATTCATCTATGCTGCAACCATTTATCGATTTATCGGAGATGATAATTATACCCCAGAAGAGCAACTATCCGTGATTCTTGAAGAAGATCACGAATCTCCTTCACAGTCCCCAACAAAGCATCTCGATGACATGTATACAAAATTGCTGCAACACTCAGTGGTTGGACATCAAACTGTTCGAATGGGTGATCATTTAGCAGTACGATTCCGAAAAATAGTTGGCTCTATTATAACAATGTGTGATATCATGGCTGCTAAGGAGATAGCGAAGTTACTTCACCTACCAACCATATCAACAACTCTGGCCTCATTGCACTCCGTTTTGAATGTTCCGGAAAACGAAGACCAACCTGTTCGAATATTCCATCCTTCATTCCGAGACTTCCTCTTGGACCCCCAGAGGTGTCTTGATTCTAGATTTTTGATTGACCCGAGAGAGGCACACATTACGCTATTTCGAAACTGCATGGCCCTTTTGGCTGGGCTTCAACAAGACTTGTGTAACCTCCGAGACCCAGGTGTTTCCGTCGGTGATATACCAGAGCATATAATTCAGCAATACATTCCAGCACACATTCATTATGCATGCCGTTACTGGTTTCACCATTTCCAACTAGGCAACCCGACTCAGGAAGACATGGACCGAATCCAGCGATTTCTGGAGCAGGACTTTTTACACTGGCTAGAGGCGCTGAGCTTGATTAGGGAAGTATCAAATGGAGTTCTAATAGTGAAAGGCTTAGAGGTGACTCTGAGGGTAAGTTGCGCTACTATCCATTTGATGAAAGAAGTTCTGCTAAATGAAATAACAAGGGGAAATTGGGGACTTGTCAAAGACTGCTAGATTTTTCATATGATGCCAGGCGCTTTATTTTGCACAACGGATCAATTATTGAAATGGCACCACTTCAAGTCTACTCTTCAGCACTGTTATTTACTCCCGAAACCAGCCTAGTTCGGAAACAATACCTGAAAAGAATTCCTTGGATTCTTATGGAGCCTAAGGTTGTACAAAAGTGGAGTCCGTTGGTGCAAACCTTGGAGGGTCATTCAGGTCCAGTCAATGCAATTGCGTTCTCACCAGACGGAAAGTTAGTTGCCTCTGCATCACGTGATGAGACAGTCAGGCTATGGGATCCAGCAACAGGAAGGTCATACGGTGTTCTCGAGGGTCATTCAGATTGGGTCAGGGCGGTTGCGTTCTCGCCAGACGGAAAGCTAGTCGCCTCTGCATCACGTGATGAAACAGTCAGGCTATGGGATCCAGCAACTGGAGGGTCACGCGGGGTTCTCGAGGGCCATTCAGCCTCTGTCATCGCAGTTGTGTTTTCGCCAGACGGAAAGTTAGTTGCATCTGCATCAGATGATAAAACAGTCATGCTATGGGACCCAGCAACAGGAGACTCATGCGGGGTTCTCAAGGGTCATTCAGAGTGTGTCGATGCAGTTGCATTCTCGCCAGACGCAAAGTTAGTTGCCTCTGCATCACGTGATTGGACAGTCAGGCTATGGGATCCGGCAACTGGAGGGTCATGCGGGGTTCTCGAGGGCCATTCAGGCGCTGTCATTGCAGTTGTGTTTTCGCCAGATGGAAAGTTAGTTGCCTCTGCATCATCTGATAAAACAGTCAGGCTATGGGATCCCGCAATAGGAAGGTCATACGGAGTTTTCGAGGGTCACTCGCATTTGGTCAATACGGTTGCGTTCTCGCCAGACGGAAAGTTAGTTGCCTCTGCATCACGTGATGAAACAGTCAGGCTATGGGATATAGAAACAGGAGGGTCATGCGGGGTTCTCGGGGGTCATTCAGGTGATGTCCTTGCAGTTGTGTTCTCGCCAGACGGAAAGTTAGTTGCCTCTGCATCATGTGATAAAACAGTCAGTCTATGGAATCCAGCAACTGGAGGGTCATGCGGGATTCTCGAGGGTCATTCAGATGGTGTCCTTGCAGTTGTGTTCTCGCCAGACGGAAATTTAGTTGCCTCTGCATCATCTGATAAAACAGTTAGGCTATGGGATTCAGCAACAGCAGGAGGGTTATGCGGGGTTCTCAAAGGACATTCAAATTGGGTCAATGCGGTTGCATTCTCGCCAGACCGAAGATTAGTTGCCTCTGCATCGCATGATAACACAGTCAGGCTATGGGATCCAGCAACTGCAGGGTCGTGCGGGGTTCTCGAGGGTCATTCAGATTGTGCCCTTGCAGTTGTGTTCTCACTGGACGGAAAGTTACTTGTCTCAGCATCACGTGACAAAACAGTCAGGCTATGGGATCCAGCAACAGGAGAGTCATGCGGGGTTCTCAAGGGTCACTCAGATTGGGTCAATGCAGTTGCGTTCTCGCCAGATGGAAAGTTCGTTGCCTCTGCATCAGATGATAGAACAGTCAGGCTATGGGATCCAGCAACAGGTGGGTCATGCGGGGTTCTCAAGGGTCACTCAGATGAGGTCAATGCAGTTGCGGTCTCGCCAGACGGAAAGTTAGTTGCCTCTGCATCACATGATAGAACAATCAGGCTATGGGATCCAGCAACTGGAGGATCATGCGGGGTTCACCAGGGTCATTCAGATTGTGTCCTTGCAGTTGTGTTCTCGCCAGATGGAAAGTTAGTTGCCTCTGCATCGGACGATAAAACAGTCAGGCTATGGGATCCGGCAACAGGAAGGTCATGCGGGGTTCTCGAGGGTCATTCAGATGGTGTTCTTGCAGTTGTGTTCTCGCCAGACGGAAACTTGGTTGCCTCTGGATCATATGATAACACAGTCAGGCTATGGGATCCAGCAACAGCAGAGTCATGCGGGGTTCTCAAGGGTCATTCAGATTGTGTCAATGCGATTGCATTCTCGCCAGACGCAAAGTTAGTTGCCTCTGCGTCACGTGATTGGACAGTCAGGCTATGGGATCCAGCAACTGGAGGGTCATGCGGGGTTCCCGAGGGCCATTCAGATTCTGTCAACGCAGTTGTGTTCTCGCCAGATGGGAAGTTAGTTGCCTCTGGATCACATGATAACACAGTCAGGCTATGGGATTCAGCAACGGGAGGGTCATGCGGTGTTCTCGAGGGTCATTCAAGTTGGGTCAGGGCAGTTGCGTTCTCGCCAGACGCAAAGCTAGTCGCCTCTGCATCAGATGGTTGGACAGTCAGGCTATGGGATCCAGCAACTGGAGGGTCATGTGGGGTTCTCAAGGGTAATTCAGCTTTGGTAAATGCAGTTGCGTTCTCGCCAGATGGAAAGCTAGTCGCCGCTGCGTCACATGAGAAAACAGTCAGGCTGTGGGTTACAGCAACAGGAAGGTCATGGGGGACTCTCGAGGGTCATTCGCATTGGGTCAATGCGGTTGCGTTCTCGCCAGATGGAAAGTTAGTTGCTTCTGCATCATCTGATAGAACAGTAAGGCTATGGGATCCAGCAACAGGAGGGTCATGCGGGGTTCTCAAGGGTCATTCAGATTCAGTCCGCACAGTTGTGTTCTCGCCAGACGGACAGTTCCTTGCCTCTGCATCAGATGATAAAATAGTCAGGTTATGGGATGTTACCGGAAAGACGATAATTCAAGAAATACACACAGTCGGACAGATTACGGACCTAGCCTTCTCTGATGTGACAAAGCTGGATACCGGCCGGGGCATGCTAACTCTAACATCCCACCCCTACCCTAGCAATACCACATGGGAGGTCCTCCCCCCACCACTCTATGCTACTGGTAAATGGGTGATCTGGAATAGGAAGAAAGTACTATTCCTCCCTTGGGATTATCGACCAATCTCCTCCGCGGTGAACAACAATACACTAGTAATGGGTCATCGATCTGGTCATATTACCTTTATGCGCTTCGATCCTACGGCTCTCGCCCTTGACCTTTCACATCTACCTCCCCAAAGTCCAGCCGTTGTCCAAGGTAAGAAACTGTACGAATTCCTGCTAGCCCTATACCGTTTTTCTTTGTTTTTTCCAAAATCATTACTCGCATCCCATATTCAATTCAAAGTTTAGTTAGCATGAATGCCAAAAATGCATGCTAATTCGTGAGTCCGACTCAATAGGAACGCAATGGGTGCTCTCCCAGACAGGCCAATGAAGCATTAGGACTCCTAGCCACAACTGACATAGCATTAGCCATGATGGAGGACGAGGTAGTGGGTGATACAGTATGGGGCATATTGTAAATACAATAAATTCATATACAATAGACCCCCGTTACAAAGGTGGCGTCTGCATAGTACCCACGCTAATGATGCCCATTCGCCAATAGGACGCCATTCACGTTCACCGGAATTGTACAACTGAGGCATATCTTTCCAATATAATACTCTCATGAAAAGACAGTCGCCACCTTACCATGCCTAGATTCCTTTCCATCATAATCCAATTCCATATTCTTAAACTGTTGCATAAATAAACCGGACACTATTTCTTCACCTTGACCAAACACCCACTAACTTAGCCAGCAATAACCATAATTGCAACGTGTGATTTAATACGGGATAATCGAGTTTGTTATTTGTAGAATCACGAATGAGCGCTAGGAAGACTACCCATTTGCAGTTGTCGATTAGTGATGGTATTAACCTCAGCGAGTTTACTTCTGCTACGGTAAAAGTAGGCAGGTGATATATTGTAGCTATGATAGTCGCATAAGTATATATATAGACGGGGGTCGACCACTCCTATAGACGTATATACTTCAAGAAGAAAAAAAAAAAGAAAAAACCCCTCTACGGAAGCTATATAGCCATGAAATTTCCGTGTACCTAGGTATTTCAAGCCCAGGATCAAGCGAGCGTAGGCAGGTACAGTAGTACCCAAGTACCGTAGGGAGCAACAACATCTCATAATTATTAATATATCTCTTATCATCTGCTCTCTCTGTTTGGTATCCCACGAGGCGCACCACTTTTGCATATCGACATATTCAGAAGCCTACCTAGAAGCAACGTAGATAATACCAGCCCAAAGTGTAAGCATACAAGCTAAGTAAGTATGCGGAATTGTGTAGCGGTAACCTAGGTAGACGATGGGAGTGTTTTTATGAAACTAGTGAGTGTAATAATACTTCGAAAGGCTTGAACTTGATAAACTCTAAAAACTGGAATCATAAATACATGTGAGAAACCAGTGCTTATATCCTTCGAATTGAGGTGGTCAGTTAATGTTTTTGTTTCGTCAACGAAACGCCTTGGCAACATCTAAGTATATACTGCAGGTAGGCTTCTTGGCACTAACTAACGCTGATTGGCTAGACTCTTTAATATTTTTAACACTTGTTAACGGGCTCTAGACTCCATTAGTTAAGACAGCTTAGGTATGATAGTACAGAGCAACATCTCTACCAGATCTCAGTGCATACCATCTGAAGAGGGTCTCAGGCCGTCAAAAAACCCTTAATCTAACCAAGCTGGTTATATTTTGTTCCACTATGATAGATACATGATCATCGAAAAACCGTGTCCTGTCCCGTAGCTTCCCGCTCCTCCTCCGATAAAGAAGAAAACAAACAAGAAGCAACAAACCCAACCCGCCTCGCCCTCATCTGCTCTGCCCCCTCCGTCCCCCTAATCACCCATCCCCCTGCGCCTTCCGCCCCGCCTGCCGATAGCGAACCCATCCAGGTCTGGTGACAAGCAGTAATAGGAAGGGAGCAGTCGGTGATGTCGAGCGGTGGTAAATGAAAATTAAGATTAACGTCTACCTGAGGTGGACGTCATTCAAAAATTTTTCAATAACGCTACATTTGGGCTAGTTTTGTTCTGTCAAGGCGCTCCGTTAACGAAACTGACGTTAACGAAAAAATTGATTGACTAAAAGAACACTCCATGTCGCTTTTTAAGACATAGGCTGAGCTCACGTTAAAGCCACTTTTTTTGACCTTGTTTATCGATTTCCGGCGTGAGCTCAGCCTATGTCTTAAAAAGCGACATGGAGTGTTCTTCCCAGTGGATGCGGTACCCCTAATACAACAGCGACTTTGGGATACCCGGCTCTTACCAGTTCTGTAGTCTGGGCACCGTTCTGCCACCTTTGGGTCCCTGGTTCGTATCATGGGATTCCCATCACATGGCCGAGATGTGATGTGAGGGTAATCCCTATACCCTCCCCTGCTCGCGCATCTCATCTAACCAGCTCGTCCAAGTATCGTCTGCTCTTCAATCATCTCGAGGCACTTCCCCATCGAATTCAGCTGGTTCGCTCTCCAAGCTAATATCTAGGTGAGCTTCGTTAGGATGTCAGCAGGGTTGCACCCCCCTGGTATTGTATGGATCTGGAGAAGCTCGCCTTGGACCTGTTACCGGAGATGGTGATGCTCTATATGGCGGGATCGCTACAGGAATTTGCAGGTCCTTGATAAATTGTAGGCCCCCTCGCTATCTGTCACCAGTGTCGGCTTTTGGCTGATTTGGATTTTCAGCTCCTTCAGGAGTTGCCTTCCCCGGGCAGGGTCTTTTACCCCTTCGCAGTCCGTTATGTATTCTGCCTTGGTTATCGACAGCGATACTACATCTTGTCTCCTGCTTTACCAACCTATCGGTTGCTACCCGAGGGCGATCAGGACTCCGCTTTGAGATCGGGCTTCGCTTCCTCCGTAGGATGCGTCCGCATAGGCTTTCAGTTCGAGATTTTCTGGTTTTTTCAAGATAATCCCTTCGTTGCAGCCTCAAATACCGCAATACCCCCTTGGCTGCCATCATGTTCGAGGCTGATGGATTGGTGACTCGTCTCCCAGTGTTTACATGTAGAGAGATCTCGGGTCTCGTCATTCCTGCAATGAATAGGAGCCCTCCGATCAGTGATTGATAGGCTTCTGCTCTGTGGGGCATTTGTCGAGCTCGTAGGAGGCTAGATTTAAGAGAAGCGAAGGACGTTTTCCAGGTATCTCTTGCCCTATCTCCGCTGGTAGGAAGTTCTTCATCATGGTTTCTATCAAGGCACATTGTGTTAGTATCACTTCCGTGTTTATTTATTCCATGATAATTCCATTCCCAGCATGCGCTCGGGACGCCCTCTTTTTTCTAATTCAACCTGTTTCTCGGCAGATTGTTTTTGGTGCCCCTATCCCTAAGAGATCGTCGACATGAGGCCTATTATGAGGTGTCTGCCTACGTAGGTGCCTTCGTCTCCTATCACTGGTTTAACCCTGCAAGTGCAGGATTTTTTGGAGGATCTTGAACCATTCATGGCCTGCTTGCTTTAGGCCGTATAGCGCTTTGTGGAGTTTCGAATATTCGGTTTCTCCATTTCCGCTGGTGCCAATAACGTAGACATCATGCTGCAGGGGCGCTTGGAGATAGGCAGCGACTACATCCCACTGGTGGATGGCCCATCTTTTCTAGAGTGCTATGATTAGGAGGGTTTTGAACATCTCAGGGCGCATCATCTGGGCGTACGTCTTATCGGCATAGTAAGATATCCCGGCTTCTTGGGTGAATCCCCTCCCGACCTTCCTGGCCTTGTACCTGTCGATGGTTCCATCAGGTTTCCGTTTGATAACGAATACCCATTTGGTATCTACCAGCCTGGCTGGCTCCGTCGGGGATCTTGGAGATTTTAGCAAATACTCCATATTTCTCTAATTGTGCTCGCTCCCTGGACGTTGGCCGCTTCGGCAGCCTGCGGTGAATTCCGGGCTTCTTCCTCAGGGTCTGCTCCGACGACATGAATTTGCAATTCTGGGGATTCGTCCTTTTTTAGGAATTGCCTGGTTCGTCCCAATGCTCGGCGCCCTATCACTTCTTCCCAGTATGCTACATCCTTGTGTCGTCGTGGAGCTACTGGGTCATTGGTTTTTCTATTCGGGGTGATGTATTTGGTGGGGTCGTGGCCCTCTGTGGAGTTACCGGTCCATCGAGGACGGGATCGCCGCCCTGCTCACCTACGCCGGTTAACTCCTCTTCGGTTGTAGTTATCGGTTTGGGGGATTTGGCTAATCGGGCTTTCCCACTTCGGCCCTGGACCCCCATGGGTCGCGGTGCATCCAATGATCTTTGTTTTGTAACTTCGTGAGGAGAGCTTGTCCTTGACTTCGTGGCCGGAGCATGTGACTTTTTATCCGAAAGGTCGGAGGTTCGTTCGTTCTTGGATAGGGTCCTTTTTCAGCATGACCTCGGCGGGCGCTTTGCCTTGCAGTGTTTTGTGTAGGATTCAGTTTTTGGCATATGCTCAGTGCATTTTACCCCATAGGCTTTTTGGCATTCCTGATGCAGCAGTGGCTGTTCAATTCATCTCGGGGGTCGTTCGGTTCATGCGTTCCGCTATTGCGCTGGTTTCGCTGTAGTGTGGGACTGTCTCCTTCATGGCTGTCCCTCTCTTTTTAAGCTCAATGGCTGATTCTTTATCTCGAAATTCCCCTCCCCAGTCGGCTTGGGCCTGGTTAGTATGGGGATTGGTTGAATTTTCTAGTGGGTTGATTATCTCATTCAGGGCATCTCCTGCATCACTCTGTTTCCTGGGTGGTTTTACCGATACATGTCGCTAAAATTATCGACAACTGCCAGTAGATATTGGTATTGGTTGCCTGGTGTAACTGGCTTGATTGGTCCTATCAAGTCCGTATGTATTCCCTCTATGGTGCGGATAGGTTTGGCTTGTTTTGATGCTGGCGGTTTTGTGGTTTTCCCAGCTTCGCACTGGGTTTTTTTCTCATCCGGTAGGGGGTTTTGGGCTTTTGGGGAGAGATTGGGTGGTATCAAATGAGATATGTCCATACCTTTGGTGTAGTTCCATCATCTGTTCATTGACGTTCCATTCCTGCTGTTTTCAAGACCTTGGCCCTCCCTTCCTCCTTGACCTATATCGTCCCTTGTGGGTCTCGTTCGCCTTGATAGATTATACTTCCACTTGTACTAATGATAGCTTTTTTCCCTCGAACCTTGATATCGTGGTCTTCGAGTTGTTGTCCCGTGATTGGGTTGCTGAAAGTGGGCATTCACAGTATCGGATGGTCTTCCCATTGTGTTTCAGCTTCATGGTTCCCGTTAATCGGCCTACCATAGTTGTTCCGTCATGGGCTTCTAGCGTCATGGCTATATTCTGGGGATTTTCGATAAGATGTAGTTGGTGATGTCCCGGTGTCGTGTTGAAACCATCCTTCCCTTTTTTACGCGTTGTTGAGTCTGATCATACATACAATGACTCCTTCCTTGTCACTATCATCGTCGCTGGAGTCATCTTCGCCGCCTTTTTCTCCTTTTCTCCCTTTTTATAGATTCGGCATCCATCTTTTGTAAGGCCGATGCCTTTCCATCCTTT
>Ga0307514_10006311_pt1 | contig 10369 bp, 13 predicted proteins | sample 16_EM_MG_FD_203088 | JGI IMG/M metagenome (GOLD analysis project Ga0307514, IMG submission 203088) | Populus trichocarpa ectomycorrhiza microbial communities from riparian zone in the Pacific Northwest, United States - 16_EM | ecosystem: Host-associated > Plants > Roots > Unclassified | place... | reverse complement strand
CAGTTCAGGGTAAGAGGTTAACTCTCAAAGTAGCTGATGAGCCTGGGTATATACTTGTAAAGATCATGTATTTGTATATACAATCTTATAGTCTAGTGGTAAACATTTAGTATTATGAATAATAAGCTCATGTTCGAGTCCTGCTTACACAATTTATAGTTATTCTTTCATTTTTAGTATTTTGTATTCAACCACCACAGGTTTATTTCCAGTTTAGAAACGGGTTTACTCCTGTGTGAATGATGAAAATTTCCTGTGACTGGACTACTATATACTGATGCTGTAGTATACCCAAAGTCATGAGTAACCCATGCCCTTTCAGTGGAAAGAAAACCTGTGGTTAATCCGGTGCAAACCTGGAGCAACTCCGGTGGGTTTTCCGTAGTTACAAAGGATTACAAATCCTCAGATTTTACTGTAGCAACACAGGATTGTACACCGGAATATTACACAGGAGATTTGCCGGTGCAATACACAGGACAAATTTTCCTGGGCGAATCCTGTGGCGCTACGGTTACAGGAAATTTCACTTGGTAGCACCGGGAATTTACACCGATTTTGGACCCGTAGGGACATACGGGTAATATGTGTTGGAAAAAGAAAGGGCAGGGACGGTAGGAGCAACCCACAGGGACCAAATGTATAGCATGTCACTAGCCAGGAGAGAATGGCAAGAAGTCAGAACCCCGGCGCGGGCAAAGCAGCAGGTAGTATGTGGGCAAATATTATCCATGATCTTTTACGGACTGAGCAACATGAGAGCCCAGTAGAGGACCAGAGAATGCTAGGACAAGAATGCAACAAATGGGTTACCACAGGATCGAGAGGCACCACCCAAGGTGGTAGAGATCAGCGAGATACGGACAGTGGAGCAACAAAGAGCCTAGATGGGCAGCTAACGCCTGTGGGACGTATCCACCAGAACTACGCCCAATAGCGGAAGAAATACTGAGGGCACAGCTGAGAGCAGGCGTACACTTTTAGTACAGAAAACAGATGCGAGGGGGGGTAGGGGCGATTGGTGGTCACATTACGTATAAAGGTGGATAGATGGGACTAGGATAGACCGGGTAGTAACAGGGGCAGCAATGGAGGTAGGGATATGTCTGGGGAGATACGGGGCGATGGCAGATACGGAGAGACTATGTGTTAGCTACCCTAGCATGGAAATGGAAGCGACTGTACAGCTCCACAGCCAAGGGATAGTTGGCGGGCTACTGGCCCTACAGAATGAACGAGCAATGTCTGTCGGATGGACAGCAGTGCAAAAGGTAATCCATGAACTGGTGAAGGGACTAGCACTGCTCGGCTCGTGCCCTGCCTCGCACCCCAAATACGACATCTGCCCACCAATGACAGGTTGGAGCCTATGACAAGTGAGTCTGGATTGAGCCAGGGAAGCGGTTGTTCCACAGTTGTACGTAAGTTAGTTCCACAGTTTTGGGGTAGGTTCGGGGGCAGCTGTTTTTATTATTATTGAAAATCATCAACCTATCTAGATTGTGGCGAGAGGTCGCACCTGTACCTATGTGGCATGTCCCACCTCGGAGCTGGCCCGGGTTCCCTCACCCCCCTCTCTGGCTCTACACCATAACAAAGGAGAACCACCGCCGTACCTAGGGACCCCACCACCACCACTCTGGTCCCTGCCGTGCCTTTTCTTCTGCCCTTCCCTTCCCATTCCCTACTCATGGGCATCGCATCAAGTGGTTGCATTCTGGGATATCCCGCACCCGCACCGGCCACCCCCTGCCCCGGCGACCCATAGGCACCGCTCAAAAAAGGGGGAAAGGAGGTTGATTCGGAAGTATCCAGGTCAGTCCTGGTAGCGATGGTGTTTTAAGATGTGGTGGCTTGGGGTGGATGGGAAGTTCTTGTCTGATGCTAGCTGGTGTTGTGATTTCAGGTTCCTGCATTCCAACTCCCAACCACCCTCGATCCTATCTGTCTCTCAGCTTCCTTTCGTACAGTTGTGGCTGTTAATCCACACTAGTTTTCGGTTTCTCTTTTGTGATAGATTGTGCAGCTCCCCCCTACCCACGATCTGGCTTCTTATCCGGCTACTGACGTTCTATACCTGTGGCCCTTGTTGGTTGCGGCAGTAGTCGTTTCTTTTCATTTTCCAACGCACATTGTTCGTATTTACGGTACCCCAGGGTATGGTGGGGAGGCCAGAAACACGATTAGATTCACTCCGGGGTGTCTCCTTCTGTGGCCTGTTGCAGGATTCCTTTGGTATAACGGGGAATATCGTGGCTCAACTGTTTGGGTGTCGGTTCTTGGTCCGGACCGGAGTGCACAGGCTGGGTTGGTCAATTGCAAATCAGTGGTAATACATGAGCTCCGTAGTCTGAAGGGGGTTGGCACAAGACAGACCACCGGTTGGCTTGCCAATCAGAGCTTTGTGCCACATGGAAAGTCTAATACCCCAGCCGCCGACATGTGAAAATTCATGGTCCCTGCAAAACTGCAGGTAGAATCTGATAATTTCTTATCTCCCCGTCCTGACCTCCAAGCCTCTCATGCATAACCGGGGCGCCTTCGATGGCACGTGGCAATTCAAGGTGGCAAATCTTGGGATCTGGACGGGGTGATAAGAAATTATCTGATTCTACCTGCAGTTTTGCAGGGACCTTGAATTTTCACATGTTCAGATTTTGGGCCGGCCGAAGTATTAGACTTGCGGGAGAGATTAGACTTTCGGATGAGACAGGTAGAATATTCCATATCATTTCGTCTATACTGCCATCACCGGCCTGCCCAACCTTCATGTGATCTCGTGCCCAGACCGATTTATGCATGAATGTATTTCACATTCAGCTCACGTATTGCGGCCGGAATTCACCAGACACTTTATGACTTCAGAAAACTGTACGGTACCCCATTTGGGGGTACATGATGGGGAGGCTAGAAGCCCGATTGGATTCGCCCCGAAGGGTATCCCTCCGTGGCCTGCTGCAAGATTCTTTGGCTATAGCGTGGACAAAAAGGTAGCAGTTCCGAGACTATAGCATGGCTCGACTGCTTGGTTGTCCATCCTTGGTTTGGGCCGGCGCTCTACGAGCGGCTTGTGCCAACCAGACTATTGGGCCGGGGTGCACGCGCTGGGTTGGTTTACGTACCGGCGGATCAGTGGCATTACATGAGCTCAGTAGTCTGGACGGCTTGGCACAAAGCAGACCACCCCTCTGTACGGCTTGCCAAGCAAGGCTTTGTGCCACATGGCTTTTGTCCCAAAAAATGCCTCACTCGGAAAGTCTAATTCTTCCCGAAAGTCTAAAACAGCAGACCTAAACCTCGACATGTGGAAATTCGAGGTCCCTGCAAAACTGCAGGTAGAATCAGATAATTCGTTATCTCCCCATCTAGATCTCCCAAGCTGTGGTGACGGGACACCGGAGCACCTTCTATACCACGTGGCAATACAGTTTGTGAGACGGAGAGATGAGAGAGATAAGGAGCTATCTGATTCTACCTACGGGACCTTGAATCTTTCACATGTCGAGGCTTGGGGCCGGCTGGGGCACAAGGTTTTCGGGGGCGTCAGACTTTTAAAGCCATGTGGCACAAAACCCTTTCTTTTGTTTGGAGACTGAGGGTAGGTCTGTGTTAAAGGATTGGTATACTCAAAGGACAACGAGCTGCATAGAATAATCCCGAGCCTATGAAAACCAAAGGGATAGTATCCCCCCCCTTCAGCACCACACCCTCTGTTCCCCTGTAGCTACATGAAAAGAAATGAGATTCGTAACCTAGTCGGGACGCAGATTGGTTGGACTGGACCCTAAATGCCCGACACTAGCCAAACAACGAATAGCTCTCCGGACCCATAGAGGTGGTCGCCACACACGACAAGGAGAGCATGATCTCGTTCCCAGACTCTTAGGTTATCTGCGCTAAAGCTATCTTCGTCCCCAGAGCACGATTATTTTAGCGTAGGTAGATAAGAGTCTGGGCACGAGATCAGGAGAGCAGGGGATCCAAGGGGGAACTAAAGACCTGGACTACTCTAGGGCGTTCGTACGTAGGTAGTCAGCGGCGCACTGATGTGGCCCCTCGCCATAGGTTTATTACATAGCAGTAGCTTATGGCTTACAAACAAAACACCAAAGAGCTCAACACCAACCTGCGAATCTTTGGAAGAACGCACATAGCTCACGCGGATCGACTAGAGGACAACACGAGAAGAAAGGCCACGACGGCGACGACAGGAATATCGATCTTTCGGGGGGACATCGGAAGTCGGAGACCTCTTTTTCCACATTTTGAGGCACGGGAAGCGGGGGAACCAACGATTTATCCCGTCCACACTGTACGGGAACCCTAGTGCCAACACACGGATAGCACGACATCACCCAATCAAAGAATTTATAGCTCCTGCACCGAAGGCCGGCCGTTCATAACCCCTGCGAATACACGGCCATACACACCGGCAAGCCCCAATGCCTCCGAAAGGAAAGGAGAAGGCCCAGGCAGCAAGGGCACCTGCGGTACCGCCACCGCCACCAATGGGAGTAGGGGGGCTGAGAGGGAGAGGGAGATAACGCCCGCGGTGATGCGATTCGTGAAGGCCCTGAACATTTTGTCCGATATGAACCCGGGGAGGACAGAGAGTTACTTCAAGTGGTGCTACCACATGAGGTGCCTGCTGGACACACGACGAGAGACATACCTGGGGTACGACCGCGTGGAGGTGGGGGGAGGGATATTTCTCGCCGCGGGGGAGTACGAGGAGCAGGTGAAGGAGCACAGGGGCAGATGAAGAAGAAGTTGGAGGAGAAGGTGAAGGGGGAGTACGAGCAGGGGATAGAGATGATGAGGAAGAAATTGATGGAGGCGGAGAAGATGTAGGCGGAGAGGGTGTCAGTGTTGGAGGAACGGGTGGTACAAACGAAAGGACAACTGGAGCTTCTGGAGCAGGCTTGGGACATGACGCTGACGGAAACGCACGTACACGGATGTCACCAGTCAGACCACCCGGGCGATCCCGATCCGCACATACACGGAGGCCGCTTAGGTTCATCCGCCACTTTTTGGAAACAGGCACATTGCTAGATGACGCAGATATAGACCAAGGAATAGCCCGCAAAGTGGCTAAGACGATGCGCCTCCAGACGGAAAGATCTGGATTCCAGGCCCCCTACACGAACTGGAGCTCCTGTTCATGATTCACGAAGGGATGGGTCACCGCGGTCCCCCAACTTGCTATGATGTTTCATCATTGATTCAGGGCCCCCGCGGCAGCAAAGCTGATCCACAAGCACATATCAGCATGCTCAAGCTGCCAAGTCTTCGCGAAGCCTACAAAGCTCCTCCAACCTGGGTACAACCCCCAGCCAGACGACGTCTTCACCCCCTGGCCCATAAACTCTGCTGGCCAGACACTCAGACAGGGTGTAAATACATCATCTCAGCAGTGGAGTGGTGGGTGGGGTGGGCTGGAGGGGGGGCTTGTAAAGAGGCATCTGCGGAAACGGCATCCGACTCTATTTACCGCAATATCATCACCCGTTTCGGCTGGCCCAAGGCGATCCAGACAGAAACGGATCGTACTTTGCGAACGACATTATCAAAAATTTGTGCCTAGAGATGCGAACCAAACATAAGCTTTCGACTCCACATTAGCCCCAAAGTAATGGCAAAGTGGAGCGAGTAGTGGGTACCGAGAAGACAATGTTGAAGAGAGCAGTGCTGGGGCATATCAGAGGGAGAGCGGACTCGTGGTGGCAGTAGGAGTAGAGGGTTCGGAGGATTTGTTTCAAGAAGCAAGAAATGCAAAAGGCCAAGGTCAGATGGAAGATGAAGTCCCTGAAAACGGGGGGTTAACGGGCCAACGCAGAGTAATCACCACATCGAGCCTGGGCGAGGAACATGATGCAGCAGTCATCGAATCCTATCTCACCAAGACCCAGAACGCTTGTTTGAAGGAAAAGAACAATGGTCCTGCCTCGGGGGTGTATACAGTGTTTACATCGTGGGAAGCATGCTGGATGGGTGCGGAGCGATGACGTGGTTCCTGGGAGTAGGCGTCGAATGGGAGGAGTTTAAGGATAAGTTGACAGAACACTTCATTCCTGCCGATGCCACGAGGAAGAAAACATGGAACTGCTGATTCGGCGGCTGCGTTGGATGCACAGTGGTTCACGACATACACAGAAGGCGCCGTCAAGCCACGCCGACGGGGCAGGGACTGGCCCGCGGGGAAAGAGAGAGGCCACCTGGGGTACTCCAGGAGCTGCAGTCCATCGCCATATTCCACATAGGATCCATGCGATTAATGGTTCTTTAAAAAAAGAAAAAAAAACCACGCCGACGACGCAGAAGGCCATGTGAGGATAGGATACAGTCGCATGGGGAATAGCATAGGGTAGCATAGAATGATCACTAGCATAGCATGGGTCACTAGCATAGCATAGCATATAGCACACCTAGTAGTTTAGCATAGAGTAGTTGCATGTAGCATAGTTAGCTTACAGAGCACGTGCAAGAAGCACCAAAAGAAGCTCGGAGGAGGAGAGTAGCTAGATCATCATTACAACACAGAATATCTCTATTTAGGCTTTGCCCTGTCGGCTATGTCCGTGGCGTCCTCACAGGTCACCGTTCGAGCCACCCCACCGACACAGAAGGGAGGTCACCCGGCATCCACGAAGAGGACCGACAGAGCATCGCAACCACCACGAAGAGAGGGAAAGGCGAGTCCCGAGGCTCGTCCCAGAGGCGACCCCCGTCCGAGGAACCCTCCAGCCACAATAGCAGTAGTCATGCACGCGGAGCCTCTGAAGTATAAGCCGGGTACCATGCGGAGGTGGCTTGAGGAGGATAACAAATGGGTGAAGGTGGTGGGGATAAAGTGGTTGCTGAGGGTGAACTGGCGTCCTCCCTGGTTATCTACATGAAAGATCAGATGGAAGTCACGAAGTTGTGGATGGGTAGGAGACTGTTCCGCACCACATGTTATGATTGGGATCGTTGACACCACGGAGTGGGTTGGGATGGAGTGGAGATTTGGGGATACCACCTGCCAGGCTTTTTTCCGGGGATGCTGGAATTTTGTGCAGTCAGCGGCGCGAGTGTTTAGTTGGGATTTTTGGGATGTTTGACACCTGCCGGAATTGGTCCCCACCTTGGCGGGGTTGTTTAGGGGAGTGTTGGTAGTTTTTGTGGTTTACTTGCGTTGTTCCGGGGATGTTTTAGTTACTTCGCGCTGTTTGGGGGATGTGATACCTGCGGGGGCTGGGGATGTGTGACACCTGCGCGGGTTTGTAATAAAATTTTCTTTTCTAGAGGGGCAGAGACTGGCCCGCGTGGAGGCACCTGGGATAACCTGGGAGGCTGCAGTCCATCGCCATAGTCTAGATAGGCTGAATGCGATTGATGATTCCTTTAAAAAAAAAACTTCTACGATGTGGGGGCGTAATTTCAAGCAGGTCTCAGCAACTCCATGAAGAATGGAACAGCCTAGCAAGCCTCGACAACCACTGCCCCTCACAAAAGCCGAGGACATCAATCGCCCCATACACTGAGACTTCCTAGTGCCAAGAATCGGCCAGGCAACTGCCAAACTAGGTTCACACACCCGGCGTAGCCCAAAGCAGCCGCAATCGCAGTGCCTTATAACACCCTCTTCAGGTCTGTAACTGACAGGGCCCCAATGGCACGTCGCTAATTCTGTGGGGGACAGGGACGCCATGTTCAACGATGCTGGCATATTATTTTTTTATGAGGGGGATGTATACACTGAAGGGGGGGAGCCATAGGCTATGAGACGGAAAGTACTGACATACGCAGCGCTATGGACGGGAGAGTCTGACCACTGAGGATGGGGACGGTACGGGGGTTCCTGAAAGAGTTCTCTCTTGCTTAATCAAATTTTTGCCATATAGCATCGTCGAAAAGGAAAAAATGACTCACTCGGAAAGTCTAATGCCTGGTGAAAGTCTAAAACCTCAGCCGCCCCAAAACCCTCGACATGTGAAAATTCAAGGTCCCTGCAAACCTGCAGGTAGAATCAGATAACTCTTTATCTCCCCGTCCAGATCCCAAGCTTGCCACGTGCCTTGGTTGGGAGATCAGGACGAGGAGATAAGAGAGATGAGGAATTATCTGATTCTACCTGCAGTTTTGCAGGGACCTTGAATTTTCACATGTCAGCGTTTTGGGCCGGCCGAAGTATTAGACTTTCGGGAGGGATTAGGCTTTCAGGGTGAGTCATTTTCCCTAACTGACGCAAGCCATGTGGCACAAAACCTTGATTGGTGATCACGCCGTAAAACCCTCATTATTGTGAGCATTGCTGCCCAGCTGCCTTTTTCAGACTCTCTACTGTACTCTGAATAATAACATACTTGGTGGTTTGTTCAGGACTCGTGATCTGATCGCTATACCTACTGATTTGGACTCTTATGGCCCGCATGGTCTTACCAGATACCCTACGCCCGCCCCCAGTGGTGTACGTTGATGTAGGCCTAGAGGGGCCACGGTAGATCACCCGACTAATGAACGCTACATTGATCGAAGGCCTGCGAGGATTGCCAGAGATGCGGTCCAGGAAACCTACTGGTCATACCTATCCTCACCGACTCACACACGAGAGATGACCTGCGACCCCAGCTAGCACTTTCCCGAGAAATTATAAACGGAGTACCACTGAGATCAGCTTCCTGCTGGAGGCTTCAAGGCATGAAAAGCTAGCGCTATGGCACAAGCGGCGGAAGGCGAATGAGGAGGTGACGTGGGTAAAGTAGCTCGAGACCATCATGAATGAGAGCCGGTCCAAGTGGCTCACAAGGAATCCGAGGCCGTGGCAATCCATGAAGAGGGGGGGGGAATGCCATTAGAGTCTCTACAGATGGAAGTGTGGACGAGGCGGGAGGGGTGGGGGTGGATTGTATATGGGGGGTGGGGAGGGCGAGGGTGTGAGGGCCTGGGGAGAGTAGTGATTGTGTGGGGTGGAGAGGTCACGGGGTGTGGGGGGGCCTAGCCGCGACACTTAACTGGAAGGCCTCAATCCCGCCGGACTCGCAGGCAGCCATTGCGGCGGTCAAGGCGACAGGCAGGTTGGCAGGGCTCGGGCGGAGGACTCGGGCAAAGGAGTGGAGGGTGAAGGGGATGGCAGTGGGGGCGTGGGGAGCTAGGAATGGCACCATGAGTGGACGTTCATACGGAAAAAGAGAGTGGGCGATCGAGGAGGTCACGGCAGCAGAAAGAAAGTGGCCAAATGGCCTAGCTGTGGAAAAAAGCAGCACAGCGGAAGTAGGTACTAGGAGCGAGGGACCAAGATATAGTTACGAAAGTTGGGGGGGGGGCTTGCCGGGGTAGCCGCAGCAGGGACACGGGCAGTGAGAGACATACAGGTGGAAACCACACAAGCAGTCTCCAGCACAAAGCCGACGGGAGTGACACAAACAGGGGGGTCAACTCGAAGCGCGGAAGCGGGGTCAAAAGTAGAGGTGGAATGAACGAGTAGGGACAGCCTGGCAAGGGGATACAAACACCTGGGACCCCCAGGAGCTGCAGTCCATCGCCATACCTAGATATGGTCAATGCGATTAATGATTCCTTAAATAAATAAAAAAAGTGGATACAAAACCGCAAGCAGCTTCATCGAAGCATACACAGAGGTAGAGTTCCGTGGAGCAACTTCAGCAGACAAAGGGACAACAAGGTGTCAGAAGGAGACAAGCCAAAAAGCAAAGGCACAGTCGGTAGCCTTGCGCGGGGTCCATACTGACTATAAACGGTGCAGGATGCAGCAATGGATCCCGGACGATAGTTAATGGGAGAGTAGAGATCACAGGAATTAGGTGGCTTACCAAGGAGGAAATGAGGAGAGGAAAGGAGGGGGCCTCGTTGCCGCCCATCTAAATAGCCGCAAAGAGGTGAAGTACCTGTTCTGTCCCGTTCACCAACCGCGCAGATTGGTGGAAGGGCCACTAACGGTCGCGCTAGCGCTCTAGCAGGCAAATAACACCCCATTCACCAATCATGGACCCATTCACCAATGATCCAATAATTCACCAAAATTCCGAAAAAACAGTAACGTATTCAAATTGATCTGGTTGGTACAACACCCTCACCCTCGCAGAGGTAAAATAAGTACACAGCAAGGCACAGAGTAAATAAGTGCCAGAGGAAATAAAGAATGGAGTGAATAAATTCCAACCCGCAAAACCTCCAACCCGCAAAACCTCCAACCCTCCAACTCTCCAACCCTCCAACCCTCCAACCCTGCAACTCTCCAACCCTCCAACTCTCCAACCCTCCAACCCTCCAACCCTCCAACCCTCCAACCCTCCAACCCTCCAACCCTCCAACCCTCCAACCCTCCAACCCTCCAACCCTCCAACCCTCCAACCCTCCAACCCTC
>Ga0307514_10006310_pt1 | contig 10369 bp, 12 predicted proteins | sample 16_EM_MG_FD_203088 | JGI IMG/M metagenome (GOLD analysis project Ga0307514, IMG submission 203088) | Populus trichocarpa ectomycorrhiza microbial communities from riparian zone in the Pacific Northwest, United States - 16_EM | ecosystem: Host-associated > Plants > Roots > Unclassified | place... | reverse complement strand
CAGTTAACGTTCTTTCAACGCTTTATTCCGCTTCTCCCTCCTCTTCAACCTCTCCACCCGCTTCTTGTGCATCTTCTCCGCTAATGCCGCATACCGCGCCTTTTCGGCTGCTTTCTCGCGTTTTTCTTTGAGCGCTGTGATATGTTTCTGTAACAACCCCCCCCCAAGCACACATATACATGGATCCGGGGTCGTTAGCATCGACAACGTAAATCTACTCCCCACCCCACCCCACCCCGCAACTCCTTCCTAACCCCAGAAAAATGGGAAGAAAGAAAGAAAGAAAGATCAACCCACCAGCCTAACCGCCTCCTTCTCATCCCTCAACTCCTTCTCCTTCGCCTTCACCATCTCCCTGTGTTTCCGCTCCTTCTCCCGCATCTCCCAGGTAGTCTTGGGGCCGGCATGCGGGCGGAAGGCGGTTTTGCGGGATTTCCAGTTCTTGCCTGTAGTCCCGGGATACGTTAGTTATCGGTGCTTGGGCCTGATATCTCTCAGAGAGTTGGGGTGGGTAGGGTGTGTGTACGTACCATTTACTCGAATACCCTTTACCGCAGCAGTGGCGGCGGGTGGTGGTATCGCTGTTATGGGTATGGGGTTGGGAGAGATGGTGGTGGTGGTGACTGGTTTGTCCATTGGGATTGTCTGGCGGGGGATGGGGATGGGGATCAAATTGAACAGGCGAAAGTTGTAAATCTTGGCGGAGGGGCTAGTTTGGTGTTAGCCTGGATCGGACTTGGCGCACTTCAACCACGCCATAGACGGAGTCAAACAGCACAGCAATCATGCCTCCTCGGAAGCAAGGAATGAAGAAAAGGGTCGACAAGAAGAACCAGGAGTTAGTTTCACCGGCGGAGAGTCAAAGTGATAGAACACTCACGCTATGGTCATCTATGAAACTGTAAGATTACAAGTTATGAGGGGAGACGTGGGTGGAGATTTGTATGGAAGTGATAAAAGTAGATGTAAATATATTCGAAGCTTAATATGGGATAGTTAACTAATTGCGCTTCTCTGAACCTTATAGATTAATAGGAAAAACAGAACTCTAAACAGGCGCAAATCCTACGCTTATATCATGCCTTGATTAGGATACCCCGATACATGCCCTGATTAGGATACCCGATACATGCCCTGATTAGGATACCCGATACATGCCCTGATTAGGATACCCGATACATGCCCTGATTAGGATACCCCGATATATGCCCGAATTCGGTTCTTTGCCAAGATTATCTCACGTGGTATGCAACCTTATGTGGAGGCTGAGGGTATTTCCTACAGAAACTGGCAGCGATAGGTTTTACACACTGTTCGCAGAGTTTGTCAGACTTTCTAAAGAGTCGGATTATGGATTATGACGAGGGGTTTTTAGATGGACATGCGAGGGATGTGACTCTAGCATACTGGAAGTTTTTTAATTGCATTAAATATGAAGTTACAAGGGTCGAGGCTGCGAAGCCTAGTGATTAAACGATGTTCCCCCAACTCCTTTGTTTTGGTGAATAGATGGAAGTTCAGTTTGTGTTTTTTATTAAGAGGGGGACAGAGTGGTTGTTGTGTGAGAAAACGTTTGAATTGCCACTGGAATAACTGAGACTATTCTGAGTCACCACTGGAGCCCGTCTCAGTAGGTACCACACCCTGCTAGACATGGACATTTCTCGCAAAACCCCCCCAGTAGCTGTGATTCAGAATAGTCTCAGTTATTGAGGGGAGGGAGCGTGGAATAGGTAGCTAAAGGTTGTTAATTCAGGGTAATCTCCCTAATTGGATTATTCGAGCCCACAATATCTCTCTTTTACAACCATATGCCCTTTTTTTTCCTAAAAACCCCTAAACTCATACTAATATATATGGAGTGGGGGTTGAGGTATATTTGCATCTCAGCTGAGCAGGGAGAGTAGATCTCAAATAATTTATAGAAATGATTAGGATCATCTCGGTATCAATTACCCTGAATCCCGCTTGTACACCAGCCTGACTACACGGCTACATACCTTCGGCGATTAATATAGGTAGAGTAGGCACACAGCATGCATAGAGTACATATATGAGATGTTCGGCTACGCTGGCACCCGTCGCAGACTATTCGCAGCAAATGTTAAGAAAAAGAACGCCTCTATTCTATAACCCTCCAACACCAACACCCAACTGACCAAAATCTTTTTGTACCCAACCTGCTCTATAACTAACTCCGCTGAAGTTTATAAGATCAAAACTAATAATTATACACCACAAACAAAAAATCACCAGAATAATGGTTAATAAGATGGTATCCAACACCTAAATTCGGGGGGTTCCTTGTCTCCTGCTTACTTCCCCACATCCTTAAATGTCTCCTTCAACGTCTCAAAGCAAAAAAAGATAATCGCTGAGCTTGGCGCACTCCTCAAACACGTAATCCCGCAACCCCTATACAGGGCCGTGATCCCATGGGCTCTGTACATCCCTTTCCCCACATCCCAGAACCCCTTCACAGGCTCGCCCCGGACGCCGATTGCCTGCGTCTGCATCTTTGATTTGATTGAGTCGGCGGGGAAGAAGAGGAAATTATAGCTCACACCGGCTGTACATGATTGTTAATATTAAGTCAAAGAGAGTTGAATGAGCTACACACCAATTGCACCGGCGATCATCTGGTCCGTAGATGATGTCTTCTCCTTACCTCCCCACGCTCGTAGTTTCATCGAGGCGTACTCATAAGTTCCGAACCACGCGGCGGAGCCGCCGGTCTCACGAAGAAATGTGCCCATATGACCATGCCATAGTCCACTAATACCATACACACCCACAATGTCCTTGATTAGGGTAATGGGCCCCGGCGGCCGTGGGACCGAGAGCGTGTGAATAGCAGCCTTCCCAGTACCTAAGCTAGTAGCTACTAACCTGCTCCCTGAAGTAGACTGCACTTGCATCTTGCACTTGATGAGCTCGATTGGTGTCAATACCAAGGATGTGAATGATCCACTCAATGCTCCACAGACAACCAGGGCCCCAATGGGCAGCTTCAGGTCCTTGTTCTCGGTATATCTGCTGGGTAGGATGAATTTCCGGGTGAGGCTTTGGGCAATATTATACTGGATAAGAGTTAGTACATTTCTCAGCGCTGCCTACTTTGAAGCCAACTCACACCAAAGAATAGGGCAGAGTTCTCGGCTGCTGCCCCTACGAGGGGTGGAGAAATCCCCCTGTATAGCCCCCGAATACCATCTTGTGCAATGCTCTGACGGATACAGTCGATAGGGCCGCTGTACCGAAGTGGTCGCGTATCTGGTTGAGATTGTAGTCGGACTTTGACGGTGTCGAAGGGAAATTCGATAACTTTGCCCAACATACCAGCAATCTGCCCACAAACATGATTAACTGGGGTTTAATGAAATGGTGATGCATATGCATCACTATAGACAGAATATGGTGGGACATACTGATCCAAACACTATATCCTTCACGGAGTCCAACGCCGTAGATGCTTCATTCTGGATGACGGGAACACCAGAAGCGTCCCCTAGAAGCTCGAATTCTTGCGCCATGCCTTCCTCTGTGACTGGGGTTCTCCAATCTGATAACCAAACACTCCGGGCGACTTTCCACTGCCGTAAAGCAGATCGCAAGAGCCAGGTGGGAAGTCGTGAGCAGAGACCAGGTGAGGGGACTGTGGAGCTAACCAAGCAAGATGAAAAAAGAAAAGAAAAGAGGAAAAAGAAGGAATCTCAGCAGTCGCTGGACGGCATTATTGGGGGAAAAGCAAAATCCGGGGGGTTTCGCTCTTATTTGTACACTATAGGTCCCACCTCCAGTACGTCGGAAGCCAACGGTGAGGTGAGACGGGAAATCCGTGCCCTGCGGCGAATGTATGAGTAGTAGTTGGCCTGGAGGGGGGGGGGCGGAGGCTTGTCGAGTTGCGCTATATATTATGTGGGTAAAGGCGGTGATGTGCTGGTAGATGGAGGTTTGGAACGTCTAGCCCTGGGTGCCTGGGAAAAATTTTTTTTTTTAAAATTTGAGCAGTCGGTGAGAGTGAACCCCCGTCAATTTCGCGTTTGGCTTTGACTGAAAACCTCGATGCGCCAAGCCAAAAATTGCACTGGAAGCCCGCTGTGGCCTCGTTGTCTGCGGGGATCTGATAAAAAAATTTTCATCTGATAACAAGCATACCCCTTGGCGTTATTGGGGGTGCCTGTTGGATATGATATGAGGCTAATAAGAGTAGTGGTACAAATGTGTGGCCAGTGAAGGAACACTTCACCCCGTATGAATATATGTATGAATATGAAGACGTATATAATAGCATGTATTCCAGCGAAACATGCAGGACGTAATGAAGGAAGATGGATGAGCTAGAGACTGCATCCATATGCCTATATACATGACTGTGATGTGCATTACATCACACACATCCTCGGTGGAAATGCATCATATCACATGATAGATCACCTTTATGATGAAGCATGTCATGTGATATTATGAGGAAGACAATCTCTCACATGTTAGTACCTACAATACACGTGAGATTGGTATGTGATGTATGGTGATGATCATGATATGGCGATGAAGACATTTCAACAGTACCTGCATTGCATAGTGCATTGTACTTAGTAGTCACATTGTAGTCTGGTTGTTTTCTGGAGCGACTCTTCTCGTACGGATCACACTAGCAAGAAAGTGGCACAAAATGTAATCTGGTTGTACATAAGACCCCCCCCTGTCCTTCCACCGTATATAGCAACAGATTTTTTGTATGGAAAGACAGGATGGGGTCTTACTTCTCAATTTTTGCGGTAGTGGTGCGGGGACACCGTCGTACTTGGTTTGCTTCATTACCCTGAAAGTACTCAGACAATACCCAACTCGGGTGCTAAGTACTGTATACGCCTACCCCGAACTTTAAACCACAGAATAGACATCTATTACAGTACATTCATTCACTCAGTCGCCTTACGATTGCATGACTCACAGCCGTGATCTTCAAAGGCAGAAACCCGAGTGGTGGTAGAGCAGTGCTGGCTAATTTAAGTGTAGTTTGTCTAGCTTCTGGAGTATCTGGAACTTATCCAGGCAAAGGCACGTATAACAGTTGAGTTGTACCGAAAAAGGCAGCACCATCTAAGTACCAGCAACACCACGGTAATGATGCAGCGGAGGCTCTAGATGAGCTCTGCAGTATGTTGTTGTAGGTGATGAGCAACTGTGTCAAGAATCAGCAATTCTAAGTGCCCTGATATATAGTGGACCTGCCAGGGTGTGGCATTGGAACAACAAGCCTGCTGAAGCACAAGCAAGGGGCAATCGAAATCAGGTGCAAATGATGGGAATGACGGGGTCAGGTTAAGCAGCGACGAATGCGGGCATCTTTGCCCACCTTCTCATCACCCCACAGCGCCCATCTCGCAGCCCTTACGCGAAAATGGCCTGTCTCAAGGACAGTTAACACACCCCATTGGCCCCTTCTCGAATCCTCCAACTTGGAGCTTCTTGCCACAAAACCGCCGATAGTTCTATTGATGTTCGGTCAATGTGCATGATCATCACAACCCATCCTAGAAAGAATCGAAATCTGGCAAGAGTTGAGAGTTGCCGGGTTCTACGTACGCCCGGGGGCCCCTCTTGATGGTAGGGTCAACCCCCCCCCGACCTGGCGCGCCCGCTAAGAAAACCTTTCGTGGAGGGCGAAAAGGGTTCAGGACCTCCCAGCCTAGCGCGCAGTAGAGAAGAGCTACTCAGTGTCAGGCTGGATGTCTTGAGGCGCTGTAGAGGCTGTGGAATATAAAAGCCCCAGCCAACTCCCGGCTACATAGTTTGGCAAGGCTGTTGCACAAACAAGTGATAAAAAGTGTTTGGTTTTAGTTGTTGGAATGTGCTATATCAACTCTCAACATATACTTACCTCACAGCATGTGAGAGATGATCATCACGTGAGTGATGCTACCTGAGTGACGTAACATATATAGCACTCAATCATATATATAGATCGGCTTCCATAGCTTCCACTCGACCTTGCTTAACTTTTGTGGTTAATTGGGTTAATTCCTCTTTTTCATTAGTTAATAATTGAATAATTAAACTGAGCATTATCTTTTTTTAAATCCGCTATTTTCTTGGTCTTTTTGTTTTAATTGTTTTTCGTATTGATTAACTATTTCCTCTTCTTTAATTTCTCCTATTTGTTCAGTAAAGAGAGGAAGGTAAAGAAGAGTTGCAAAAAACTAAGGTTGAAATGGAAAGGAAGCAAAAAGAGGAAATGAATGACCTTAAACGGGAAAATAAGGAGCTGATGAGAGAATTAAAAAATAGTGAAGTGTTCCTTCATTGGCCACATATCTGTACCGCTGCCACTCTGATATAACCATATATTTCCAACATTAGTTCCTTCCACTTCTTAGGCTGTGGTTTATTTTCCCTTCTCATTTTTCTTATTATACTCCTTTGCTACTCTATATACTGCTCGTTAACGCAGTTGGGTTGAAGTTGTGCAGCCTGCCTACATCTACTGGAATATTAATAAGATAAGCCCTTACTTTTTTTTTTTTGAAGGATTTAGTGCTCTGGATTCAATTTTGCAGGCACACAGGGGGCGGGCTTCCTTGGGCACCATCTTAGTTTCACTGGTACAGTATAGATGGCGAGAAGATAATGTTAGGTGTTAACACTCCGCAGTTGGGACTCGGATTTGTTCTGGTCAATATCAGTTCCGTAAGAAGTCATCAGCTCCTATTACCCTGAAGCTATATATATATCCAGCAGGGTACGTTTCTTAATTGTGCATCCAGCACATAAGATAAGTAGTTTTTTTTTCGGGTTTTTTTTTGGAAATCATTACTCGTATTCAGTCTATCTAGGCTATGATGAGAGACCGCACCTACAAGTAGGAAGTAACTTTTACGTACTTGTACCTGCATATATACATCCTACTGCCTCTCTCTCCCCCAGAATGTATTGCGTTCCATGCCTAGCAGCACACTGAGGTTGATTGACGTTAATAAGGTGACCACGCTACGTGCCCCCCACCCCGCATGCATAAACCGCATTCTGAAATTACTATGTACTCTTGGAAATAGTGGACGTTGGGAAGGTGGTTCTCCAGTGCTTTTTGTGTTGTGTCGGGAGTGTTGGTTTGCGGTTAGTGGTGTTACAACCTAGTTTGTGGAAGTGGGCCAGAGTTGGAATTGAAAAATCCACAATCGCTTTATTATTTTCCCCAAAGACTCCGAAAAGCAAAGCAAAGGAACTAGAATATGAAATAATAGCAAGGGAGAGGTACCAGCAGCCACAAAGCAGAAAAAAATTAAAAAGAGCCCGGACCTGGACCGTCTATCAGTATCGGCTCCCCTGCATACTTACAGCTTGTGATATATGGCTGACCTTGGTTCTTCGAAAATCTCCCCTGACACAGCAAGCACCATGTATACATCCATCCCCCCACTCTCCCCACCTACTCCCCCGCGCCCATAGACCCCAGCCCTGTCTAACCTTTACTCCCTCCTCGTCTTCTTCATCTTCACCCTCGGCCCCTCCTCCTCTTCGACAACCGCCTCATCATCATCATCCTTGCTCCTCTTTAACCCCTTCATCTTCCTACTTTGCAACTTACTCAGATCCTGCTTCCCAGTATGAATGCGTCCAAGCTTATCCCCCATGATATCCATCGTTACATTCTTCTTCGTCCTAGCCTCAACCTTCTTCGCCTTCTTCATCGCCTCCTTCCACATCTCGTCCTCGGGCTCTCTAACTCTCCCCAGGACCAAGTCCATCCTAGGGCCCATTTCCTCGAGTTCGATACGAGGAAGCTTTTGCCCCGAGCGGAGAGACCGGAGGAGGTATGCTCTAATATGGATTTTCGCCGCTGGGTCCCCCGTGGCGGCGGCGCCAGTCTGAGCTGGGATTTCTGGGGTCGAGAATTGAATAATATACTGCAGCCCTTCAACATCAACCCTATCCACCGTCGGGCCCTTGAAGAAATCCATAAACAGACTCTTCAGTGCCTGAAAGCGCGAGTTTGAGTCCCACGGCGCCCCGCAGAAGAGAAGCATAGGCTTCATCCCAACCGCCGGTTTCTGGTTCTTGAATGCAGATAGCGGGAGAAACGTATTTGGGTCTATGGAGAACTCGAAGATGTCGAGGGTGCGGTGAGAGAAGGTCCGCACGAAGGTTAGGTTATGAGGGCGCTTTTTGGAGTGGCTGGCAAAGAGGAGGAGGGAGGTGTCATTCTTGGAGGAGAAGAATTCGAGAGGGGCAGAGTCTTCGAAGGGGTGGATAGAGTTCTTTTTGGTGAATTTTAGGGTGAGGGGTTTTTTGAGGGAGTGCTGTTTGAGGTGTTAGTTTTGGATTGAGGGAGGAAGCGGGAAGGGGGAGTACGATGTCATTGAATGCGGTCTGGACGAGTTCGGATGCGGATGTGCCTCTGAGGAAAAGCGTCTTTTTGGGATTCTCGATGGCCTTTGGTTCTCGCTTTTCGAGAGCACGCTTGGAGCGAGCATTACGGGGCTTTCTAGGAGTATGTTAGTCCATGAATCCACTCCAAAGAGAGGAAGTGTGGGGCATACACTGTGCGGAGCATTGTTACCAGCGATGATGATAATGGTAATTCAAGATGTGGAGCTTTTTTCCAGCAAAAAGTTCGCCACGTGACTGCATCAATTGACTGTTTCCCTTGGTATGTCGAGCTTGGCATCATCCGTCATTTCGTCATTCCCTCATCCCGGCATCACATGCAATATAGCTGAAAACTCCCGAGTGTCGAGTATCGAGTGTTTACAGTCCCCACAATGCACAGAAACATAAACATTGGGAGTGTAGCTATCACGGAGCTTACATAGCTCCTAACCTCATATCTCACTCTTTTCGAGCAGCCAAACTGCATCCCAGCTCCAGGTAGCGACGTCATTAATATCTGGAGCCGCGGTAACTTTTCCCACCGTTAAGCCAATAGTGAGTCCGCGGCGTCTGAACTTTCATTTGTTATTTCCATTCATTGAGCTTGGTTTTGCGCTTCTATATTTTGTTTTCAATATACCGCGCTGCACATAACTCAGTAATAGACATGGACCCCATAAAGGTACGTTCTCCATGATCAAATTGAAGCTGTGGAAACAGGAACTAACTATTCCCCCAGCAATCCCTCACCGCCTTCCTCCTCGACCCAAAAAACCACGACATCCTCGCCATCCTCAAAGGTCTCCGAAATGGTCTCGTCTATGGGACCAAAATCCGCTTTCCCCATGCCTTGGTGTTCGCCCCCCTCTCTATTCCCCAGCCAGACCCACAAATGCTAACTACCCCCCAGCATGACCCTCCTCTTCCGCGATGGCACCCCCTATCAAAAACTCACCGCCATCCTCACCGCGACCAAACAGCATGCGCTCAACCTCGGCTGCTTCGTGACCATCTACAAATCCACCCTCTACCTCCTTAACTATCTACATTCCCGTGGTATCATGCAACCCGTCCTCCCCTTATCCACTATTACCACGACAAAAACAGAGCCGAAATACCACTCCCTCCTCGCCGGTCTCTTAGGTGGCTACCTCGTTTTCGGCCGCAGTAGCAATCCCTCGGCGCATGCTGTAAACCAACAAATCGTGCTCTACGTCTTCGCCCGGGTGGCTATGGCGTTGGCGAAACTCGCAGTTGCGCCCTCAAATTCGGGAGGGGAACAAATTCTACCGAGTACGGTTGCGGGAATGGATGTAAGTAGTGTTGGATGGCCGATATTTGCGAGTTTGTCATGGGGCGCCGTGATGTATTTGTTTAGATGGCATCCGGAAATGATCCAGCCAAGTTTGAGGAGTAGTATGAAGTATCTATATGTGGATTCAGAGAGGTGGGATAGGTGGGGGAATTTCTTGTGGCATAATGTATAGAGTGATGGAGCTTGGGCGGAGCGGCTTAGGGGGGAGGAGGGGATAAAGGTGGACTGGGGAAAAATCTAAAGGCAACTTTAGTATCCCATACCCTGGGATCACTCGAGTAGATGCATATGGTTCCCATGGCGATTCGAGTCCGGAGTTGATTTTTGCTCTTGGTGAGTGCACTGTGTATGATATATTTATTACTTGGTATATTCTATGACTCCCTGTTTTATTCTCTGGGCCGGGAGCGAAAGGCAAGCTTTGGTTGTTAGCTTTGGTGTATATAGATATGGAAATATACCAGTAATCCAGGGACTAAACCCTGCATCGATTGTTATGAGTTCAGGGTAACCAATAAAACCCCCCCTCTCGTATTGTAGACGTGTATTATATAAATCTTGATTTTGTCACACGAGTGTCCTGAGGCAACCAGACTAGGGGATAAATACCTATGGAAGAGGTAGTTGGAAGAGGTATTGCTTTTCGCAAAGGACTAGGGGGGGGGGGGAACCCTGAGGGAT
>Ga0307514_10006309_pt1 | contig 10370 bp, 4 predicted proteins | sample 16_EM_MG_FD_203088 | JGI IMG/M metagenome (GOLD analysis project Ga0307514, IMG submission 203088) | Populus trichocarpa ectomycorrhiza microbial communities from riparian zone in the Pacific Northwest, United States - 16_EM | ecosystem: Host-associated > Plants > Roots > Unclassified | place... | reverse complement strand
ATTAAAAATAATTTTTTAAAACTAAAAAACATTATCTTAAAATATTTTTAAGTAAAAAATATTTTAAAAAGCGACTGCAATTATATTTTCAAATATCTTCTTAGTATCATTGTTGGAGTAATTTAACGGTACTGGATTAATATCCTATTAGTTATTTTTTATTTTTTTAATAATATATTTTTTTTATTTTTTATTTTTATATCTGTTTTTTAAAGCAAATTACAAAAAAAATAATAGATAAAATATCATTAATTATTCATTAAGCACTGGTATAGATTTTTTTATAAGTATAAATATATGGATGTCTTTTAATTTTAGTAAAAGGATGCATGCATGCATGCATGTGGTTTGGTTCATTAAAAACAGGAATTCCTTTAATTTTGTCAAATCAATTTTCCTCATATTTGTATTGATTCTAATTTCATATAAAATAAAATTGATCACAAATTCTAAAAACTAATAAAAAAATTATTTACTATTTTTTATTTAATTATCATTGGAATTTTTTTTAAAAAATCCTACATAACTAATTTCAAATTATTTATGTAGGATTGTTTCTACATTATTTTATAAAGTAAAAAAAATAGAGAATCGAGTAAGAATTTTTTTTTTTTGAATTTTTATTGTATTCTTTTAATCTTTTCTAGCCCATCTTATAATTAATTTACCAGTTGATGTTTTCTATTTAGGAAAAATGTTTTGTTTTATAAAGTCAAGAATAAGAAAACAATTATGAATTATTGCTGGATTTTTGTATCTTTTGAATTTTTTAATTTATTTATAAGTAAACCTTAATAAATAAATAAAATTTACGAAAAAAATAAGAAAAAAATAATATAAAACACGTTTATAAAAGAAGAGGAAAGATCACAATAAAGGGCAATCCAGCCATTTAAACCTTCCATCCAATCTTACTAGCTGTGATAACCTATGATTGGGCCAAGCCCAGGAGACTAGTTAGAGTTGTGTTGATGGGTTTGTCTCACAAAGCCCAAACAATTATTTGCTAATGGAGGATTGATTTGAGGCCCATAAGTGGAGAGGAACTGTGACAGTCAGAAGAGAGAGAAGCACGTGACTATTCTCTCAATAATTGGGAAAGAGGTTGATATCGGAGCGTGAAAAGAGCAAGATGTCGGCGCTGGAGGAGCATGGCGGTGGGCATTTACAAGGCGGCACGGAGCAGAGGAAACAATCAACATAATTTGCAAACTGTAAGAAGCTTTCCTACCTCTTTCTCCCATGTTTCTGTACACTTGAAGTTCGTGAAGCTCTATCTATACCAACATTGGATTCCACTCTGGGTATCCTCTGCCATTGAATCTCTACGTGAACACACGCATCAATGGATTGGAGATCACGTTTTGCACTGTAATTTTGTAAATTTTTAATTCTTTTATATTTTTAATTATTTTTTTTATTTTTGGATCTATTGATCTTAAGAATAAATTTTAAAAAATATTATTTTAATTTATTTCTAAAAATAACACTTTAAAAACAATTTTTATTATGGATCTATTTGGAATTGTATTTGCGCTTCAAAGTGCTTTTTATTTATAAATACATTAAAATAATATTTTTTATTTTTTAAAAATTATTTTTGAGATCAGCACATCAAAACAATTTAAAAATATAAAAAAATATTAATTTTTAATAAAAAAATTAAACTTTTTAAAAACACGGGTTAAATTACGTTTTCAAACTGTCTGCTCATCTCATGCCTCTCAAGCCCGCTCAATTTATCCAAATTTGTAAATCAGCGAGGAATATGAGTTGCCCTTTTAACCTTGAGTAATTAAAGTTGAAGTCTTGCTTTCATTAATTGTTGTTTAATTCTATAGAAGTAGTAGCACAAACATATATGTAGGTTGCAATAAAGCTTGAAAAGAATAGATTATCAATTTGATTCTCGGACATGTGGTAGGGTTGGGTTTGTTTCAAAGCCAAGTTGATTTCATGCAATTTTAGACCTTATAATTCAATTTCCATACATGTCATTCATGTATACTACAATTAGCTTTTTTTTTTAACTAGATTAAATACTAAAAGGTAATTATTTTATTATACTTTTCATACACAGGTTAAAAGGTAATTATTTTATTATTATAATAAATACTAAAATGTGTGGGAAATACATTTTCGATGGTCCAAAATGTTTTTCTTATTCTACCCCTCTCAAAAACACCCAATTAAATAGCTTTTGGGGTATTTTTATCATTTTAGAGGGGTTTATTTATCATTACCATATTTATACGAAATAGATCATTCTTTTTATGTATGTTTTGCATAGTAAAATGACTTCACCACAAATAATTTTTTAAAAAAAATTGGTGCAAAGGGGCATTTTTATCCTTTTGATTTTATATACATAATAAAATGACTAAATTACCCATAAAATGTTTAGTCTTATTTCACTAATGATCAGGGACATTTTGGTATTTTTAGAATGGTGTTTCACCCGGTGGAGGAGCTTCATTGAAATTTTAATTTTTAATGTAAAATAAAGTTACTTAACTACCCTCGAGATAAAAAAAATAAATTAAAGCTTTTTTGCAGGGATGTTTTTGTCTTTTGATCTCGACTTTTTTTTTTTTGTTATTCTCAAGAGGGCTAAAGAGCCCTTTGGACTTTTAGTAAAATATAAAATATTAAAAAGAAAAAGAAAAAAGGTTGATGGCATGTGTATGGCACGCACCAGGAAATGAACGGTGCATGCGGCAGTGTCCTGTGATCAAACACCGCCCTCAAAGGTGGCGTTGAAAGCGTGTCAAAGTCCTCTATATGATGGTGTGACATGTATGCGCGACAAAGCTCTGTTTGGGCTCTAATAAACTTTTTTCTCCTTCCTCTTTTCTTTTCTCCTTGCTAGAGTATTGGTGTGTCATATCATTTATTTTTTATATCCAGTTTAATCCCAATTCTTTTGATTATTATATTTTGATATTTCATTGTTTTTTTCATTTTTCATGTCAAGTTTGGTCCTTATTACTTTGATATTTCATTTCCCTTTTACTATATTTTTTAAATTCATCCCTAAGCATTTATTTTAAATTTATTTTTATATCAAATCTGGTCTACATTGTTTTTATTGTTGTTTGTTTTGTATTGAATTTTTTTTTATTGTATTTCTTCCAATTTAATCCATTGGCATCTTTTTTGTTGAGAATTTTTCTTTGTTGTTTTTTTCCCTTCTATAAAGTTAGTTCCTATTTCATGGCTAGGGTCATAGGTTTTGAAGGTTAACCCAGATTGACTTTGATTTTTTAGGTCTTCTTATAAAATTTATTTATTTTCAATTTTATTCTTCAATATTTAATTTTGTTTTGAATTGGTATTTATGCTTGTTTTTCACTTTCATTTAATAGGAGTTATCTCAACCCAGGTTGACTTGGTTTTTTTTACATAGTTTTTTTTAAATTAATATTTTTAGTTTGATCTCTAAATATTTTTTTATTGATAATTTTACTTCATTATTATTGGTTTTGCCTTTTATGTGTTATCTTTATTGGTATATTTTCTTTGTTTTAAGAATAAAATAATTATTTTATTCATGACTTCATAAGTCATGGATAAAAAAATTAATTAAATTATTTATTTTATAAGCTAAGTGTTGTAAAATAAGTTTTATTTATTTTAAAAAAATAAATAAATACATAATTTTAATTTATCTCATAAATATAATACAATATTTTATTGTTAAAAAAAGATTTTATAGACCTTTTGAAATAATTATTTTTTGTTTTATAAAAATAATTAATTATTTGTTTTATTCAATTTTATTCTTAAATTGCTAGAGATATCATGGGATTTAAAGGAAATAATAAAGGCGGTTTGGAAAGAATAGTTGAATAAGTCCTTACCAATGGAATGGAATAGGACAAGTTTTGGCCTCGGAGTTTTGGCATGCATTGCGCGCTCTCTCTCTTTTCTTTCCTCCAAAATATCTATTGATTTAAAAAATAAAAATAAAAATAAAAAATAAAACGGATTTGTTTATAAAAATGTCGGTGAAAGATGTCTGGTTGTTCTTTTGCCGCAACAAAAACAAGGCATAGGACACGGGTCTTTAATTTTATTTAATATTGATCTGATGAATTAAGAAGAATAAATTAATCTAAATATTAATTTCAAAATTCAAAATTTAAAAAATCAGAAAATGAATAAATTTTCTTGAACCCTTGAATTCCACAAATCAACAACTATCATGTGGCCAGATCAGAAAGAAGAGGAGCACCGCAAAGAAAAGATGCAAGAAAAGCGTTCTAAAGTCTACACCGCAAAGATTAGGGGACATGTGCATGTGCACAGGCGGTCCCACCTAAAGCATTCATGTGGGGTTCCTAGAACTTTCCAAATTAACAGCTAACTCGGCATCCAGCCATGCAACACAGCTAGGAAATTAGATGAATCAGGGTTTAAGGCCCACGGTTTCCTGCTACCTGCAGCTGTGAATTGGTGGCGTTTCTCAGTCGTCGCCTCCTCCTTTTTTTCTCGATGGTAGGCTGGGATGGATCTAGAAAAACTATATATATATATAAGTAAAAAAAAAAACAACATCAAATTTTATATTAATAAGTTAAATAATTATAATAAAACAAATTCTTAATTTTCATATATAGCATCTTATTACATTCTAATAAATACCAAAGGTTAAAAATATTTAATATAGATGTCGCACGTGTGCAGCGTCGTTGGCGAATATTCCACTTCAATCAATGTAGCTATCTGACAAATATGGGAAGACAATGAATTCTTATCTTTTATCAGTGGAAAGCGGGAAAAGAAGTCGCCACCTAGTATTTTGGTCACTAGAAACCCTAATTGATCTCAGAGATCAAGTACGGGGACTGGTTGCGTAAATAGAAGGTATTAACACCTCAAATTCGCCCTACCTAAGGTAAGCTTTATTGTTTAATTATCTAGAAAAAAAACTAAGGTCTTGTCGTGTTTTCTAAATGATGGTCTATCTAAGGGTTAAGAAATCTTCTCCGTAAGAAGATCCTTATCTTATCGGGTAAAAATCTATTCGTTCTAATGTCTATAAAAGAAACTACCTTTTTAATATCAGGAATACGTTTTACGTATAAATTCGTAATCTTAGATACTAAAAGAAAAAAAATATTTTTTGGGTATTTTTGAAATATTGGCCTAGTTTTCATGGCTTTAATAAACTTGTTATTAAAGCCAAAATGAATGCTAAAACATATATATTCTTTTGCTGTATGAAAATACGATGTGATGATTTTTTTTTAATCTTTGAGAGACTGGGCCCTATGCATGAAAACAAAATGTATTTTTTTTTGTTTTATAATTTTTTTGCAATGTTTTGACAAAAATCGGGTATTTTAATATTGGATTTGTATCTTTATGGTATAAAAATACAAACCAATATTACTCAAAATAGATAGAAAAATACAGTAGAAAATCATAAAAAAATTTAGAAAGATTTTTTGGAATTTTTTTTTAAATGAACAGTGGATTACTCTTCACTGTTCACATGCAACGTGAACAGTGGAGACCACCAAAGAAGAAGAAGAAGAAGAAGAATAAGAAAGGGAAGCGGAAGGAGACTGACCTGCGGTGGAAGCTTGGTTGCGACGAGGAGGTTCGGCCGGTGGCTCAGTAGGCTTCGGTAAAGGGAATGGTGGCCGGTGACAGTTGTTGGTTACAAAAGAAGAAAAGTTGCAAATGAGAGAGGCTCGGCAGTGCGTTCACTATATGAGGTGGTCGGGCGGTTGATTGTGATGGAGATGGAGGTGTTCAAGCTGGTGGTGATTATGCTGGTGGCTGAACGCTGCGATGGAGAGAGAGAGAGAGAGAGGTTCTGCTGGCAGCAGAAATCGGGTTAGGGAGGCTAGTTTTTTTGCTTTCTTTGGACCCAAATTTCTCCACCCATGGAGCATGAAGATCAAATCTATTTATAGGCGGTGGAAGAGGGACACTTTGCCTTTTCTGGTGCAAAATCTTAGCCCTTGGTTTGACTCGAAAGCATCCCAACCATTGGCTCAAAGTAGCAATGATGAACTGTCAGTTTTGTGCAAGAAAAATGGTTGGTCGGGTTGGCCATTTTGAGGCGATGCCACTGCCTCTACAACCTCGATCAACTTGAATGGTTTATACTAGCGTGTAGTCAGGTGTCAGGGGATCGTTTTCGTGCAGGTTTCATTTAATTTGGGGAAGAAATGAGCCGTCAAACGCCTTAGAAAGGAGGCCCCTCGAGCAGCCTTGCTGGAGAAGAAGATGAATAGTAACTTTTCTGCCAATTACGCTTTAGTCCTTCAATTTGTGACTTATCTCTAATTACACCCCTGATGAACTTCAACTCAAACCCCAGATTTCAGCGCCCTTTTCCCTTTGGTCCCTGGTTCTTAATTTATTCAATTAAGTCCCTAATTGGCCATCAAACTTCAATATTTATGTAATTAAGCCCCTGATTTGACCAAATTAACTCTCAAAAATTCTAATTTGACCCCAGAACTTTAATTTATTCCAATTAAAGCCCAAATTGACTTTAAAAATAAATTTTCTTGCAATCAAACCCTCCATAAATTCAATTAAACCTCCAATAAAATTTATTTTTGGACATTTCTTCTTCAATTTGAATTTTTCTTGTCAACGAGGCTCTTCATCTGTAAAAAATATATTGTTAAATTTTAATCTTTGAATTTTTGAGCCTCCTTAACCAATTTCTAGCTATTTTCTGGCGCTCCGACGTCCTCTTCTCACTGTTATTGTTTTTTGGATTTTGTTTAGTTCGAATATATATTTTTTTATTTTTGGAAGAGAAAAAGTGAATTTTGGGGAATAACCCAAAAATAGGTTATGACAATAGACATAAAAAAAATAAATAGATCTAAATTAAGTCATCTTCGATGATTTTTTATTGAGCAAAACTCATCCATAATAATATATATTGTGAAGTTTATAGTAATCTCTTTTTCTATATAGACAAATAAATTGTCAGCAAGAAAAACATCATTTATTTTGCTACGGAGCCCTGTTTTCATCAACTTCATTGTAGAAAAAACTCGTTTTGCATTTGTCATAAATACATGAAGAGTTAGGATTAATCGAATTAATATATCAAATAAATGATAGTTTTTTTTTTATTTTCTAGAAGTTGTCATTGCTCTATATAACTCAGAAATAACAGTCAATTTCTGAAACTTTAGATAATTTAGTACATCAAACTCATAATGTTGGAATTAAAACCTCAAATGAGGTTTCTCTTGCCCACTAGAATCTTTGGGATAAAAGTTTTCATCCAAATTGCATGCATCATTAACATTGAATGAGCTATAAGAATCTTAAGGATATAACGTCAAACTAGCTCAACTATTTGATAACAAAATCTGTTATTTAACTCTTATAATTGAAAATTAATAGCAATTATAAATATATTAACTTTGAAATGATGTTCTAAAATTGTGAGAACTTCAGTTTGATAATGAGACCTGCCACGAGCTCTTATATATTGTGTTTTCAAATTAGGAATATCAATATCATTTTATGCACGAAATGCTTTAACATTTTGAAGTAAAGGTTCTTAACCATCATCCCGTAACTCTTGAATAAATGACTTCATAGTTGAAACTAAACTTATGGCATTGACAAAATCTTGATCTTGTTGCTGCAAAGATTGATATAAAACATTAGTAATTCCTATAATTTGTTTCATCATATGCAATATGAAAAATAATTCAAAATATGTTAATGCCAAGTAAGTTGTTTTCACAACTCCTCTTTAAGAATAATTTGCTCCATCTTTAGAGACAATATTAATAAATTTACTAGTTGCACTAAACATCCTTAACAAGCTACCAAGTGATGGAAAATGAGAACATCATCGAGTATCACCAGGTTGTTGAAAGGTACCAATATTGTTTACTCCTTTTCCTGTCTCTATTTCATCTTGACCATTCTTATTGTTGGTTTTAATTGTTTGAGCAAGTTGTAATTCGTTATTCTCTAGATGCAATAATAAGAGCTAATTATAACCTATGAGCTAGGCAATGTATATAATAAGCAAAATGACAATCTTTATGAAACAAAGCTTGTAGTCCATCCCACTTACCCCATATATTGTTTATATCATCATATCCTTGGCCCTGAATACAAAAGCATTTAATCCCGACCTTCTTGTTGACTTTCCAAAATGGTAGTAAAGTAGACAAAATATAGCATTCACTATATTTGAGTACTTTAGCCAATTTAGATATGCTTTAAACCAAGAAGCTCGAAATCAACAATGATGATTCTCATATTTTGAAAAAGAATACTAAGAAAGGATAGGTTGAAATGGACCAACTTTAAGATAAACACGATGGATTTTTGTTATTTGGTTAACAAGAAAATTCAACATCATTGGACATAGTCTTGGACTATGTTCCAAAAAATAACATTCATTTCTTCATGCTAATGTTTTGGCTTTTAGAAGGATGTTCACTGAGTTCCTCAAATTCATGAGTTATTTTGTCAAGATCTCGGGAAGAAGTTTCCATGTAACAATAACAAATACATTATTTTCTAGGAGATTGACATATTATTTCTTAAAAAAAGAGTTTAGAGTTCTTTGTTTCCACATCTCTACTCTTAAAACTTAATTCAAGATAGAGTAAACCTAAAAATATCATTATTATTATTTCAAGAAATCAAAATCAAAATAAAACTAATACATTATAATTGTTTATATAACTGATTTCATCATACAATTCTTCACTTAACAATAGCGGCAATGCAACATCCCTTTCTATACTTGGTGGTGGTATTGGTTCTAAACTGGAATAACTGTTTTTTAAAAGGTTTGTTTTGGCTGATTATGGAAAGAAATTGTAGTTGGAGAAAAAAACTTTGATGTATTATTTGCTTTGTTCAATAGACCCAGAGAGACAATGGAAATTAAATATAGATTTAGGTTATATTATTTATAAAGATGCTTTTATATTTTAATCAAAATTAAAATTTTGTATTAACCCATGTATAGTGACATATTTTAAAACAAGAGGAAATATATTATCATATTCAAGTTTTTAGAAGGTTAGAGTAATTTTTAAAAGAAGAAATTGGAATATATATAAGAGAAAGGTAAAGTATATGTCTTTTGACTCAGAACTATATATATATAGTAGCTAGCTAGCTAGCTAGTTAGATTTCAATTTTAAGACTTCAAGAAAATCTGAAGGAACTAATATAAGTGCATTATAAATATTTAAGACATATACTTTGCATGAGTGATGATACTTTTCCATGTTATATTTAATACATTTTTAGAAGTCGATCCCTTAACACAAACTCTATTATTATATGTCATTTTACCCTGACCATACTCTTTAGTAAGAAAAACATGTTCATTGATGAAATACTTGTTATACCACTTTACCTTTCTTTCAAGACTTATACATTGTAAATTCAAAGTAACATTGATATTCCTTCCCAATTAATAAACCTGATACATAAATTACAACCATTAACAGTTAACGAGAAATATGTAATGAAATTAAGTATTCTTAGAGATAAGAATGATTAAACAGTCCTTATATGTGTTCTGAACCATGTGAAAAATTATTCATCTTGTAATTGAAAGATTTGAGATTTAGTAGTGAGCTGTGAGTTTTGGAATAGTAAAAATTGACGATGTTGCCTACGAGGAATTATTCTATCTATTAGTTTATTATAGTATAAGAGATAATTTTTTCAAAAGTAACAACATTGTTGATTATTATACTTACTTAATAAAAGGTTTTAATTCATCACAGTTAAATAACATATAATTATATGCATGTCTGAATTTAATTTTTATCAAATATCTTCCCCTCACAACATTTTTTTTTTACAGGTCGTCCAGGAAGAGAGAATATTGACAAGTTCTCACTTAAAGGCATGTCCCCATAATCTTTATGTCTTAAAACACAGTTGATTATTATTCTCAAATGAGGTTCAAAATAGTACGAGATAAATGTTAAAATCTCTTCAATAATATAAGCCTCACATATCGAAACCTCAACATGCGCTTTGTTTTTTATTTTTCTCTTAAGGTTGAACAAGTACCTTCATGAAATTAGATGAATGTTTTGAATTAAAAAAAAATACAATAGAAATTTAATTAGGATGCATATATAATCCTTAACATTTTGAATGGATACATCCATCCATACTGGATTGGGCCTTTAACTTTTTCATCAAACGATAAATGTATGGTAAGCTAGTGGAATGAATGTTTGTATAAACACGTGGCAGTCATGACTCTTCATTGCATGCAATATGTAATTCTCCAAATTCACCAATTTAGATATGTTCGAAGCCTTTCCATCATGAAAACACAAACTCTTAAGCCATTGGTAGACTCTTCATTGCATGCAATATGTAATTCT
>Ga0307514_10006307_pt1 | contig 10375 bp, 9 predicted proteins | sample 16_EM_MG_FD_203088 | JGI IMG/M metagenome (GOLD analysis project Ga0307514, IMG submission 203088) | Populus trichocarpa ectomycorrhiza microbial communities from riparian zone in the Pacific Northwest, United States - 16_EM | ecosystem: Host-associated > Plants > Roots > Unclassified | place... | reverse complement strand
CCATCCCCAAGATTGGGAGCAGAGGCTGACACACGGGGATCGCTAGGAAACTGAATGTCATCAATGAAACTCTGGACCTGATGAAAACCCGAGGCAATATTGCACAATTCTTGAACAATGCCGATAATGCACAGAAGCTCAATGACCTGGTGGGAGATATCCATGAGGCTGTGATTGACTATCAGGTTTGTGCTCCTCAGACACTCATTCTCATCACATCTCACATGTGCTTCAGACTTCCTTGCAACAGGATACTTACAAAAAAGCCTGCAAGCTCATTGTAAGTTTCAAACCCCAACTATCTCTCCATGCATAATAATTTGCAAATAGGATGAAGCAGAGCTCACCCGGCTCAGCCGCCTGCACCATGTCTCTGATGCTGGATACCTTTGTGGAAAAAGACAGGGCTGTATGAAGGGGACAAGGAAAGAACTCCTCTTCCAGCTTGAACGGTGGTCAGAGGATTCACAGGACAAACATGTGTTCTGGCTCAATGGCCTTGCTGGGACAGGGAAGTCAACCATTGCCCAGACATTTGCAGAGACATGCTTTGCAGATGGGAACCTGGGTGCCAGCTTCTTCTGTTCCAGGGATTCTGGTGACAGGAGCAACCTCCAGTCCATCTTCCCCACCCTTGCCTTCCAGCTTGCACACCAGTATCCACACTTCCGACAGGAGTTGCTGCCAGTCTTGACAGAGAGCCCTGATGTTGGAAGGGAGACTCTTTGTTCACAGATGGAGAAACTCATTGTTGGGCCATTCCAGGCAACAAACATCCAGACCCTGATTGTTATAGATGCTCTTGATGAGTGTCAAGATGAAGAACCTGCCTCTGCCCTTCTCTCCATCCTCTCCCACTATGTGGACAAGATCCCCCTTGTCAAGTTCTTCATCACTGGCAGGCCTGAACCCAGAATTCGCTCTGGGTTCCGCTTGGAGTCACTTCAGCCTCACACAGAGGTGCTCAAGCTCCATGAGGTCCAACCCTCTTCAGTGGACAGGGACATCAAGCTGTTCCTGAAAGCTCAACTCATTGAAGTTGCCAAAAACAGAAGTAACTGCAGCTTTGAGGAGGATTGGCCTGGTCCCCACAACATTGACATTCTGTGCAAGAAGGCAGCTGGATTCTTCATCTATGCTTCAACAGTCATCAAGTTTATTGCTTCCAAACACCATCTTCCTGGTAAGAGGCTTGCCCTCATTATTTCACTTCAAGACACATCCCATGAGGGAAGGTCAGGCATTGATCTCCTCTATACTCAAGTCCTGAAGGAAGCTTACAATGATGTGGACTCCCATGACCATGAGGTCTATTCCCATTTCAAATCTGTAGTTGGGGCAGTGCTACTTGTCTCCCACCCACTCTCTATCACCACCCTCTCAGACCTTCTCAACTGTGGCACTCCATCCAGAATATACACCTCCCTACGAGCCCTTCACTCTGTCCTCCTTGTCCCAGACAGCAGAGAAGAACCAGTCAGGATCTTCCACAAATCATTCCCAGACTTCCTCACAGATTCAAGCCGGTGCACCAATCATCAGTTCTTCATAAACCCCCCAGTCCATCACAGGGAGATCTTGCTTTCCTGCCTCAATGTGATGAAAGTAGAGTTGAAGAGGAATATCTGCAAGTTGGATGACCATACTTCCCTCAGTGAGGTTGAGGACCTTTCCACACTCAGGGCTACCTATATTGGAAACACCCTGGAATATGCATGCAGATTCTGGGCAAGCCATCTCATAAAAATCACTGATATCAGTGATGGTGGGAAGGAAGTACATGAGGCCATTGATGACTTCTTTGCAATCAGCTTTCTGTTTTGGATTGAGGTCCTCATCCTCATGAGAAACCTTGACATTGGTGTTTATGCTCTCAATGATATAGAGCAATGGTACAAACTGGTGAGTCATGCAGAGAGTTTCTGCCAATACCCATATTTATGTCTGTTCAGATAGGGGTTCCTTGCAAGTGGACAGATGATGGCAAGCAATTCATCCTGAATAATTTTGATGCAATCAAGGATTGTCCAGCAAGGATATATTATCCTATTATCATACTGTGTCCTCCTTCATCCTGGCTTCATAAGCACTACACCACAAAGTTCTCACAGAAGGTTAAGGCAGTTGTGGGACCACCTGGATGGAGGACATGTATGCGTACCATTAATCATTTTACATTTGTTCTTGCATACTGGAAGAGTACTATTGCAACCGATTCTTGGCCTACTGGAGACATCATTATCTTTGATGCACTCACAGGCAGCCAGATATCTGTACTTTCTGGACATGCTAATGCTGTACGTTCCCTTGTGTTCTCATTGGATGGTACATTGCTTGTATCTGGGAGTGTGGATAAAACAGTCAAGCTTTGGGATATCCAGACTGGTGGAGTCATCAAAACCCTTTGTGGGCACACTGATACTGTTTGCTCAGTGTCCATCTCGGCGAACAGTACTATGATTGCTTCAGGATCCTATGACAAGACAATCCATTTATGGAACATTAAGACAGAGGATTGCCATATCATAAAGCAACATGAAACTCCCAATACTGTCACCTTTTCCCCCACAAACCCTAAACTTCTTCTGTCCTCATCTGGCAATCAAAGTATACAACAGTGGGGCATTGATGGTCAACAGCTTGGTCCTCCAATTCCTGGTGATTGTGCTACATTTTCCCCAGATGGTACTCAGCTTCTTGTACACAGTGGAGACACTGTCACAATTAGAGATATTGACTCCAGGCTAGCTGTGATGGAATTCAACTCTGGTGTTCAGGACATTAGAGCATCCTGTTTTTTCCCCAATGGCAGGTTCATTGCTGGTGGTAGTAATTATTCTCAAGTTATCTACCTTTGGGATATTACTGGTCAAAAACCCCACCTCATCAGGACCCTTGTTGGACATACAGATGGAATATCCTGTCTCACCTTTGCCTCCTCTCTTACCCTTGTCTCAGCATCTCAGGATAGGTCAATCAAGTTCTGGCAGGTTAGTGCCTTATTGGGGGACCAGGCTGCACTTGACCCAGAGTCTATTCCCCTCACTTCTGCTCCAATCAGGGCTGTTAGCCTGCAGGCCAAAGATGGTTTAGCCTTTTCAATTGATTCAGAGGGGGTAGTGAGGACCTGGGATATCTTGACTGGCTGTTGTAAGAAATCCTACCAAACCCAAGCCAAAAACATCTTTTGTGGGGACATGCAATTGATAGGTAGCAGATTGATTATTGTTGGGAGTGATCTGTTTAGAGGGGAAATCCATGTCTGGGATGCTGAGAAAGGTAGACTCCAAACAGTAAAATCAATAGCCTTTCATCTCAGGATAATTGGAGATGGGTCTAGATTCCTTGGGGTGGGTATTCAGTCCATGCAGGCTTGGTCCACATGGACAGGGGAGTCTGTATGCAAAAGAATAGTACTAGAGGGGAATGAAAGTCATTTGGTCCCTCTTCACATGGATGATCCAAAAGTCTTTGTATACTCTGGTGATTTGTCAGTCTGGGGGTGGGACTTTGGATTTCCAGGCTCAACCCCCATTCAGTCTTCTGAAACATCCTCAGATTTACCTCGTTTAAATTTCATTCATGCTAAACCATGGTTACAAAAAGGCCCAGTCAGGGTTGAAGACAGGGTCACTGGAAAGGAGGTTTTCCAACTGTGTGGTCAATATGCAAAACCTTCTGTCTCACAGTGGGATGGCCAGTATCTGATCACTGGTTATGGGCCAGGCGAGGTTTTGATTCTGAATCTCAGGGATGCACTTTCCTGGTGAGGGCCCATTGTATGTATGTCACCTTAGTTGTATTGACCTATGCAAAATTATGCCTCTAATGACAATTTATCTGTGTTCTGACTTGAGTGATTCTCACACTTTTTTCACTTCAAGCCAGATTTAGTACATGGGAATGTCCACTGACCAGTCCTAAGAGTTATCAACAGACTCTTGTCCTTTTGCTACATGGCCTTCTGCCTGCTGCAGAATAAGCCACTTCATTTTGACAGGTGCCTACCTGGGTATTAACCTGCTGGCTCACTGACCTGATGCCTTGTATTGGTGGTGCAAGATGAATGGAACAGCAAGATCCAGAAAGATGTGCATCTACCGCGACATAGGCCAAAAAACATGCTCTCTTGAAACAATCATGAGAAGTCTTGGCGGTGACACAAACACATATTACCGCGTGGTCTCGTGAGCGAGGGGGCAGCAACTTAAGCTAAGAAGTGACCAACGGGATCAGGGTGTCAGCGCGTGGATTAGACGGAAGAAACAAAGGCAGATGGGTAGATGGAGCAAAGTTAGATACAGCCGGAGACAGTGCATAGATGTAGGCATGAACGAGAAGGAGAGAGAGAGAACGCTGCAAGTCCAAATCAACACGAACCCATCCTCAAAAAAGACGCGCGGAAGACGGTCAACAGTAGTTTATCAATATTGGCCCATGAATTGGTTGTTTGGGAACGGCTGCCCGAAATCCCCTTTCCACGTCGTGAAGTTCGGGTTCGTGTAGGCCTCGGGGAACCTGATCCGACACGAAGGAAAGAGAGGGGGGAAGGCATCAGCTGCCGAAAGTGGGTGGAGAATGATGAAACCCACTGGTTAATATACGACTGCGTAGGGAAACCGTCTGGGTCACATCCGGCGTTTACATCCTCCGGTCTCTGGTATACCCTGATGTAGTCGACGGACATGACCATCGGGAAAGTCAAATGTTCAAAGTCGATGGCCCCGAAGTTTGGTGAGATCCCCAAGTTGACGATCATATAGTGCAACGAACCAACGAAGAGAAGGGTCAGAGGGGGACAGTGGAACACGAGGGACGAAATTCATACCATTGGCTCTAGCGGAACAGGCCTGGGTCCGATATTTACTCTGTCGTCGGCGGCTGTGCCCACAGCGTTCATCGTCCACGCGGTCTGGTTATTGTTTACCCAGGTGATGTACTGTGCGCGCGGGAAAGAATTGCATCGGATAATTCGCCAACGCCGACGCGGGAAGGAAACGAGGTACATACCGCGCTCTCGTTCGCGTAACCGGATTTGTGCTCAAACCCGTACACGACGTAACACGCTCGTAGCAGTCGCTGTCCGCAATTCATTTCATCATCAGTGCCCTTGCAAAAGTGGCTCTTGCTCGCCAGACTCACTGGTTATGGAAACCGAAGAAATGGCTTTTTGGAAAACACTGGCAAGCCATTTAGCCCCACTTTTAATTCGGGATTTTGAAAACAAAAAACAACTGACCCCCCAGTGTACGTGTTTGGTTGGGTAATTGTCGGGTCAGGAACGATGAAGTTTGCTGTCGTGTTGAACCACTCGTACCCCGCGTTGAACGGCGCCCACTGGCCAGACTGAGAAACCGCCCCCTTGTAATGTTCGGTGGTAGCTTCGAAAACATCGATTTCAGGCGCAGACCTGCCCACGAACGTTCCGTCTTTATGCATGGGTCCAGGGTGAACCTCACCGGGACAGGTGCAACGTGAGAGCCGCTGACCGGGAAGATACGAAAAGTCACCGTGGTTGTACGAATCACCTGGAAATGCGGAGATATCCGGCACACCATTCAATGTTTGGTTGGCAACAGTCCCGACGTCACATGTGTCATAGGTGTACGGCCACTGTAGAATGGTAGATCAGGACAGGATTCCGTTGGGGCGCGGAGGAAGACGCACCATTCCTTCCAAGCTGGCACCATACCGGCCCTTCCAAGGTTGCCCATCGTCCAAACTGCGGGCCACAATCCAGCGATGCCGCTGAGACCAGGCAACGTCACCGCGACTTCAATGTATCCTCCCGTGAAGCAAAACTGATTCCAACTGCTGATCATGCCGCCCTGGTAGTTCAAGTCGTGAGTTTCTTTCTTCTCCAGAGTGACCCTCAGTCCTCCGTCCTTGGTGGTGATGGCAGCGGGATCATACCACTCGAGATTACCCGTTTGCCAGTAGTGGAGGTCGAAGGCTTCCCAATATGGATCGACTTTGGGGTAAAAGGACCGGGCGTCTTTTTCGAATTCGCCAGAGAAGACCAGCTGTAGTTCTGACCCGTCGTGGAGGGAGGTCCTTGTCTCTGCCCAATCTTGAGTGTCTGGATCGATGGGACCTCGGCGGCCGGAAAGTTCAGGGACCTAGAATCACAGTTAGAGGTTCTCTGGAATACTTTTGCGGAAAGACATACGATGCCAGACACTTTGGTTCCGCCGTAGTTGAAGCCATCATTGAAAGATAGTCTAGGTGCTGTTAAATGGGTATCCAGCGCGATACCACGCAGGTCAGGGAGCGGCTAATGCGAAAAGTAGCAAAGAAACGCACAAAATAGTGACCACTCCCAGGAGAAGGAGAGCGAGACAACCGAGGCTAGCGAATCCGCGGGATGTGAACAGCGTTGAGGACATCTCTTCGTGGATCAGGTCGGTGGAGGCTGTCGTCCACCTCTGGTTTGTCTACGCTCCAATGTGAAAGTCCGCTGACAGAGAGAACTGAGGAAGAAAACAGGTCACCGTCAGCGGACGATGTTAACGGTAACCGGTTGAGGAAGCGTGTCGCACCTAGTCGGCCAGCGACTTGGTGGATCCATCATACCGAGAGCGGTCCTGTGAGGTGTCGTCTGTATCGAGGACGGAAAGAAAGAAAGAAGTGACCAAGCGCGCAATAGAAATCAACGCCGAAGACGGAAGTGGGGATCTGAAATAACCTCTGCGGATCGATCATCCAGGGGAGGTGTCTCCGCATTTTGACGCAGTATCGAATCTACCCCCGCTTGGTTGGAGGAAAGTCCCTCTACGGTGACCACCTCCTCCCTCTCTTCATCAAGCACTTGTATCTTCCTCCACCTCGCAACTTCAGACCTGACGTGAAGATTTCGAACCGACTTACAGTTTCGGAATCGGATGCTAGCGCTCGTTGTTCGCTCACGGCGGGTGTCAGTACACCAGGTTACTTCGGAATAACGCAACGCGACAGGTTGCCCGCGAAATACTGTATTGTACGGAAATTACACGACCACGCTCTCTCCGACTTGGATGTGCTGAAGAAGTCTGCCGGCATGCAATCTGGGACACATACCCGTTCGTGTACCTGCTTCTCGCATCCGCATTCCCTCACCATCGTTACCCCACTGTGCTCAGCCTGTGTTCTCATTAGAGCTCCCACCTGTCCCCAAACCAAACCAAGTCAGCGTCATGTCGAAAGTCACTTCCAAGAAACACAAGAAGATTTCTCGTCTCAGCTATAGAGCCGCGCCTCGCCCGCCAACATGTTCAACTCACAGAATCGACTATTCCATGCAGGCACACTTTGGAGGAAGGGGGCATAAGTGTACAATTTGTATGAGGTAAATTGGCATATACAAATCCGACACGCTCTACATTTGCATCCCCCAGATTCATTCCTCGATCAAGTTGATTACAGGAAAGTCATAGGACTCGGAATCCGAGATGGTGGATGTCGCAAGCGGGGACCGCCGAGTCAGCTGTCGCTAATTGTTAGAAGTGATTGAAGACTACGCGTAGCTTGGGCTGCTTCGTCGACACCGCACCGAATATATTGGTTACTACCGCCGCCCTTCGTAACGATTAAGGGGTTGAGGTTGAAAAACCTAGTGCCGAAACGCTCATTCTAGGTGGGTGGTGGAGGATGAAGTGAACCCTAGCGGTGGTGATGTGTAACGCGGTTGGGTCTCTTCTCGTTGTTTGCGTCACGGTTGTACGCGGGGCCGCTGGGACGCCGCTCCCCTCTGACATTGCCTGGGATAGGAACGAGGCCCTGTACACCCCCCCCCCCCCCACGAGAGACTCAGAGGGTGGTTGGTGATTTATTTCCGCAAACAGTCAAGAATGAAGCCTCGAATGTCGGGACGGGACAAGAAGACGATCGAAAACGACTCCTCGAATCCTTGGAAAGATGAGAGAAACGTGAACAGATTAGGTTCGTGGTAATTACGGACTACGGACTTCAGGGAATCCAGAACGTTGACATTGTTCGTAATGTTCTGCCGAATTGGCATCGGAGAAGTCGGCGAAAACAATATCACCAATCGTAACACGGATAACGAAGGAAGGGGCTGGTGTGGGAAAATGCTTGAGCGAAGTGGATGAACAACGCGGTTCAAGCTGGCCGACGTGAGCGCGGGTCAGAGAGCGGGCTTGTGTAACAATCGGGATGGTGGGCCGCATAAGAAGAAACACCTACCGTTGGCTCTTGCAGTGCCGTCCTCGACCCGATATTCATGCCATCATTGTAACCTCGACGACATCGATCCAGGCGATATGCTGTGTGAGGGAAAACATGGCTCGCCAACGACAATGCAGGCGGTCGGGTCAAGGGAAACCTGCCGGATTGTCATATCGTCTACTCCGGTTCGTACTGGAAACAGCGCACAACTTGGTCTTTGAAAACAGTTGTAACATGTAGGGAAGGAATAGCATATGTTGTAGTGGCACAAGTTTATATACATACACCCCGAAAATATTTGCAACTCACAACAATTTCGACAAGAGTTCACGTAATTTTCGACGAGTTCTCGCCGAACCGGGCTCCTCCCATTGAAGCCTCTATCAATCCGTTTCTTCGGCCAGCGAGAGCGGCTCGCAGATAGTGCGGAAAATTCCATCCCGTGGGTAACAGCGGTTAACGTACGAAACGACCCACGTCCACGGGGTAAACCGAGAGACTTACGACTGGTGGTATGGGATCCCCATTCATGGCCCGTTCCCTCACCTGGCTGTAGACCCTCATCAAGCTCTCCGTCAAAGTTGTTATTGCTTCCCCGACCGGGCCCGGTGGCCTCACCATAACCTCCACTCGAACCCCAAGTGAAGCCCTCGTGATGAATTTGACCAGTGACGGGAAGATCATAAGCATTCCTATCGAAATCAATGTTGAATCGTGGTCGGCTAATCCGCTGAGCATCTCCCCTGTCACCAACGCCTCAAGGGGGCATCTGGGTCTGGAAAATGCGCCCTGCGAGTAAGCGTAACGAAGCAAATCCAGCATGTCCGCCCGTATATCGCTCGTGCGGAAGTGGATAGTCAGATGTTTCAACTTGGTGCAGTGGATGGAGAGGAAGAGGAGGGAACGGAATGTCGTGGGGCATGTATTGCTGTTACATGGCCACGTGCCCAAAGTGAGGGCTTCCAGCTTTGGTAAAGCTATCGCCAAACTTTCCACGTCTTGATCTGTGAACTCTGATACGCAGGGTTGCATAAAGCATTCCATACCGAAGAAGATGTCGACGAGATTCGTGAACGGGAGGAGTCTGGAGAGCAAGGATGAATTTATGGGCGGGGGACGGTTGTATTCGAGCGTGGGGAGGCTGCCACCCGTCATGAATGGCATGATCCACGGCACGTTGTTATTCGTAGCTCCAAATAGGGTGAGCCATTCCAAAGCCGCCTCGTCTATCAGGCTGAGCACCTCGAGGGAAGAGAAAATGGAAATGGCTTCTTCGGGGACTCCGTGATGGATTAAGTCCGTCACTTGCGGTGGTCCTTGCTCGACGATCCAAGTGCGCAGGTTTGGAAGCTTCATCAGATGGACGATGGCCTGAGTGGACAATACCAAATTCGTGTTGAATTCCTCGAGCGATTCTCCACACCGTAGAACGAACGCGGAGATCTCTTCCGTGAAGCGGGTTTCTAGCCCGTCACCTAGTCGGATAAGGAAAAACTGGAGGGAAGAGGGGAACGCCTTTATTGCTGAGCGTATCTTCGGCACCGCTTTGTTGGGTAGCCTTTCCCACGGGTCGACTGTCTCACCAGGTAGAGAGAATGCGTCCGTGGTAATGGCGATCGTCGTCAAATGCGGTGAGAGGAACTTGTGGAGGAATTTGAGGTTGGTTTTGTTGAGCCACCAATTCAACTCTTGCAAGTGAAGACCCAAGACGGGACGGGATCTAGCCGACGTAGGAACCACAAGTTCAGTGATTTCCGTCGAGAGGCCCCACTCGCGCATGGTAAGTCGGCGTATCCACGAGATGTATCGCTTGAGTCTATTCAACTCCTGCGGTGTAAGCGGACGCTGCAACCCCTGTTAAACAAGTTTTTTTTACGATTGGTGAGTATGTGGAGTGCCCGCCGGACGAGATGAGAAGACTAACAAGTAAACAGAGATCTTTGCCTCTTGGGAAGATGAAGGAGCATGTGTCCCCCGGCAACAAACGTATGATGATAGGTTTCAATTCCACACAAGGTAGTGCCTCCCACAATGACCTGAGGGCCGGAACTTCAAGCGTCCTACAGGTTAGAGCGAGAGAGATTGTGCTTTTTCTACTGATTGCTTGAAGGTGGGTAGCAATCCGTGCGGCTAGTTCGTCTGTTCTGAAGACGCGGGCGGACATGACAGGAAAACCAGAAGAGAGAGGGAGAGAGAAAGAATAGAGCAGAGA
>Ga0307514_10006305_pt1 | contig 10376 bp, 9 predicted proteins | sample 16_EM_MG_FD_203088 | JGI IMG/M metagenome (GOLD analysis project Ga0307514, IMG submission 203088) | Populus trichocarpa ectomycorrhiza microbial communities from riparian zone in the Pacific Northwest, United States - 16_EM | ecosystem: Host-associated > Plants > Roots > Unclassified | place... | reverse complement strand
CCGAGAGGTTCGTCTGGGCGGGCAGGTGCCAGGCCGGCATGTGCTCGGCATTGAAGACACGCCCGGTGATGAGGGGATGGTCGGGGTCGCCGTTGAAGAAATCGACGATCACCTCCTGCCCGATGCGCGGCAGGGCGGCGCCCCCGAAAGTGGCGCCGGCCCAGGCGGTGGACACGCGCACCCAGCAGCTGGAATTCTCGTCGCACTGGCCGAGCCGGTCCCAGTGGAACTGGACTTTGACGCGGCCGTACTGATCGGCCCAGATCTCCTGGTTGCGCGGGCCGACGACGACGGCGGACTGGGGGCCACAGGTGCGCGGCCGGGGCGTGGTGCGCGGCGGACGCCAGGCGTAGCTCGTGGGCTGGGCCTCGAAGGCGAAGCGCTGGACGGAGCCTTCGGAAGGGGCGGCGCCTTCGCTGGCTTGGAGGTTCTCCTGCAGCTCGTAGTCGACACTGGTCAGCAGGTAGGGCTGGTTCTGGTCGCCCCGCGGATGGTGCGTGAGCTGGAAGGTGCAGCCCAGCGCAAGGTCGCGCCGGTTGGAGCGCCCGCTCGCGGTGCTGCGCCCGCTGGCCTGTTCTTCGGTGCGGATGCGCGCATAGGTTTCGCCGTCGTCATGCTTCGTGTAGCCGCCGGGCCAGGCGTAGCGCTCGAGCTTGTCGTGTGCGTGGCCGGCGGGCATTTGCCGCTGGCTCGACAGGTCCGCCCTGGGTTTGAGGAAGTCGTAGTCGTTGGTGGCATGGAAACCGGCGCGGATTTCTTCGCCGGTCTTCCATTCGTAGATGCGCTCGCCCGGGCTGGCGCCGCTGCCTCGGGTCATGCCCGCCTGTTCGGAGGGATGGAAGCGCACGGTGTCGCCACCGGGCAGCGGATCGTGCGAGACGGCGATGTCGTCGGCGAACACCAGGATGTGGCGCTCGGCTTCGTGCCTGAAGTAGTAGTAGATGCCTTCGCGTTCGCACAGGCGCGAGATGAAGTCGAAGTCGCTCTCCTGGTACTGCACGCAGTAGTCCCAGGTGCGGTAGTCGCGGCTGAGCCTCTTTTCGAGGGCGTGGCCGTAGCTGCCCAGGACCTCGGCAAGGATGTCGGGCACGGTTTGGTCCTGGAACACCCGCAGGTCGCTGCGCAGCGTGGCCAGCCACAGCCAGGGGCGCAGCGTCATCCGGTAGAAGGACTGGCGGGCGTCTTCCTGCGAAAGGCCAAAGCGGGTGACGATGCCGCCGAGGTGGCGCAGGTGGCCGTGCTCGGTTTCCATCGCGACGGTGGCCGTCTCGCCCAGCAGGGCCTTCGGATCGATGGCGTTGCTGCGGCCCAGCACATCGACATCGAATTCGAAGAGCTGGTGCAGCGCCTCGCGGCCGGCCAGGCGATGGAACTGCAGTGCGTCGCCCAGGGGCGAGCGCAGGGTGACGCGCCTTTTCATGGACGCGGACGAACCACGGGCGCGGGCGAACGGGCTCGCGCGATCGAACATTGACATGAAAGCTCCCTGGCCGCCCTCAGAGGCTGGGGGGCCGTTTTGTTGGAGGATTATGTAAGCCGCTGTTGCAGGCCCGGAAGCAGCCCAAAGTAGTCATCGCCAACGCAGACGCGCAGTTCGTGAAGCAATGCACATCGCGCGGCCGCCGCAGCTTGAGAAGAGGCCCATCGCGAACCACGAAAACCCTGCGATTCCGCTTCCGGCACACTGCACCCTCGGTGCAGTGCCCGACGAGGCCTAAAGTCTGCAACCCCGATTCGCCCCCGACACAGAGACAACACCCATGATCCGCAAACTCACCTGCTCGCTGGCCCTCGCGCTGGCACTTCCCCTGGCCTTCACCGCTCCTGCGCAGGCACAGTCCTACCCCACCAAGCCCATCCGCATGATCGTGCCCTTCCCGCCCGGCGGCGGCACCGACATCCTGGCGCGGCTGGTGGCGCAGAAGCTCACCGAGGCCAACCACTGGACCGTGGTGCCCGACAACCGAGGCGGCGCCGGCGGCACCATCGGCATTGCCGAGGCTGCGCGCGCCGCGCCCACGGGCTACGACATCGTGATGGGCCAGAAGGACAACATGGTCGTCGCGCCCTGGCTCTACAAGAACCTGAGCTACAACCCGGTGAAGGACCTCACGGCCGTGGCGCACGTGGCCTACACGCCGGTGGTGATCGTCACGCAGGCCAACTCGAAGTTCAAGACGCTCGACGACGTGGTGAAAGCCGCGCGCGCCGCGCCCGACACCGTCACCTACGGCTCGCCGGGCAACGGCACCACCATCCACCTGGCCGGCGAGATCTTCAACGGCGCCGCCAAGATCAAGATGCGCCACGTGCCCTACAAGGGCTCGAACGCGGCCATGATGGACGTGCTCGCGGGCAACGTCGACCTGATGGTGTCGTCGGTGCCCTCGGCGCTGGCGCAGATCAAGGCCGGCAAGCTGCGTCCGCTGGCGGTCACTTCCGCCAAGCGCAGCACCTCGCTGCCCGAGACGCCCACTGTGGCCGAGCTCGGCTACAAGGGCTTCGACGTGAGCACGTGGTACGGCCTCTTCGTGCCGGCCGGCACGCCGAAGGACGTGGTGGCCACGCTGAACGCCGAGGTCAACAAGCTGCTGGCCACGCCCGAGATGAAGGCCGCCATCATTGCCCAGGGCGCGGAGCCGCAGAGCATGGCGCCGGAGCAGTTCGGCGCGCTGCTGAAGACCGACTACGAGAAGTGGAAGGGCATCGTCCAAGCCTCGGGCGCGACCATCGAATAGGCGCGCCCCGTCGCAGAATGGCGTCTCCACCACAGGCCGCAGCGACGGCACGGAGACATCGATGGCAGCACAGCGCAAGAATTCGAAGAACGCCCTCCTGCTGAAGACAACCGCCCTGGCAGCGGTTGCCGCCCTGGCGCAGGGCTGCGCGCAGACGCCGGCCGGCAGCACCACCGCGCCGCTGCCCGCCGGCCCGTCGGAGGCCAGCGTGGCGGCCCATGTGGCCACCGCCACGCGCGCGGCCGGCACCGACCTCAAGGCCCTGCTGACCCTGTGCCAACCCGCCCCTGCCGCCCGGCCGCCGCAGGACGCGCTCGACAAGAGCCTCACCGGCTTCATCAACCGGCCCGCGCCGCCGCCGGGCCAGGCCTTCGACAACCTGTACTTCGTGGGCGCCGACTGGGTCAGCGCCTGGGCGATCAAGACCTCGCAGGGCATCATCCTGATCGATGCGCTCAACACCCAGGCCGAGGCCGCGTCGCTCATCGAAGGCGGCATGCGCAGGCTGAGGCTCGACCCGGCGCAGATCAAGTACGTGATCGTGACGCACGGCCACGGCGACCACTACGGCGGTGCCGGCTACCTCGCGCAGAAGTACCGTGCGCGCGTGGTGATGAGCGAGGCCGACTGGACCATGACCGAGACCCGGCTCGAATTTGCGACGCCGATCTGGGGCGCGCCGCCCAAGCGCGACATTTCGGTGAAGGACGGCGACCGCATCAGGCTCGGCGACACCAGCGTGACGCTGTACCTCACGCCGGGCCACACCATGGGCACGATCTCGCCGGTGTTCGACGTGAGCGGGGGCGGGCGCGAGCACCGGGCGATGCTCTGGGGCGGCACCGGCTTCAATTTCGGCAAGGACGTGCCGCGGCTGGACGCCTACATCGGCGCCACCCAGCGCATGGGCGCGATCGCGCAGAGCCAGCGTGTCGACGTGCTGCTGTCGAACCATTCGAACATCGACGGCTCGCAGGCCAAGCTCGCCGCGCTGCGGCAGCAGCCCGCGCCGGCCGCGAACCCGTTCGTGCTCGGCACACCGACGGTGGAGCGCGCGCTGGCCGTGATGGGCGGATGCGCGCAGGCGCAGCGCGACCGGTTCGCGATGCAGTAGCGCCGGATCAGTCCGGCGTGAACTTCTTGTTGAAGATGTCGACGTCCGATGCGAGTTCGAAGGTCGCCATCTGCCCCATCTTCCCGTCGCTGAGGCGGCAGGCGGAGAACAGGCTGTAGCGGCCCTTGAAGTAGAACTCGTCCATCACGATCAGCGCGTACGGATACGGCACGAAGACCTGGTGCTCGAAGATGACGCGGTGCACGTTCCTCGGTGACGGAAAGAGCTTGTAGTCGCCGGTGTCGATCGACTTAGCGGTGGCCATGGTGTGTGCTCTCCTTGCGGCGCTCAGGCCGGATCGCGCACGTCGGCCACGGGGTTGTGGCCGAAGTCTTCGCGCGCCAGGTACTTGAGCACCTTGGCCGCGGCGGTGGCCGGGCTGTCGAGCCGGCCTTCCTCCTTCATGCTCACGAAGCGCGTGCGGTCCGGAAACTTCTCGGCCGATGCGCCGCGCAGCTGCACCTGCATGTCGGTGTCGACGATGCCGGGCGCGAGCGAGACGATGCGCGCGCCGTTCGGTGCGCCCGCTTCCTCCAATGCCACGGCGCGCGAGAAGTGGTCCATGCCGGCCTTGGCCGCGCAGTAGGGTGCCTGGCTTCCCATGGCATTGCGGCCCAGCCCCGACGAAATGTTCAGCACCTTGCGCGCGCCGCGCCATTCGCGGGTCGCGCCAAGGAAGGCGGCCGCCAGCAGCATCGGCGCCTCCAGGCCGATGCGCAGCGCCTGCGAAAGATCGCCATCGGCCGCGGCCGAGAGCGGCGCCGGGTTGCCCACCGTGCCGGCGTTGTTGATCAGCGTGGCGCTCTCGAAGCGCCGGGCGTCCTGCGAGGCGAGCCAGTCGCGCACACGCGCAGCGGCCGCAACCGGGTCGGCCAGGTCCTGTTCCCATTGCACGAGTTCGACGCCACTGCCTGCCTTGGCCGCTTGACCGGCGAGCTCGGGGCTCTGGCGGCGCGAGATGCACAGCAGCAGGTTGCCGGGCTGGAGAAGCTGCTCGGCCATGGCGCGACCGAGGCCGCGGGAAGCGCCGGTGATCAGGTAGAGATGAGAGGTGGGCATGGGCGATGTAGGAGGGTCGGGAAAGCCGTTCGACGGAGCCGGTGAATATAGAAGATGCCGATCCTGCGGGTGATGGCCTGGCTCATTCTCGTTCGCCGGTCCGCTCGCGTTTCCGCCATTTGACAACTCAGCGCTCCGGTACTAGGCTGAGCTTGCAGAACGTAATACTTTTGTTTTACCCAAACCTGGGTCAGGAGGCATCATGCAAAGGATCATCACAGCCCTGGGCGCCACGCTCATGCTTGCTACCGTGACCGCGGTGGCGCAGGAACCAGCCTCATCCAGCCACAAGGGCATGGCCAAGGCCGGTGGAGCCAAATCCGACGCCGCCGCCATCAACAGAGCGACGAGTGCCGCGCCGCCGGACATCGGCCGCCATGCCGCGGTCATGACCATGGGCGCCGACGGCAAGATGAAGGAGTTGCGCCCCGGCACCAATGGGTGGATGTGCATGCTCGATCTCGTCGGCGATTCGATGTGCCTCGACAAGACGTGGCAGGCCTGGGGCGATGCATGGATGAACAAGAAAGACCCGCCGAAGCCGCAGGCGGTGGGCGTGGCCTACATGCTCAATGGCGACAAGGGCGCCAGCAACACCGATCCCTATGCGACCAAACGAACGGCTGACAACCAGTGGGTCGTGAGCGGACCGCACATCATGATTCTGCCGACGGAGGCGAGTCAGCTCGAGTCGTACCCGACGGACTGGGCCAAGGGTGGTCCGTGGGTGATGTGGAAGGGAACGCCCTACGCCCACATCATGGTGCCCACGAAGGCGATGTCGAAATAGGTGCGCGCCGCCCACCCTACCCGCCGCGAAACTGCCCCCTCAAAAAACCTCGATGGCGCGCAATATGCGCCATCTGCGCCGGCGCAATCGCTCCGTCCAGGTCGTTCTCGTCGGCGCCATTGAGCACCGCGTTCGCATGCCCCATCGCGCGCTCGACGATCTCATGCTCGCTCACGCCGAGCTGTGCGCCCAGGTCCATAGCCACGCGCCGCATCGCGCGCTGCGAGAGCATCCACATGGCGCCGAAGCGGTCCCATGCGAGCGCGGCCTGCTCGGCTTTCTCATGGTCGGCCAGGATGTCCTTGAGCGGCCTGGCGAGCAGTTCGTCCATGGCTTCGAGCCGCTCGCTCAAGGCGGCGTTGCGCTGCGCCAGCTGCTCGGGCGTCGGGCCTTCTTCTTCGTTCTTCGAAGGTTGTCGAGGCGGTGGCACATAGCCTGCCAAGTCGGCATCGGCGGGCACGATCCGGAGTTGGTCGTCGAGGCTCATGGCTTGCGTTCCCGTTCTTCAATGTCAATGCCGGTGTCGGCGGATGTGTTCTTGCGGCCGCTCATCGCGCTCGCGCGCAGGCCCGGCAGGTCGAGCACGCGCAGCCCACCGTACTCCACGCGGATCAACCCCTCTACCGACAGGCCGTTGAGCGCCTCGTTCACGCGCTGGCGCGACAGGCCCACCAGGTAGGCCAGCTCCTGCTGCGTGATGCGCAGGACCTCGCCCACGCCGGGGTAAAGCACCGGGTTGAACAGCGACACCAGGTTGCGCGCCACGCGCGCATCGGGGTTGTTGAGCCGGTCGATCTCGAGCGCCGCGATGAATTGGCCGAGCCGCTCGTTGAGCTGGTTCATCACGAAGCGGTTGAAGCCGATCGAATGGTCCAGCAGCCAGTGGAAGCTGTCGATCGGCAGCCCCGCCACCACGCTGCGCCGCAGCGCCTGGATGTTGTAGCGGTAGGGCTCGCGCTTCATCACGGTGCCTTCTCCGAACCAGCCGCCGGGCGGCACGCCGGTGTAGGTGACGGAGCCGCCGTCGGCGTTGTCGTTGCTCATCTTGAGCAGGCCCTCGACCACGCCGAACCAGTAGGTGGGCGAGCGGCCGACGCGGCAGACCAGGTCGCCGACCTCGGCCTCGCCCACCACCAGCGCGGCTTCGGCGCGGCGGCGCTCGGCTGGCGTGAGCGTGGGCAGCCACGGGATGCCGTCGAGTTCGGCAGCGTTGGCGGGACGCACGCGGTCCTTGATCGAACCGCTGAGCACGCCGTGTGGGGAATGGCCGTGAGGCATCGGGAAACTCCGGGGAGTAGTGTCCCTAGGATTGTCGTTGGAACGACAACCCGACGTCAAAGTGGGGCCTACGATCCGCCCACTGTGCAAACCACCGCCCCCACCTTTCCCCGTCTGCTGCTCGCGCATGCGCAGGCCCAGCCCCAGGCGCCCGCCATCCGCGAGAAGGATCTCGGCATCTGGCAAACCTGGAGCTGGAGCGCCGTGGCGCAGGAAGTGCGCGAAATGGCCTGCGGCCTCGCGAGCCTGGGCTTCAAGCCCTTTGACAACCTGTCCATCGTGGGCGCCAACCGCCCGCACCTGTACATGGCGGTGCTCGCGGCGCAGAGCCTGCGCGGCGTGCCGGTGCCGCTCTACCAGGACGCGGTGGCCAGCGAGATGGTCTTCATGCTGCAGGACGCGGCCATCGAGTTCGTGATCGTCGAGGACCAGGAGCAGGTCGACAAGCTGCTCGAGTGCCGCGAGCTGCAGAAGGACCAGCAGCACGGCATCCGCCACATCATCTACGACGACCCCAAGGGCCTGCGCCACTACGACCAGCCCGGGCTCATGAGCTACGAGCAGCTGCGCGCACTGGGCCGCGAATTCGACAAGACCCACGTCGGCTACTACGACCGCGCGGTGGCGAGCGGCGAGGCCACCGACGTCGGCGTGATCCTCTACACCTCGGGCACCACCGGCCGGCCCAAGGGCGTGTGCCAGACGCATGCGAGCTTCATCGCGGCGGGCCGCGGCGGCGTGGAGACCGACAGGCTCGGCCCCGGCGACAACATCATGAGCTACCTGCCGATGGCCTGGGTGGGCGACCACCTGTTCTCGGTTGCGCAGTGGCTGGTAGGTGGCTTCACGCTCAACTGCCCCGAGTCGACCGAGACGGTGATGAACGACATGCGCGAGATCGGCCCGAGCTACTACTTCGGCCCGCCGCGCACCTTCGAAGGCCTGCTCACGGCGGTGTCGATCCGCATGGAAGACGCGGCGGCTCCGAAGCGCTGGCTGTACGGCAAGTTCATGGCGCTCGCGCAGCGCGTGGGCGCGGACATCCTCAACGGCGCGCCCGTGAGCACGGGCGACCGGCTGATGTACAGCCTCGGCAACCTGCTGGTCTACGGACCGCTGCGCAACGTGCTGGGCATGAGCCGCATCCGCGTGGCCTACACGGCCGGCGCGGCCATCGGGCCCGACCTGTTCCGCTTCTACCGCTCGATCGGCGTCAACCTCAAGCAGTTCTACGGCCAGACCGAGACCTGCGCCTATGTGTGCCTGCAGCAGGACGGCAAGGTCAAGCTGCAGACCGTGGGCACGGCGGCGCCGGGCATCGAACTGAAGATCGCCGAAGACGGCGAGGTGCTGGTGCGCGGCGTCTCGGTGCTCAAGGAGTACTACAAGCGCCCCGACGCCACGGCCGAGGTGCTCGACGCGAATGGCTACTTCCACACCGGCGACGCCGGCGTGCTCGACAGCGAGGGCCACCTGCGCATCATCGACCGCGCGAAGGACGTGGGCCGGCTTGCGGGCGGCGCGATCTTTGCGCCCAACTACATCGAGAACAAGCTCAAGTTCTTTCCGCAGATCAAGGAAGCCGTGTGCTTCGGCAACGGGCACGAGGAGGTCTGCGCGGCCATCAACATCGACTTCGAGGCCGTGGGCAACTGGGCCGAGCGCCGCGGGCTGGCCTATGGCGGCTACGTCGACCTGGCCGGCAAGCCCGAGGTGCTGGCGCTCATCGCCGAATGCATCGCCAAGGTGAACGCCGACCTTGCGAGCGAGGACGGCATGGGCGAGACGCAGATCGCGCGCTTCCTGGTGCTGCACAAGGAGCTCGACCCCGATGACGACGAACTCACGCGCACGCGCAAGGTGCGGCGCGGCTTCATCGCCGAGAAATACGCGGTGCTGCTCAGTGCGCTCTACGGCGGCAAGACCGAGCAGTACATCGAGACCCAGGTCAAGTTCGAAGACGGGCGCACCGGCGTGGTCAACGCCACGCTGAAGATCGTCGAGGCCAGGACCTTCCCCATCGTGAAGGCCGCGGCATGAGCAGCAACAGAAAAGTCGGCGAGGTCATCCTCGACGTGCAGAACATCAGCTTGAGCTTCGGCGGCGTGAAGGCGCTCACGGACATCAGCTTCAACGTGCGCGAGCACGAGGTGCGGGCCATCATCGGGCCGAACGGCGCGGGCAAGAGCTCGATGCTCAACTGCATCAACGGCGTGTACTGGCCGCAGCAGGGCTCCATCACCTTCCGCGGCCAGACCTTCAAGCACATGAACTCGCGCCAGGTGGCCGAAATGGGCGTGGCGCGCACCTTCCAGAACCTGGCCCTCTTCAAGGGCATGAGCGTGCTCGACAACATCATGACGGGGCGCAACCTCAAGATGAAGAGCGGCCTGCTGGCGCAGGCGCTGCGCTGGGGCCCGGCCGAACGCGAGGAACTGCAGCACCGCGAGTTCGTCGAGCACATCATCGACTTCCTCGAGATCCAGGCGCACCGCAAGACGCCGGTGGGCCGCCTGCCCTACGGCCTGCAAAAGCGCGTCGACCTCGGCCGCGCGCTCGCGATGGAGCCGCAGGTGCTGCTGCTCGACGAGCCGATGGCCGGCATGAACGTGGAAGAAAAGCAGGACATGAGCCGCTTCATCCTCGACGTGAACGACGAGTTCGGCGCGACCATTGTTCTCATCGAGCACGACATGGGCGTGGTGATGGACATCTCGGACCGCGTGGTGGTGCTGGACTACGGCAAGAAGATCGGCGACGGCACGCCCCACGAGGTTCGCAACAACGAAGACGTGATCCGGGCTTATCTGGGTGTGGAGCATTGACATGACACCGAACGACTGCCTGGCGTCTTGCCCCCTCTCCTGCTTGCGGGAGAGGGAGAAAGAAACTGACATGGGCTTTTTCCTCGAAACCCTGTTCGGCGGCCTGATGGTCGGCATGCTCTATTCGCTGATCGCCATCGGCTTCGTGCTGATCTACAAGGCCTCGGGCGTCTTCAACTTCGCGCAGGGCGCGATGGTGCTGTTCGCGGCGCTCGCAATGGCGCGCTTTGCCGAATGGTTCCCGCAATGGTTCGGCTTCGAAAGCCAGGTGCTCGCGAACATCCTGGCCTTTGTCGCGGCCATGGGCGTGATGGTGATCGTGGCCTGGCTGATCGAGCGGCTCGCGCTCAGCAAGCTGGTGAACCAGGAAGGCATCACGCTCCTGATGGCCACGCTGGGCATCGCCTACTTTCTCGATGGCGTGGGCCAGACGATCTTCGGCAACGACATCTACAAGATCGACATCGGCATGCCCAAGGAACCGCTGATGGTGCTGCAGGGCACCTTCCAGGGCGGCCTGCTGCTGAGCCAGGAAGACCTGGTCGCCGCGCTGGTGGGTGCGGGCCTCGTGG
>Ga0307514_10006304_pt1 | contig 10378 bp, 14 predicted proteins | sample 16_EM_MG_FD_203088 | JGI IMG/M metagenome (GOLD analysis project Ga0307514, IMG submission 203088) | Populus trichocarpa ectomycorrhiza microbial communities from riparian zone in the Pacific Northwest, United States - 16_EM | ecosystem: Host-associated > Plants > Roots > Unclassified | place... | reverse complement strand
TGCCCGCCCGCCCAAGGGATAGCAAGGGCAATTTAGGTGAGACGTACCGGTAATGTATTTTGTTGCGGGGCTTATAGGTATTCCAGTACAGCAAGGATTCCGCTTCAACGAGGTCCGGTCTAACTGTATAGACTCAAAAAAAAAACCCCCATTAATCTGGTTACGTACGGAGTATATGCGGCACTTTGTTTATTTTTCCTTTGAAGAAAAAAAGACTGTGGGATGGCATATTTATCAGCACAACAGGCGTATACCCAGGAAACAATTTTTTCAATTCACTCGAGTCTTTCTCTCTTTTACCACGACATCAACTCGGACATGATAATACTGCACAGTATTATTATTCTCTCTCTTCACATTACTTGGAAGAAAATCTCTCGGCTGAGAATTGATGGGGTGAAGATAGACCATTTGAACCGCGGGGTAGAAAGGCCATTTGGCTAGATTAAAGAAGGAAGTGTGGATATTGTTGCGGACATCTTGTTCCCTGAAGATAAGGACGGGCTTGCATATTGGGTGTCTTTTTTAGCACGGGTATCGAGGCTGGTTGGGTTTTTTGATTTTACGGTTAGATTTAGATTAATTAATCTCAGCTTATCTTGGATCATAGTTGTATGGGTGTCGAATTATATCATCTTCTGATACTACTCTCTGGGTGGTATGAGAAAAGTGAGTTATGTATGGGAATAGGAGTGGGGGGGTCTTTCGCATTACCCTGAGCTGAGCTTCCGATGGATCTAGAGTCTAGATGGAGTAAAATTTATTGGCCCAGTCCATTGGAATTGGAAATTACTCTGCAAGCTGTATGCACGGGTATCTTATGTCAGATTTGTTTACCACATTGAGTAAATAAATTGTGCGGGCTTTGAATGTTCAGGGTAAGGGCAGTTCATGATCGTATTCATCTCTCAGAATCAGACCCCCCGTGCTGCTGAGGCATAAGCAGTGGACGGATAGAAACCATCAATTTACAGATAGTATAATCATTCATATCTAGTCTATTCAAACACAGGCCGGGTGAATCACCCTCTCTTCATACCTGTAAAACAAAAAACAAAAAGCGTAGTTTCTCCTTTCTAAACCAACAAACAAGGCCCATGCCCTCTCCGTCAATACCTAAAAAATGTAATCCCCGCCCTCTCCGGATCTAACTTCTTCATCATCTCCTTCGGTACTTCCGCATCCTTCAATCCCACCGCCCCATCAATTACCAAGCTCACGCACCTACTCAGCACTTCATCATACCTCTCCCTCAGCTTGGGTAGTATGCCTTCCATCCTAATCACACTATCTAAAAACTCACAAATCCTGTCATGTAGTGGAGCTGGATCAAACCCCAAACTGGTAATCGATTTCATCGTCACTGGACTCCAAGCTGTAATCGGGCAACTCTCACTCACGGGTATCACAAGCGCGGGACAACCATTGAGGAGGTGATAGTGTACTAAGGACGCACCGGGCCGGCGGGAGGTACTCCACATCCCCGCACGGTAGGGAGTGACTCCGAGGAAGGTTACTAGGAGACGGCGGGTGTGGGTGTCGTGTGCGGGGTCGGGGTCACAGAGGGAGAGGACGGTGTTGGACTCGGAAAGGAGTTTTTCGGCGAGCTGGTGGTCACCACGGAGGAAAGGACCGAAGCATTGCGCGATGCCAAAGTCTAGCTGGCGAGCGATTTTGGGTGTGCGATTGCTGGAGTAGAAGTAGGGACAGAACCATCCTATTAATCCAGGGGTTAATTGCGAAATTTCAAATTCGAGGAAGTTGAGGATAATGAGGTATGTACCTTTCTCGATAGATGCTGAATTAACAGAGTCGGTTGGGTAGAAAAATTGGATATTTGCGTCTACATCCATGAGTTTGTGTTTGACGGCGCATTGGAGAGTTCTCATAGAAGTGGTTCTTAGCATCTTTTCTTGCTCGGGGAACATATTCTCCAGGATGCCCTTATCGATAGCTTGTTCGATTATTTGGAATAGAGCATATCTATACTTCTGATTAATATGGAGTACTAGAATGTAGTTGATGATTCTTACTTTGCGACCGTCTTGTTCACAAAAAAGTCCGGCATTGGGTCTATGACCGTGGAGGCAAATGTGTCACCAACTGTTCCACCAACTGTTCCACCTAACAGATCCCCGGTGCCCTGTTATGAACCTTAGTATTTCCGGTAAAATATGGGAGTAGCTCCACATACCTCAAGCAGCGGACCACCAATAACTGAGAGTGTTGCAAACAGGGCAGCATCTCGATAGCGAACATTAGGTAGAGTGACGCTGGAAAGCCTCGTTAGTAATTCAATTATTTGGGAACATGAATTAGCAATGCTTGCACCTATTATTATCACCCCAAGGTGAGAGATATGTCACCAATCTTACGGTGCTTGTTGTTGTATGAACTGCACTCCCTAGTAAAGCCATAACTGTCAGCGCTCTGCCTACTCTGTTGGTTCATGCATACATACTTGCAAACCTTCCAGCTAAGGTATCACCCAAAAATCTCGTTGCCGAACCACATTCCTTCTCATCCTCGGGTTTCGGTGGGGGAGGTGTATATATCAAAGGGTCGGGTGCCATACCACCTTCCTTCTCATCCCCGGGTGGAGGTACATCATTGTGTGTGTTGCTGGACATGCTGCTGCGCATAGAATGCTGTCCCTGTTCCCACAGATGGGGACTGGGCTGGTATAAGGCGGCGGTGGTACTAACTGCTGTTGGACAGGGTCGTAAATGCCCTTCTCTGATATTGATGGAGGATATGTTGGTGGGAGTGAAGGCTGGCTTATGATTATGGGATTGTAGCCTGTCTTCTGGTGGATAAACTTCTGGTGATAGCGGCTGTGTGTAAGGCGTACCCTGGGGTGGAAATACCGAACTAGGCTACGGCTGGGTGTATAGTTCGAAATGTACCTTCTCTGATGGATAGGCTGTAGAGGATTGTGGATTGATATATGGGTTTGGTGGTGGGTAATTGCATGCCGAGGTCAGTTGGGGATCGGCATATGCAGTCCTTTCCGGAGGGTATAATGGTGGCGATGCTGGTGCTATATGTGCTATGTATTGCAAGTTTGCGGGCTGCTTGTGTTGGATTGGCCATTACTGAGATTGTTCTACCTGTATAGACAACTAAATTTAGTAGGGATATTCTATTTACAGAGGGAACCAGCGGCTGAAGCACCCCACCACTGGTAATGCTCCTCTTAAACTAAGATTGTCAAAAACTTTGAATTCGTGTAGACAGTCGTACTCCATCTTTGATGCTGAGGAATGTTTGGTGTGCATGCGAGTGAGTGTCACACCAGACCACCGAGTTTTGAGCCAACAAGGTCGCAGTTGCATCTCGCAATAAGTATGTACTGTGGTATCTATGTAGGTACAGTAGCACATGGAGCTCTATCCCCAATGCCAGCCAGATCATATCCGTACCCTAAGTACATCTAGCTATCTACCTTCTATTTGTACGATCAATTGACCCCGTTTATGGTACAGTAGCACATGGAGCTCTATCTCCAATGCTAGCCAGATCATATCCGTACCCTATATCCAGCTATCTATCTATTCACCTTCTATTTGTACGTACAATTGATCGCAAGGTTTCTATATTTTTTATCCGTCAGGGGATCACCAGACGGCTTGGCCAGAATGCTTAATTACAATTGGAATACCACATGAGGAAACATGCCTAACCCCAAGCGGCTAGTGCAATATAGCATGGTCAGACAAGATTATCATCATGATCATCACATACTAACCCCACGTGTCTACACTAACAAGTGAGAGATTGTCATCCTCGTCATATAACATGATATGCTTCGTCATAAAGGTGATCTATCATGTGATATGATGCATTTCCATTGAGGACGTGTGTGATGTAATGCACATCACAGTCGTGTATATATGCATATGGATGTACTCCGTAGTCTTTAACTCATTCATCTCTTACATCTTTTGCATCATCACGTCCTATACGTTCTTCCATACATCTGCTAGAATACATGCTCATGTATGCATCTTCATACATACATCTTTCTTCATACATATGTTCATACGGGGTGAAGTGTTCCTTCACTGGCCACACATCTGTACCGCTGCTCTTACTAGTCTCATATCGTAACCTGATATCCCAACATCACAAAGGGAGGGCCGTTTCCTCCTTCCTATTTAGGACGCTTGTATATGCATGCATAAAAAATCCGTAGGTTCCGGCCCATAGCCTAAGGCTCCCTTGCATATGTAAAAATCCGTTATAGCAAGGGCAATTTAAGTGAGATGTAATGTATTTTGTTGCAGGGCTTATGGATATTCCAGTACAGCAAGGATTCCGCTTCAACGAGGTCAGGTCTATTATATATCGTATTTTTTGGTTTTTAACAACCCGGCGCTAGCAAGAATCTAACGTGAAGAGGCAGGATTGTCAGGCCTTCCAAAGTGCTCGCATGGACAGGAAGGTTGATTTTGTATGGAGAAGTGCCGGGTCGTTAAAAACCAAAAAATACGGTAACTGTATAGACTCAAAAAAAATAAACCCCTAGGTTCCTATAGACTCAAAAAAAAAATTTGTGGGATGGCGTATTTATCAGCACAACAGGCGTATCATGCATATCCAGGAAACTCTTCACGCCTTCAGCCACTCCGAGTCTTTCTCTCTGTTACCACGACATCAACTCGGGTGCGATAAACTGCACAGTATTATTATTCTCTCTCTTCCAGGCTGAGAATTGATGGGCTGAAGATAGACCGTTTGAACCACGGGGTAGAAGGGCCATTTGGCTGGATTAAAGAAGGAAGTGTGGATATTGTTGCGGACATCTTGTTCCCTGAAGATAAGGACGGACTTGCATATTGGGTGTCCTTTTTAGCACGGGTGTCGAGGCTGGTTTGGTTTTTTGATTTTACGGTTTGATTTAGATTAATCTCAGCTTATGTTGTATCGTAATTGTTTGGGTGTCGAATTATATCATCTTCTAATACTACTTTCTGGGTAGTGGGTTATGTATGGGAAGAGGAGTGGGGGTCTTTCGCATTACCCTGAGATGAGCTTCCGGTGGATCTAGAGTCTAGATAGAGTAAAATTCATTGGCCCAGTCCATTGGAATTGGAAATTACTCTGCAAGCTGTATGCACGGGTATCTTATGTCAGGTTTATTTGCCAAATTGAGTAGTTAAATAAATTGCGCCTGCAGGCTTTGAATGTTCAGGGTAAGGGCAGTTCATGATCGTATTCATCCCTCAGAATCAGACTCCCGTGCCGAGGCGTAAGCAGTGGACGGATAGAAACCATCATCTTACGGATAGTATAATCATTCATATCTAGTCTATTCAAACACAAGTCGGGTGAATCCCCCTCTCTTCTCCATATCTGTAAAACAAAAAGCAAAAAGCGTATTTTCTCCTTTCTAAACCAACAATCAAGGCCCATGCCCCCTCCTCCGTCAATACCTAAAAAATGCAATCCCCGCCCTCTCCGGATCTAACTTCTTCATCTTCTTCTTCGGTACCTCCCTCAATCCCACTGCCCCACTAATTACCAAGCTCACGCACATACTCAGCACCTCACCATACCTCCCCCTCAGCTTGGGTAGTATGCCTTCCACCTTAATCACACTCTCTAAAAACTCACAAATCGTACCATGTAGCGGAGCTGGATCAAACCCCAAACTAGTAATCGATTTCATCGTCACTGGACTCCAAGCTGTAATCGGGCAACTCTCACTCACGGGTATCACAAGCGCGGGACAACCATTGAAGAGATGGTAGTGTACTAAGGACACACCGGGCCGGCGGGAGGTACTCCACATCCCCGCACGGTAGGGAGTGATTCCGAGGAAGGTTACTAGGAGACGGCGGGTGTGGGTGTTGTGTGCGGGATCGGGGTCGCAGAGGGAGAGGACGGTGTTGGACTCGGAAAGGAGTTTTTCGGCGAGCTGGTGATCACCGCGGAGGAAAGGACCGAAGCATTGCGCGATGCCAAAGTCTAGCTGGCGGGCGATTTTGGGTGTGCGGTTGCTGGAGTAGAAGTAGGGACAGAACCATCCTATTAATCCGGGGGTTAATTGCGAAATTTCAAATTCGAGGAAGTTGAGGGTAATGATGTATGTACCTTTCTCGATAGATCCTGAATTAACAGAGCCGGTTGGGCGGAATAATTGGATATTTGCGTCTACATCCATGAGTTTGTGTTTTACAGCGCATTGGAGAGTTCTCATAGAAGTGGTCCTTAGCATCTTTTCTTGCTCGGGGAACATATGCTCCAGGATGCCCTTGTCGATAGCTTGTTCGATTATTTGGAATAGAGCATATCTATATTTCTGATTAATATGGATAGCACTAGAATGTAGTTGATGATTCTTACTTTGCGACCGTCTTGTTCACGAAAAAGTCCGGCATTGGGTCTATGACCGTGGAGGCAAATGTGTCACCAACTGCTCCACCTAACAAATCCCCGGTACCCTGTTATGAACCTTAGTATTTCCGGTAAGATATGGGAGTAGCTCTACATACCTCAAGCAGCGGACCACCAATCACTGAGAATGTTGCAAACAGGGCAGCATCTCGATAGCGAACATTAGGTAGAGTGACGCTGGAAAGCCTCGTTAGTAATTCAATTATTTGGGAACATGAATTAGCAATGCTTGCACCTATTATTATCACCCCAAGGTGAGAGATATCTCACTAATCTTATGGTGTTTGTTGTTGTATATATTGCACTCCCTAGTAAAGCCATAACTGTCAGCACTCTGCCTACTCTCTTGGTTCATGCATACATACTTGCAAACCTTCCAACTAAGGTATCACCCAAAAACCTTTTTGCCGTACCACTTTTTTTCTCATCCTTGGGTTTCGGTGGAGGAGGTGTATATACCAAAGGGTCTGGTGGAGATACATAATTATTTGTCTGATACCCTTGCTGGACATGTTGCTGCGCATAGGATGCTATCCCTGGTCCCACAGATGGGGCTGGGTTGGGAAAGGCGTATAGACTCCAAAAAAAAAAAAAAAGATGGGGCAGGGCTGGCATAAGGCGGCGGTGGTATTAACGGTTGTGGGACAAGGTCGTAAATGCCCTTCTCTGATATTGATGGAGGATATGTTGGTGGGAGTGAAGGCTGGCTTATGATTATGGGACTGTAGCCTGTCTTCTCTGGTGGATAGACCGTAGAGGACTGTGGATTGATATATGGGTTTGGTGGTGGATAATTGAATGCCGAGGCCAGTTGGGGGTCGGCATATACAGCCTTTTCCGGAGGGTATAATGGTGACGATGCCGGCGCTGTATGTGCTGTGTATTGCAAGTTTGCGGGCTGTCTTGTGTTGAATTGGCCATTACTGAGATTGGTCTACCTATATAGACAACTACATTTAGCAGGGATATTCTATTTACAAAGGGAACCAGCGGCTGAAGCACCCCACTACTGGTAATGCTCCTCTTAAACTAAGACTGTCAAAAGCTGTACTTTATCTTTGAGGCTGAGGAATATTCGGTGGGCCATGCGAGTGAATGTCACATCAGACCATCTCGCAATAAGTATGTACTGTGTGGCCATGCATGGTATCTACGTAGGTACTCTACAGTAGCACATGGAGCTCTATCTCCAATGCCAGCCGGATCAGATCCGTACCCTACATCTAGATATCTATCTATCCACCTTCTAGGTATTTGTACGTATAAACGGGGCCAATTGATCGCAAGGTTTCTATATTTTTTATCCGTCAGGGGATCATCCGACGGCTTGGCCTGAAGGCTTGGAATACCACATGTGGAAACACAACTAACTCTAAGCGGCTAGTGCAATATAGCATGGTCACACAAGACTAAACATGCTAAGTAGTACATGTACCTACAGTATGTAGCTGTGTTTCACAAAGGGAGGACAAAAGCCCCTCCCTCCTTCCTATTTAGGACACCTATATATGCATGCACAGTATACGGTATTCCGTAGGTAGCCTGAGGCTCCCTTCAAGGGAAAGGCGTATAGGCTCAAAAAAAATAAAAAATTCCGTAGGGTCCGTCTCATAACCTATGGCTTCCACCATGTGGCACTTTGTTTATTTTTTCTTTGAAGAAAAAAAACGCTGTGGGATAGCGTATTTATCAGCACGACAGGCGTACCATGCATACCCAGGAAACTCTTTTTCAATTAACGCGTTTCTCCTCCTCCTTTCAGCATTGCTCCACATCAACAACCTTCAACCACTCCGAGTCTTTCTCTCTTTTACCACGACACCAACTCGGGCGTGATAATACTGTACAGTATCATTACTCTCTCTCTTCGCAGCTTTTGTAACAAGCGATACGATACCATTACCATACCATCACTGGTAGCTTGTACTATAATCACTGCTGCGGCGTGTTTTGAGTCGAGAAAACTTTCCATCGAACGCGAACGCCGATAAAATGGCCTCCACGGTATTGGGGAAGCGGGCGAGGCGCCATTGTACTGATTTTGAGAGTATGCTCTTCCTCCCATTCTGCGGAAGGCGACTGTGAAGGCTGACACGAAAGACAGTCATAATACCCTCCCCAATCAACATCGCCAAAGCCCGTCGAGCTGCTCCAGCTAGTTCTACCCCTCCAAAGCAAAAGCGGGCTCCACAAACCACAACTACCCACATCACCCCCTCGCACGAGAACGAATTCGAAGCAGCTGTCTCCGGTGTATTAGAGTCATCAAAGAAGCAAAAGAAGCAAAAATGCACGCACATCCATGAAGAAGACTTCTCCAGATCGGAAACCTCCAATCTCGATGCACTGTTCCCTCTTCCCAACTACGAAACGCACGCGTCTACCAAAGAGCACTCCTCTCTTCGTTCAAAGAGAGCTAGTGCAAATGACGTGGAAAACATCCCCCCCATCCTACGCACGCCGCGGCACCGCGACGCGGTCAAAAAAACCCCCATTACCCCTCGGCACAGAATCTCTGTTGTAGGAAAACCCATGACTCCCCGGTCTCAGCCGGGGACTCCCTCTTCCCGTGTCCAAGGCGATTCTGTGGCCTCCGTACTCGGCGCTGCAAGGTCCATGTTCGCTAGGGGCTCAGCTCCCGGAAAACTTATTGGGCGAGAGGAGGAACGAGAGGAGCTTGCTACGTATCTTGGGGAGAGGATTGAAGGTGGGAAAGGTGGGTGTCTATATATCAGCGGCGCACCAGGGACAGGGAAGAGCGCGTTGTTGAATGAGACCCTTGAGGGAATAGAACATAACGGGGCCGCAGGGGTCAAGAAGACATATGTGAATTGTATGGTTGTGAAGGATCCAAAGGGGATTTACGCCAGGTTGCTCGAGGAGTTTTGGAATACCGAGGAGATGGGGAATGTTGAATCTAAAGACGGGATGGACGAGCTGGAGAGGTTATTTATTGGCCCACAGCAGGGGAAGAGCGGAGTGTATTTGGTTGTGCTGGATGAGATTGACCACCTCCTTACCAAGGACCAGGAGATCCTCTACCATATCTTTGAATGGTCGCTTGCGAAGAACTCCCACCTTATCCTGATTGGTATTGCAAACGCATTGGATCTCACAGATAGGTTCCTTCCCAGGCTGAAAGCGAGGAATCTTAAACCCCAGCTACTCCCGTTTCAACCATATGATGCGAAACAGATTGCGGAGGTTATTACCTTCCGGCTGAGATCACTTCTTCCGGAGGATGCGAAGGATAAGACTTATGTTCCTTACGTCCACCCTGCCGCGATCCAGCTCTGCGCGAGGAAAGTCGCTGCGCATACGGGGGATCTGAGGAAGGCGTTTGATATGTGCCGGAGGGGATTGGAGTTGCTAGACAGTGAGTTGAAGGAGAAAGCGAGGAAAGAGGCTGCAGCGAAATCTTTCGCTTCACCAGCGGAGAATCCTTTCTCTGTGGGAATGACGCCTCTTGCTGCTGCGGTCGAGCGGCTCCCCTTAGGCGAAGCCAAGTTGAATCACAACCTCCCATATACGTCTCGGAGATCGACCTCCCCCACCCCAATCCCACAGACGCCATCGAAATTGAAAATCAAAATCTCCTACGACCCACTCACAGGCCCACGCGTCACAATAGCGCACATTGCCCGCATCTCCTCCACCGCATTCGGCGGCTCAGCCCTATCACGAGTGAAATCCCTGAACCTCCAGCAAAAAGCCGTGTTATGTGCTTGCTGTGTGCATGAAACAAGGAAGGGGCAGGCACCGACTATGAGAGAGTTGTATGCGAGTTATGGGTGTGTGTGTAAGAGGGATAGGTTATTGGCAAAGTTGAGTATGGTTGAGTTTAGGGATGTGGTGGGCGGGCTGGAAAGTGCTGGGGTTGTGGGACTCAGTATAGTTGGTGGGGTTGGGCAAAGGACACAGAGTAAGAAAAGTGGAGTGGGGGCGGGGGCAGGGGGGATGGATGAGAGGAGGGTTAGTT
>Ga0307514_10006302_pt1 | contig 10380 bp, 8 predicted proteins | sample 16_EM_MG_FD_203088 | JGI IMG/M metagenome (GOLD analysis project Ga0307514, IMG submission 203088) | Populus trichocarpa ectomycorrhiza microbial communities from riparian zone in the Pacific Northwest, United States - 16_EM | ecosystem: Host-associated > Plants > Roots > Unclassified | place... | reverse complement strand
ATGATATGTACTAATAATATGCGATGGTACACCACTTCGGGAGTGAAGGTAGTAGAGGGCTCCTGGAAGGGTATAGATCTCGCACTTAAATACTGGGCTCCTTCTTCACCACCCTTCCATCTCAAAAGACCGTCGACAGAGCGTAGAATTCAACACTTTGGTATGTAGCTTCAGCCTACGAAACATATACACATCTTAAAGAAACATTACGCTGCAGTAGTGTGACTAACGTTGCGGATATTTTCCGCATTAGTGTGTTCAACGGGCTCCCCCTCTGTCAGTCAACAACTCTTAACTCGTCGTACTTATCGATAAGCGCACTTGCGGCCAACATTATTTTCTTTTTCTATTGATAAAATTCTCTGCAGCCCCTCCAAATCCTCAATTGAAAGCCCAGTCGGGCTATTGTCATTCGGTTCAATAAATAAGAACCATGCCACCACCACCGCCAACAGCTGTTGACAATGGTATTACCGTTCATGGAGTCACAGACACTGAGACTCTCACTCTCCCTAGCCCTCTGACCGTTGCGGGGGTCATGGCTCGTCGAGCAAAGAGCGCCCCACTCAAGGCCGGTATTGCAGCTGCCACCAACAGTGATCAATTCAAGTCGAAGGTCAGTCTGTTCTGATCTTAACGAGAGGGCGGGTAAGCATTACGAAGAACATTGTGTTGATCGTTTCTTCCAGGCACCCTGGAAACCATTGGCAAAGAGATGGGATCGTAAGTCACTCACCAGCTCACCAATTGCATCTTCAGATAGGATGCTTATGGAGGCAAACAGACCGGTTGAGTAAGGAGAGCAAGGCAAGGAACGTGAGTTGTTTTACTCTACCAAGGCTGTAACCGGCTGGATGTCATGCTGATTGGTCATTAGCCTTCAATCCTCAAGAACGCGGCGAAGTATTTGGCAAACCCTGGTATGGCTCCTGGGGCTCGGGTGGGAAAATGGGGTTATTAACAGCCCATGTTCAGGCATGATATCACTGGGGGGAGGCCTGCCCTCAAGCGACTATTTCCCGTTCCACCAGGTGGACGTCAAGGTTCCTGCACTAGGGAAATTCACGGAGCAGGAGACTGCGGAGAGTGGAGAGACCATGACCATTGGAAAGCATGATGCTGCCCAGGGAAAGTCACCATTTGGTTAGTTGAGTCACAAATTAGCCACTACGCATTCATTGGCTTACGATGGCTGTCCACAGATCTTGCAATTGCATTGAACTATGGACAGGGCACAGGGTCTGCTCAATTACTAAGATGGATAACCGAGCACACTGAGGCATGTGACGCATCCCTTGAGAGGAGCTCATTGGCGTTGCTATGGGATAGCTGGCTGACGGAGGTGATAGATGCTCCATGACCCACCTTATCAGGACTGGCAATGCATTGTCTCTGTTGGTAGCACATCCTCACTGGAGGTTGTGTTCCGGATGTTCCTTGAGCGCGGGGATTACCTGCTTACGGAGGAGTTTGCCTTTTCCAGTGCCGTAGAGACGGCTGTCCCAATGGGAGTGAAGATGGCCCCAGTGAAACTTAATGAAGAAGGGCTGATCCCAGAGGATTTGGATACCATGCTCTCCAATTGGGATGAGAAAGCCCGAGGAGCGCGCAAGCCTTTCTTGCTGTACATTGTGCCGTATGTCACGCCTGTCTGCTGCTAATGAAGAAAAAATATGTGATAATAAACCATGTGAAACTAGTTCCGGTCACAATCCAACTGGTGCTACTCAGGGAACCGAGCGCCGCAAAGCAGTGTACAGTGTGGCCCAGAAACATGATTTGATTATCATTGAGGATGAGCCATACTACCTCCTTCAAATGGACCCCTACAAGGGCCCTGGTGCTGACCCAGTCCCACCGCCATCCACTCACGATGAGTTCCTTCAGGCCTTGGTACCCTCCTTCGCCAAGCTCGACGTAGATGGGCGAGTCATTCGCCTTGATTCGTTCTCTAAGGTCCTTGCGCCGGGGTCTCGAGTTGGTTGGGCTGTGTTGTCCGAGCAGCTTGCTGAGCGCATGGTTCGCCACAATGAGGTTTCTGTTCAGAACCCAGCTGGATTCTCCCAGATTATCCTTTACAAGCTTCTCGATGAACAATGGGGACACGGGGGATACCTTGATTGGCTGATCCACATTAGGGCAGAGTACACTAGCAGGCGGAATGTTCTCCTTGATGCCTGCCACAAGTATCTGCCGGAGTCTGTCGTTAGTTGGACCCCCCCGGTTGCGGGCATGTTTGTACGTACAATCGGGTTCTTTCCTGTTTTGCCCCTTTCCGGGACACGGGCTAACTCCCGCCACAGCTTTGGCTGCACATTGACGGAAGCAAGCACCCAGAGTTTGGGAAACGCTCTCTGCACTCCATCGAGCAGGAAATCTTCCAGACGGCTGTGGAAAATAAAGTGCTGATATCACCCGGCAGCTGGTTCTGTGCAGACAGGAATGTTGAGATCAACCAATTATTTTTCAGAGCCACATTTGCTGCTGCTCAGGTATGTCAACTTTTTTTTTCTTTAATCTACCCCATCCAACGCTACCCCTACTGCCTTATATCTGCAGCTGCAGCTTCACTTTCCGTGCACAATCTGTCTCCTTTATATATTTTCAGCCGTGCGGATGATGCTAACATACGTGTCTCGACAGGCTGATGCGATGGCCGAAGCTATCAAACGTTTCGGAGAAGCCGTTGCGCAGGTTTTCAAGCTGTAGGTGTGCCGTTGATAGATGACATTCGTAGAGCCATGGTTGGTTGGATAGCCATAGGGTAGGTAAGATTAAGTTGGGTGAATCCCTTTTTGTATGGTGTGCTGTGCCGTGGTGAGTGTTTTAGCTTCACGGGAGGGCATTGCATTTGAAGGGAGATTATTGGTCGATTTGTAGGATTGCAGAATCTAGAAGCAAAGAGAGGGAAGAAAGGGAAGAAATAAATAGATACCCACTGTAGGACTTTTCTCTGTTGTTGGGAATGTCCATTTGGATCTGAGTTATTTCTTTTGACGTACCCCTTAAGAGGCTTTAGTAGAATTTATTTCATTGGTGGCTTTATGCTGTTTCGTTTTCCTTTCTCCTCTGCTTGTTTCAACGTTGTGATGACCTCGAGGTGGAGCTAGTCTACGGCCCCGACCGCAAGACTGGGTGCGTAGGTGATCCGATGTGAGAAAGTTAGTAGTCTGGTCGGCGTGGGTAGACTAGATATACTAATTTCGGGGTCCGGGGTAACTTTGACTTCTCGAGTTCTGATCGCTCTGGACTTCCCAATTTGGTGGATGTAGGGTTAACTTATTTATTAAATAGAAGTCAAGGGTATTTTGGGGTTGATGGAGAACAGGCATATCCCTAATAACAAGGATTTTAGAAGGCCTGAGTTGATGCTGATATCAGATCTCCCCGTAGTAAAAACCCCAATTTGGACTTTCTCAGGTTGATGGCTATAGCTATATAACTAAATGGGAAAATAACTCACGTGGAAGGTAGTTCAGGGTAACTTTGTAATACAGTTGGCATACATATAGCGCTATGATGATGATGCATATTGGTGCAATTATGCTGCCCCTAGTACGGCTGCGGCATTGAATATTTTATAATGCCAATATACCCTTTCAGTGCTTGGGGGTTAGGGGTCGATTCTTCAAAGGTAGGCATCCAGCTAGGGAAAAATATGTGATTGTCGAAGTTCAATATCACACACTCTTTTGCGCCCAGGCAATCTACTCTTGTGCCATACATGGACAAAAATCCATATACCGGTTTGGGGCCAATCTGTATGGATTTAGTCTGGCGGGCACCGGCCTCTCGTAGAGAGAGCATGATTTTAGTCTTAGTCTGATACAGTAGGTACTGCAACTGGAGCAGTTCAGGGTAATCTGCATTACAAAGTTGAGCACACTACCCCAACTCTGACGTCCTGTAGGAGTCTCAAATCTTGCAATCCATAAATCCACTGGGCCTATCATCAACATCCAATAACCCAGACAGGTATTATTTGAGATTTAGCAAATCTGTATTTTCTGGAAGAATACCATACAGTATGTCTGGACATATTTTTGGTAGCCCTGTGCATGTCACATAGCAAACATCATACATAAAGTCATAGAACTTGGCGGGTCGGTCAACCTCTTTTTAAAATCTAATCTGCTGTTTAATGAACAGAGTTTTAGTTCGACATTGTGTCATGATATAGACAAGAGGGATACGTCCAGAATGTGACAATAATTGGTGGTCACTCTTGAATTATTGGTATATCAATGGATCTCGTGCATGATTATTTTAGAGCAGAATATATAGATATGGTTTTGTTCTCGTGCCCAGACCGATTTACTTTTTGTGTGTGTGTAAATCATATGCTTTATGGTTGCTTGCCCTGGGAATTCAACTCATGCACTTACTGTACACGGAGACACCTGCTTGAGACAGCAAAATCTTAGATAACCATATATGACAGGGTTGGTTGGTAATCCAATAGCTATAGAAGTACTCCGTTCGGAAGGTCTTCGCACTCCTCCCCTGATCTCAGCCAGTGCCACGCACTCTGGCTAGAGTATTCTTGCCCAGTCATTTGTATAAAACTACTGAGTGCTGGACCGATAATGGCATAAACCAAGCATTGACGTTCCCTTCTTTAAAATCCGGGTCCCCGTCCAGAGGATATCCTTCAATAACAAGATATTCGACTATGGTCCCCCCCATTTTCAAAACGATCGATATTCGGGCACTCTTCTCCAAAGCTATGCTTTGTGTTGGCCAGTATGCTGTGAACTGATACAGCTTCAAGTGATCGAATTCTAAAGCCGAGTCTTTTGGTTGCACGACCCAATGATGTCAGGTTAACTATGGTAATTGTGCCAGCTGTTTTGGTTTATCCACCATGCCAAGTCTTCACGATACGCCCACGCATTGTTCAATGTGGTTCAACGCTCAAAGTGGCCAAATAGTTAAAGGGGAGGAGCTCTTGTTCCACGGGCTCGGGAGGTGCAGATGAATACGTGAGTATGCGTGCAGAAAATAATGAAATCTCTTCTGCTAAAACGGTAGCTGTTTTGAGGCTATAGCTATAACGCACGCGTGTTGGATGCTATGCCTCCTGATAATATATGTCGGGTTAATTTGGTGAGCTTACCTGGGAGATGCTCTGTCTCAGGAACAAATCCTGTCACCACCTCAATACTGGTATCTCACGGTGTTGAATGAACCTTCGGTTGCCAAGCATCAGGATCTTTCCATAAGATCCGTACCGCATCCACTGGGAAAGAAGACTCCATAACAGGTGTAGTCAGGTCGCACTAAAACAGGTGGATGGCAACACGCTCACTGAGATACAAGACTCCATGTAAATTTAATGTCGGCACCGCGAGCAAGCACTGAACAAAATTTTTAAAAAAAGCCCCAGTTGCTAGATATCCATAGCTAGCTCTATTTCAGCTTTATCAACGAATTTAACCTCTTCATCAGACTCCAACTCCAATTCCCATGGTCCTACTATGAGATTGGCCAATGGGTTCAGGGTAATGAGATGAACCTATGTACAGTCAGGCTCCTGTGTGGTCGCTTGGACGTGATTGTGATGTCGCTTAACTTAGTAGAGAATCAAATTTTTACCTAGCGTTATAGTGGCCTGCCACAACGCGTACCAAGAGTCACGAGCGAGACTCAGGCAACGGAGGCCACCATAGCTCCTACCTCCCCCATCGAAAAAAGTCCTCCATATTTGCAATCTCTAGTCTAGGCACAAGGAAGGGCACAAGATCAAAAGGATCAACCTTCGTGAATAACCCATGTTGCTCTACTACCGACTGCAAACCCGCACTGGATATAGCCTTCTCACTGTTGAGAAGTCTTTCAACCCACATCTATTGATATATGAGCCATCTCCAACATAGACTCCATCAAGCTAACCCACAATGAAGCCCCAAGGTAATACCCTCGATACCTTCCGAGGCTGGGTTTAACCAAGAAAACTGCCACTGTTCCTCCAAGTCCATAACCAGTAACACTATGGGTTAATTGGGGTAACATTAGTTGCTATCAACTCCATGATTGCCCGCCCGCAATCTGCTTTTTTGGAATTCCTGATTGCAGGTACTCCACCGAAAAGTACGTCAGTCACGTACATGGGGTTACAACCACTACCTACCTACCTACGCTAAGCCAAACCCTGTATGGATGACTCAGTCTTTACCACTCTAGTTCCATTATACACAACACTCTCTGCCAGCGTATCTGTCTCTTCATTACGGCACGCCTGCCCTTCTGTGGACCCCACTCCTGACACTGACACCCTAAACTTCCCTCCCAATCTCCCGCAAAATTTCGAGAACTGGAATCGGGAACATGTGAAACTGTTTCTCCGCCAACCAGAAGGAGTATGATCTCGACGGCGAAGGCCTTGAAATGGTGGACTTATTTTGCCGGAACTGACCAGGAAAAGGCTTATGACGGCTTACAAACAGCCTCCTGGCATAGCAGGGTGGATCGAACAGCCCATCACTCTCTTGACCTTTCAAGCTGCTCCCATCGTCACTTTTGATTTGGAGAGAGATGAGAGGCTTAAGCGTAAGTTGGACCGCATCGAGGAGGGTGTGAAAGATAGGCGTCCATATTTCTTTTTTTTACCTGCTTAGCACTTCGAGAAACGGCGGTTGAGATTACCATGTCAGAGTCTCACAATGATCTCATGATCGACCTTGACCTTCCGAGGGTATCCCTTGAATTTGAGGACCCACCAGTGAATAGAACCTTGCAGGAGCTCCATTAGGGCCCAGAAGAAGAGGACTCACAGATCGGTAAATGCCTACCTTGGCTTAGGACTCATCGCTTTACCAGGGAGTCTGCAATTTCATTCACTTGCCAGCAAGACCTCTTTAATTGTGTATAGATTTTGGGGCGTCCTCAAAAGGGAACAACATATATCATAGTTCCCAGCTAGGTACATCAGGGATTTCAGCACCCATGGTGGAATGCAATTTGCAATCGAGTTGAAAAAGGAGGTCAAAGAAGCAGATTGCAGGCAGGTATGATAGCAACTAATGCCTACTCCAATTACCCCGTAGTGGTACTGCTTACGAACTTGAAGGAACAGTGGCAGTTTTCCCAGCCTCGGGAGGATCGAGAGTATTACTTTGGGGCTTCATTGTGGAGTTAGCTTGATGGAGTCTATATTGCAGGGACATAGAGGTGGCCATACGAAGTACGGAGTATATCAATAGATATAGGCCAAAAGACTTTGCAAAAGGAAGAATGGGTGTGCCTGCTGCATCACAAGGGGCCAATGTCAGGTCAGGGGCCAATGCCGCTTCTGGAGCTAGTGTCAGGTCAGCTACCTTTGCAATCGGTGCTTGAGCAACACGGGGTATTCAACGAAGGTAGATCCTTTTGGTCTTGTGCCCAAACCAGAGGTTGGAGACTTTGTCGATTTTTTTTTTTTTTTTTTGGAGTCTATACGCCTTTCCCCCGAAGACTTTGTCGATTCTCTCTACTTATCGTGACTGTATGCAACAACCCCTTTGCTATGCAGCGTAGCTTGCCAGCTTGGCTCCTTCCCGGCTTCTCCGCCTCATAGGCAGCCAGCTCGGCTTGCAAGCAAGCCCAGTCAACCAGAATTTATTTGACAAGACCCCTCCACTGACAAGGGTGTGTTATACATCTATGCCAGCGTGATATCCATATAGCAGTATTATTCCCCTCCGATACAGCCCTATCTGGCAGTGTGATATGCCGCAATCCCTCCCTCGCATAAGCTTAGGTTTGCTCTGTTACTTACGCTCCCCAAATTATATCTATGACGTTAAACTTCAGCAGTACATTGCGATTATGACCATGCTGTCCACATAGTGTGCATGATCAACTTCCTTGGTGCTGCCTGCATTGTATTCAACCTTGGCTTGAACTTGGATACGAAAACTGTTTTCTGTATCCCTTTCATAGTAGCAACGTTACTACTTGTGGGCAAGTGGCACGGATTGTGGAGAGAGGAGGGATAAGCAGCTCGGGTTATCTGGTTTTTGCAATTGAGAAGATTGGGTCTTGTCCCAAGCCCCTTTGCTCGGATATTACTGATACAAGCTGGAGGTGCACAAACAATAGTATCCATATATGTACACAAACATACAAATTTACACAACCCAAGTAGGGATAGTGCTCAACAGAACCATAAATCAAGTGTAGGAGAAAAGCGAAATTGACCTAGCCCCACCCACACAATTTTTTTAGATCTGGGGGCAGTAGGCCTGGCCATAAACTCCGTAGATTCGTCCAGCGATGACCAGAAGAGGGCAAATATTCAAATAAGCGCATAATGCTAGTGATATAAGCCTCGTGCTGAGTGGTATTCAGGTAATCATTCTATTCTAATTTAGCCCATTCCAGATCTTTTTATGTCTGGTGCATTTTCTTAACACGGAGTACACCCTCATAGACACCCCTGTCAACGGCTGCAGCCACAGTGAGAGTACCTCCGATGATGGCGCAGATACCAGTAAGAAAGCCAACGAAGGACTTGGAACGGGTCTCGCGGTTGATAACCTTCATGGGGGAAATGTCCTGTAATGTGCAGGATTAGAACGTTTCATATTGTCTGGAGAAAGGCCGGAACTTACATATGAGAAGAAAATGCCTGGGATACCGCCCCTTGCATTGACGGCATGTGGATGATCGGGGTCAGCACCGCCCACCAAGCTCCTAGAATGCGATGTGACACTGTACTGGTGAGTCTCCACAGCTCCTTTTGCAATTCCGTCATGGTCGTTATCCGAGACACCAAGCGGGAGGTACGAAGTTGAGACGACCTTGATAAAATACATGAAGTTGTAGCTCTTCTGGTCAGTAGAATGGGATGTATTATCAAGCGGGTTCTTGCTCTGGTAGTATTGAGTACCAACCAAAGCAGGGATCACCGGTTGTTGAACATGGTCAGGTAGTTGAGGACCAAACGACAATCGGTGAATGTGATGGCTAAAGGTGTGCTTCGCATCCGTTTTAAGATATTGGTTGAGGTCGTGCACATGCATCTGCGCAGAGCTGAAAGACTTCCCAGGAGCAAAATGGAAGTTACCAATGACCTTGTTGACCTTCAAGTCTCCAGCAATGTTGCATCCCTCATTCCGCATGGAGTCGAGATGCTCAGCATAATGCTCTCGCTCACATTGTTCCACTCCCTCACCACGTTCAAATGCCCACCCTATGGCTGCGTAGGCATCTCTAACATCTTCGCAAGTTTGACAGCATCCTGTCTTCTTTGAGCTTGGGGGGGCAGGTGCGCCGTAGCAATTTCCGCAGTAATCCGGAGCAAGGTGATCAGCCACATCTGCATGAAGGTCAACTGCTTCGAGAGAGATTGGCTGGCCCTGTGGAGAGAGTCGGGTTTTGATGATACCATGGTGTATTCCAACTTGGAGCTCACCAGAGATGTCCATAACATCAAGGGTCAAAAGCTCACACGGGATCTGACTGAAGGTAATATTGAGGTGAATATCCATTCTCTGGCCTATGAGTTCGCTATTATTAGTTCTACTGGCAATTGAGATGCCTTCGAGAGGGAAGGCCACAAATCAGGAGGCCAAGTACCTCGAGTTTTATCGACCACCAACTCCGGTCTTATGATAATTCTCGAATAGTCCCGCCATTCGCTTATTATCAAAAACAAAATAAGCAAAATACTGGAAATGGTAACTACTCCTCCGGTAGTGGTCCGAACCCGCGCATCTTCAACAGTTTTTGTGAATGCGTCTAACCGGGTCAGACGGCTGCCTCGTCCCATTGTGTAAACCTCTCGCCGTGACTTTGGAACAAAATATTTTCGTCGCTTTTAGGCTTGTGGTCGTGGGGCGGGGGACGCAAGATGCGGAAGAGGCCAAAGATGAAAGGAAATAGAACAGGCAACTAGAAATTAAAGGACAGATGGTTTATGGATATGGAATATGTGGAAGCCTGGAATGGGTGGGACAAGAGCTTGCCAGATGGATTGTGTATGTGCAACCTAGAATGAAGCTCAGCAAAAGGCCACATTTTCCAATGAGCATTCGCATCTTCAAATATGCAATTTAATGCAGCCATGTGGGGGTCTAGTCTTGCATAAAACTTGGCAGGGACAGTTTACGGCGCTCGGCCCAGAAGGGTCTTGGCATGAGACTAGGTATTTCTTCGAGAGATCTTGCTTTGGGAGATGTTGAACTGACTAAGCAGTCGTAATGAAATTTCTCCGGATAACACTAACCTACTGCGTTGTCTTTGAGGTTACCCTCAGGTCACTGGCACAGCCTTGCATTATGGCGTACATTTAAGCAGGTAGGTAGGTGCTACGGGTAAGTATTTAGCGAGACAATTGGGCTCCGCCTCCCGTAGTCATTCCTTTGTACTCTATATACAGTGAGTACGTACAGTATGTAT